>ERZ795053.3309-NODE-3309-length-18451-cov-9.933355_pt1 | contig 18451 bp, 19 predicted proteins | sample MGYA00375137_ERZ795053 | MGnify/ENA primary metagenome ERZ795053 (study PRJEB30182, sample SAMN05720284) | activated sludge metagenome | isolation source: Anaerobic digester | place: Hong Kong | collected 2014-12-17 ...
GTCGTCATCGTTGGCGGAGCCGTCCTGTCCAAGGGCAAGGGGGCGAAGTCCAAGGGCGGAAAGAAGATAAAGGCCAAGGATCACGCGCAGATCCTGAAGGAAGCTAACCGGCGGCTGGCCCAGAACCCCAAGGACCCTGACGCACTGCAGGCGCTCGGCGAGGTTTACTACGTCGAGCAGGCCTGGGATAAGGCCTTCAAGGCCTACGAGGTCCTGGTCGAGGTCTCGGCCGGCAATCCCGACCTGGACGAATTCGAGATCAACAAGCGCTACGGGCTGTGCGCGATGAAGCTCGGCCGCCTCGACGAGTCGTACAAGGGCCTGGTGCTGGCGCACGCGGTCAAGGCCGACGACTTCGAGACGAATTATAACCTGGGCTACCTCGAGTTCCAGAAGCGGCAGTACGAGAAGGCGATCTTCCACCTCAGGCTGGCGGGACGGCAGAACACCGAGCACGCGATGACGCTGCGCTACCTGGGCCATTCGCTGTTCAAGGTCAAGAACTACAAGGAAGCCCTGTCCAACCTGAAGCGCGCCGTGGACCTGCAGCCCGACGACAAGGAGAGCCTGTTCGCGATGGGCGAGTGCTTCCACGAGATCGGGCAGGAGGAGCAGGCGATCCGGCTCTTCACGCACCTGCGCACCGACCCGGCCCTCGGCCCGTCGGCGGCGCTGTTCGCCGGCACGATACACCTGAACCAGCGGCAGTACCAGAAGGCGATCATGGACTTCGAGCTGGGCCTCAGGCACCCGGAAATCAAGGTCGAGGTGCTCGTCGAGATCAAGTACCGGCTGGCCGCCGCCTACCTGAAGGGCCAGGAGATCGCCAAGGCCGTCTCCCTGCTGAACGAGATACAGCAGATCTACCCGAACTATAAGGACACCCCGGCCCAGCTGGCCAAGTACAAGGAGCTGAACTCCAACCGGAACCTGCAGGTGTACCTGCTGTCGGCCACGAGCGACTTCATCACGCTGTGCCGCAAGATCACCCTGACGTTCTTCCCGAAGGCCAAGGTCAAGATCACCGACATCTCGGTGCAGAAGAACGACTGGGCCGACATCTTGGCCGAGGTCGAGACGAGCCGCTGGTCGGACGTGGTGCTGTTCAGGATGATACGGTCGACCGGCACGATAGGCGAGCTGGTGCTCCGCGACTTCCACGCGAGGATCAAGGACCTGAAGGCCGGCAAGGGCTACTGCATCACCGCCGGCGTCTTCTCCGACGAGTCGAAGAAATTCGTCGAGGCCAGGCTGATAGACCTGATGGAGAAGGACAAGCTGATGGTGCTCCTCAACAACATCGACTCGCAGCAGAAGGGGCTCCTGATCACGGACTGATCGCGCCTCGTCGTCGTTGACGCGTCGGCTGACGAGGGGTAGCATGGCCCCATGTTCGAACCATCGGTGTATATAGGGCGCAGGCGCGCCCTGGTCGCGGCCCTGGCGTCGCGCGGCGCTCGGGACGGCCTCGTCGCCTTCCCGGGCAATAACGAGAGCCCGATCAACTATCCTGACAACGCGTACCGCTTCAGGCAGGATTCGTGCTTCCTCTACTATTTCGGCATAGCCGAGCCGGGCCTGGCGGCGACGATAGACCTCGGCGCCGGCCGCGCTACGCTGTATGCCGACGGCCTGACGATCGACGACCTGGTGTGGACCGGTCCGAGGCCCGGCGTCGACGAGTACCGCGCGCTCTGCGGGGCGGACGCGGTAGAGCCGAGGTCGGCCTTCGGCCGCGACGTGGCGGCGGCCCGAGGGCGCTGCCTGTTCGCGCCGCCGTATCGGGCGGACGCGGCCATCGAGCTCGGCGAGGCGCTCGGCATGGCGCCAGGGGCCTTGGCCGCGGCGGCTTCCGGCGCCCTGATAGCGGCCGTCGTCGCGCAGCGCGAGATAAAGGAAGCCCGGGAGCTCGCCGACATCGAGCGCGCGGTCGACGTATCGATAGACATGCACCGCGCGGTGATAGCGGCGGCCCGGCCCGGCGTTACCGAGGCGGCCATGATGGCCGAGGCGTACCGGGTGGCGTACTCGGGCGGCGGCATGCCCGCGTTCCCCGCGATAGCGACGACGAAGGGCTCGGTGCTGCACAACCACGGCTACCCGGGAACGCTGGCCGACGGCGGCCTGTTCCTGCTGGACGCCGGCGCGGAGACCGTGAACGGCTACGCGGGCGACCTGACGAGCACCTTCCCGATAGGCGCGCGCTACGACGATAGGCAGCGGGCCGTATACGATATCGTTCTGCGGGCCGGCGAGGCCTGCGCCTCGATGATGGCGCCCGGCGTGCCGTACCGCGACTGCCACCTGGCCGCGGCCCGGGCGATAGCCGAGGGCCTTCGCGCGCTCGGCGTGATGCGCGGCGACCCCGACGAGGCCGTGGCGGCCGGCGCCCACGCGTGCTTCTTCCCCCACGGGGTGGGGCACCAGATGGGGCTGGACGTGCACGACATGGAGAACCTCGGCGAGGTGAACGTCGGCTACGACGGCCAGCCTAAGAGCGCGGAGTTCGGCCTCAAGAGCCTGCGCCTGGCCAAGCCGCTCAAGGCTGGCATGGTGCTGACCATCGAGCCCGGCGTGTACTTCATCGAGGGGCTGATTGCCGCTTGGAAGGCTGAGAAGCGGCACTCGTCCTTCATCGACTACGCCGAGGCGGAGAAGTGGCTGCCGGTCGGCGGCGTCCGTAACGAGGAGGACTGGGTCGTGGTCGGCGGCGTCGGGAGCGGCGCGCGCAGGCTCGGTAAGCCGTTCGACAAGTCCGTAGCGGCGATGGAGGGCTATAGGTCCTGATCGGCCCCGCGCTCGGCCTAGATGAAGCTGACCCGGGTATCCTTGAGGTGCCTGGACTCGAGTATCGCGGCGATGCGCTTGACCACGTTCCGCCGTATCTCCAGCTCGAGCGGCATGGTCGGGTCCTGGTGGGCCTCGTTGATGCGCGTGCCGACGACGAACTGGATCACGTCCGAGTCGAGCATCAGCTCGAGGAGCCGGGTAGCGGCGTTGCGCCGGCCCGGCGCCTCTTCCTGGCCCGATTCGAGCAGGGCCGCCACGCGGGCGAGGGTCAGGATGCCCTCGGTCACCAGGTCGGCGCCCGGCATGGTCGACTGAGGCGGTATCTCCGGGTCGAGGTCGGACAGGTCCACCTTGATGGCCCGGCCGGTCTCGCGGGCGATGATATTGGCGGTCGTGCCGCCGGCTATCGCCTTGCGGCCGTCGAAGGCGGCGTAGATCCTGTTCATCTCGCGGTCGCGGTCCTTGGAGACCGGCGGGCCCGTGAGCACGAGTAGGCGCCGCGGGTGGCGCCAGTACGCCACGCCGCAGGTTATGTCGTCCTTAGGCGCCCAGGCGTCCTTCGCGACGGCCTCGTGCACGATGGTCCTGGCCAGTTCCCTCGCCGAGACGCCGTCCGGGGCCTGGGCGACCGCGGCCGCGGCGTAGCCCTTGACCGCCTCGTCGCCCCAGCCGAGGGGGTAGCTCCTCGTGCCCATGCCCGCCTGGGTGACGCCGTCGGAGTACAGCACGACGCGGTCGCCCGGCTGGGCGTCGAAGCTCGATAGCTTGAGCACCGCGTCGCCCTTGGCTCCGCCCCGGCCGCGGGGCAGCCTGAGCTCGGCCTTCTCCGGGCTGAGCGCCCGGCCGCTCCGCAGGAGCAGGTACGGCGGGTTGTCGTACTCGACGACGCGCACCGAGCCGCCCGGGGCCACGTCGACGATGGTGAAGGTCGCGTAGCTGATCTTCCGCTCCGAGCATACCGGCAGCGAGCGCATGACGAACTCGGCGACGCGGCGGAGCGGTATGTCGGCGGCGACGCAGCGGGCGGCCATCGTCGCCGTCAGCGTGGCCAGCACGCCGGCCTTGATGCCGGAGCCCAGGCCGTCGGACAGCACCGCGATGACGCGACCGTCGTCGCACTTGATCGACTGGAACGCGTCGCCCGGCGCGCTCTGCCCGCGCTTGGATACCTGGTGGTGCGACAGCTCGAGGAAGGAGTCCTTCATGGCCGCTAGCCGCGCCTCTGGCGGTCGCGGCCGTCCGGGCCGTGGTCGCCGGCGTCGAACGACTCGATGATGGACTGGAGTATGGTCTCGCTCTCGGCGGCGTTCTCGCCGAGCAGGTAGGCTATCTTCTGGACGGTGGCGACGTTCTTGCGTATCACGGCCTTGGCCTGGGACACGACCCGGTCGCGCCGTATCCACGGCACGGTCACGTCCTGGAAGATGCCGCCGACGACGAGCCCCGGCTCGACCGCGAAGACCGAGCCGGACAGCACGCGGCCGTCGAACTTGACGTCGCGCGGCCCGGATTCGCGGCCGGCGCCGTCGGTACGCTCCGATAGCCCGTCGTCGGCGAAGGCCGCCTCGAAGAGCTGCCAGAACGGCACGAGCCTGCGGAGGTCGGCGCCCTCGAGCCCCGGCTTGGCGTCGAACATCGCCTCGACGTCGGGCCCGAGCAGCCTGGCGAAGGGCCGGTTGCACTCGACGACCCGCAGGTCGGTGTCGACGAGCACGACGCCCGAAGGCATCGCCTTGATCAGCGCGTTGGCCTTCTTCTGGGCGAGCTGGCGCATGTACGACACGCACATCGTCCGCTCGGCCTTGCCGGACAGCATCGCGGCGGCGAAGGCGCGGCAGCTGTCGTAGCCGCAGGACGAGCAGTTGAGCTCGTGCTCGGGCCTGGTCTTGCCTATCGAGCGCAGCGCCTCGGTCACCGCCTCGTCCGACGGGCTATCGTCGGCTACCGGGGCCGCCGCCCTCTCGGCGCTCGGGGCCGCCCGGGCGTCGCGTCGGTCCGCGGACGAGCGGGCGTAGTCGAGCACCGCGAGCCGCTTGCGCACCGAGCCGGCGCGGTGCTGGGCCTCGGGCCCGTTGACGCAGCCTCCCTCGCAGGCGAGAAGTTCCAGGAAGATGGGGGAGCGGCCGTCGTAGGCCTCGAGGCCCTCGAGCGCGCGCTCGATCTGGCCGAGGCCGGAGTACGAGACGCAGTGGGCCGCGAGCCCGGGGGCGTATTTCTTGACGCCGGCTATCATGCCGCCGTCCACCGGGTAGAGTGAGCCCTTGGCGGCCCGGTCCGGGTAGAAGCGCTCGTCTCCGGAGAGGGGCGCGGCGTAGGGGTCGACGCCCTCCTGCTCGAACCAGGCGCGCAGCTCCCTGAAGGTGACGGCCGCGTCGACGGCGCCGCCCGATCGGTCGGCCTCGCGCTTCTTGCCGATGCACGGCCCGATGAACACGACGGCGGCGCCGGGCCCGAGCGACGCCTTGAGCTCGGCCGCGTGGGCGGCGACCGGCGAGGCGAGCGGCGACAGGAACCCGGCCAGCTCCGGCCGGTACAGGAGTATGTAGTCGTTGACGACGGGGCAGGCGCTCGACAGGATCACCCGCCCGGGGCCCGAGTCCTTGGCTCCCGACAGCGCGGCGGCCAGCGAACGGGAAACCGAGTCGGCGCCCCAGGCCGTCTCGGACACTAGCGCGAAACCGAGCGACCGGAGGGCGGCGATCAGCCTGGCCGGATCGAGCTCGGGGAACTCCGACGCGAACGACGGGGCGAGGCTCGCGGCCACGGTCGGCTTTATGGCTATCAGCGCCCTGGCCCGCTCGAGGTCGGAGCGCACCTTCTTGGCGCCGGCCGGGCAGACCTCGACGCAGTGGCCGCAAAGCACGCACAGCTCCGGCACGACGCTGGCCTTGCCGTCCGATACCTTGATGGCCTTGACCGGGCACTCGCGCACGCACTTGTAGCAGTCCTGGCAGGCGGCGCTCTCGGTGCGTATGGGTTCGTAGTTGGGCATGGTCAGCGCTCCCCGAATTCGTGCTCCAGGACGTCCTCTATCGCCGCCGGATCGACGCCGCGGTAGACGCGCTCGCCGATGCGCAGGTTCGGGCCTTCCTTGCAGAGGCCCTCGCAGAGGGTTCCGGTGAATTCGATTCTAGCGTCGCGGCCCTCGCGCGCCAACCAGGCCTTGATCAGCTCCGCGTTGCGGGCGTTGCCCCTGGCGTAGCATGAGGATCCCATGCAGATGGCGATGACGATGGGGGCTGATTGCATGAGAAAATAATATATAAATATATCGATAATGTCAATCGATTGGGGCCGGCCTCGGACGCCGGCGGCGCTCAGCCCGCTACGTAGGATTGCCTGGACAGCTCGACGTAGACGGCGTCGGCGAGGCCGAAGCCGGCGTTCTTGGACATGTCCTTGGCGTATTCGTCGTAGAGCATGTCGCTGAAGATCTCCTCGGCCTGGCCGCCGTCGATCAGGCCTGACTTCTCGACGGTGGCGCGCATCTCCTTGAGCATCATGTTGACGAAGAGCGACTCGAACTCCTGGCACTGCTCGTACAGCTTGCTCGAGCGGTCAATCGTCGCGCCCCCAGCCGCCGAGGCGGAGCGGGCGCCGAGGCCCTGGGCAGGGGCCCTGGGCACCTGGAGCGATCGGTTCTGGTACGCCAGCGTCGCGCTATCGATGGTCACGGCTCGTTACCTCTTGAGGCTGGTGGCGGTGCCGAGCATGTTGTCGCTCGTCTGGATGGCCTTGGAGTTGAACTCGTAGGCGCGCTGGGCGACGATCATGTTGACCATCTCCTTGACCACCGACACGTTCGACATCTCCAGGAACTTGTGGACCGTCTTGCCCATGCCGTCGAAGCCCGGGCGGCCGGGGATAGGGTCGCCGGTGGCGTTCGACTGCTTGAACAGGTTCTCGCCGACGGCGGTCAGGCCGACCGGGTTCGGGAAGCGGTACAGCTCGAGGCGGCCGACGTCCACCGGGTCGTCCTGGCCGGGCACCTTGACCGATATGCGGCCGTCCTGGCTGATCGACAGGGTCTCGGGAATGAAGTCCCGGGGCAGCACGACCTCGGGCATCATCTTGTAGCCGTTCGAGGTGACGAACTGGCCCTCCGAGTCGATCTTGAAGGCGCCGTCACGGGTGTAGGCGTAGCTGCCGTCGTACATCATCACGCGGAAGAAGCCGTCGCCCATGATCGCTATGTCGGAGAAATTCTCGGTGTTCTGCAGGTTGCCCTGGGCGAACTCGCGCTGGGTCGCCGACAGCTTGACGCCGTGGCCCATCTGCACCGGCACCGGCACGACGGTGTCCTCGGTGGCGGGCGTGCCCGCGACGCGGACCGTCTGGTAGATCAGGTCCTCGAAGTCGGCGCGCATCTTCTTGTAGCCCGAGGTGTTGACGTTGGCCAGGTTGTTCGAGATCGTGTCGATGTTGGCCTGCTGGCCGATCATGCCGCTAGCGGCCGTCCATAAGCTTCGTACCATCGTTTACCCCTATACCTTGGCTACTTCGTTGATGAGCTTGCCGAGGCTCGCGTCCTCGGTCTGTATGGTCTTCTGGTTGGCCTCGTAGGCGCGGTTGACCTCTATCATCCTGACCATCTCGGTGACCGGGTTGACGTTTGACGCCTCGGTGAAGCCCTGGATCACCTTGGGCCTATCCTGCCCCTCGAGGGCCAGGGCCGGTCCGGATTCCTCGGTCGAGCGCCAGAGGCTCGAGCCCTGCTTGGCTATGTAGCGGACGGTCTCGAAGTCGACGAGCTTGAGCGTGTCGAGTAGCACCGGCTCGCCCCACTCGTTCTGCTCGCGGCCGACGAGGTCGAGCGGGTCGTCCTGGTAGTCGGCGTTGACCCAGACGCGGCCGTCCTTGTCGATCTGGAAGTTGTTCTGCTTGACGCGGATCGGGCCGGCCTCCCCGAGCACCGGGTAGCCTTCCTTGGTCTCGAGGTAGCCTTCCTTGCCGAGGATGAAGGAGCCGTTGCGGGTGTAGCGCTCGCCCTGCGGGGTCGAGACGCACATGAAGCCGGTCCCGTCGAGCGCCAGGTCGAAGTCGCTGTCGGTGCCCTTCAGGGATCCCTGCTCCAGCTCGGTGAAGACCTCGTTGGCCTCGACGCCGGTGCCTACCTTGCCGATGATCGGCGCCTTGTCGCCCGATCCGAGCGGGTGCAGGTACTCGCCGTCGTCGCCCATGCGCCTGAGGAGGAGCTGCGCGAAGGCCTTGCTGACCGTCACGTCGCGCTTGTAGCCGTCGGTGTCGATATTCGCGAGGTTATTGGCTATCGCGTCGAGCCTGACCTGCTGGGCGGCCATGCCGCTGGCTCCCGTATACCATCCTCTGATCATCCGCGTCCCTCCGCCTTCTATTACTGTATCGGCGGACGGGGCGCCCGGGTTTAGGGCGCGCTTCAGGCCGTCACGAGCCCCCCGGCGTCGACCTCGGACAGGAAGATGCGCTCGTAGCGGCCCGAATGGTCGAAGCGGACCTTGGGGGCGTAGGTGCTCATGAAGAAGAACATGACGTCGCTCATGTCGTCCTGCGACTCGACGAGGGTGTAGCGGTAGTAGATCCCGTCCTCGTGGGCTAGCAGCACGGCCCGGCGGCGCTCGTCCTTCTCGGTCTCCGGGTCGGTCGCGACGCGCAGGGTGGCGCGCAGGCCGCCGTAGTACGAGCGGGCGAGCAGGTATAGGTTGAGCTTGCCGGCCGCGTCCATATAGTACAGCTCCGCGACGCCGCCCATCGCGGGCACCGAGCCTATGATGCGGTACTTATCGGCCTTGACGATCGGCGACCAGCGGACCGTATAGAACGCGTCGTCGCCCTTTACCGACTTGCTTACGTCGTATGACATCGAGGCCATCGTAGCACGGTATGGCTGTTCGGCGATACTCCAGGGCGGAATGCCGGCCGGTCTGTACATTCTCCGTAAAAAGGTTTAAACCTTTTATCATCCGCTCCATGGCCGACCCCACCCGCCGACCTTAGCTCCACAGGAGCGGCGCTACGCGTTGTTTAAGGAAGTTTCGTACCATGCGTGAGATAGTCGAGCGTGTACTAGGGGCCGAGGACGAAGCCAAGTCCAGGATAGAGGCGGCCAGGAAGAGAGCGTCGGCCGTCAAGGCCGAAGCCGATGAGAAGGCCTCCGCCGTCGTCGCCGCGGCCCGCGATACGGCCGTGGCCGACGCTAGGGCAAGGCTCGACGAGGCCAGGGCCGAGGCCGAGCGGCTGATAGCCGCGGCCCGCGAGGCGGCCGACGCCGAGGCCGAGCGGGACGCCGGCAGGGCCGCGTCGGAACGCGAGGCGCTCGTCGCGGAGATCGTCGGCATGATAGCGGGACGGCCGTGATGGAGGCGTGAATCCCGTGCCCGACGCGCTAAAGACATACGGGTTCCTGAGCGCCAAGCTCAAGGCCAGGATCAGCAAGACCATGCCTCCGGAGACGATGGACCGCCTGATAAAGGCCCGATCGCTCCCGGAGGCCGTTCAATTTTTAAGGGGTACGGCCTACGCCGCGATCGAGGAAGCCTACTCGTCGACGGGCGACCTGCGGGCCGGCGAGGCCCTGCTGTACGAGCGCGAGCTGCGCCTGTACACGGACCTGCTCAGGTACCTGGAAGAGCCGGCGCTGTCGTTCGTGAAGGCGCTCGCGATACGCTACGAGATCGAGCAGGTCAAGGACGCGGTGCGGCTATGGTTCGACGCGAGGGTGCGCGGCCGCGACTCGGCCGGCAGGACCGGCTACCTGTACCGTGGGACCATCGTGCACCGGGTCGACGTGGACGGCCTGCTCGGCGCGGCGGACGCCGACGGCGTCGCCGACGCGCTTTCCGGCACTCCGTACGCCGCCATCGCGCGGGCCGAGCTGCCGGCCGCCGTATCGTCCCGGTCGGTGTTCTCGTTCGAGCTGGCCCTCGACCGCTACTACTACGACGAGGCCTTCGAGGCGGCCGCCGGGCTCGGCGGACGGGACCGCGAGGCCGCCGAGCGGGCGATCGGCGTCGACGTCGACCTGCAGAACGTCTCGTGGCTGATACGCTTCAAGGATTTCTACGGCATGGGCGCCGAGGAGGCGATAGGCCGGCTGATACCGCGCGGCCGAGCCATCAAGCCGGCGGCGATGGCCGCCGCTTGGGAGGACGAGCGCGGCTCCCGAGGCGCCGGCGCCATAGGCCTGGACCTGCTCGGCCGCTCGTACCGGGGCATCGGCGCGCTGATAGGCGGCGGCGACTCGGCCGCGAGGCTGGCCGTGCTCGAGGCGGCGATACGCCGCGTGGCCGACGACGAGGCCCGTAAGAGCCTCTGCGGCTACCCGTTCTCGATCGGCGTGGTGCTCGCCTACTTTACCAAGAAGCGCGCGGAGATGCGCGCCGTGCTGACGATCCTGAACGCAAAATACTACGGCCTGTCCGATGAAAGGATACGGAGCGCCCTATGATGTTCACCTCACCGATGAGACTGCTAGCCGCGGTGGCCCTGGAGGCGGACTCCGACGCCATCGCCAAGGAGCTCCTGAGCCTCGGAGCGCTCGAGATGGTCTCGGTCAGGGAGCTGCCCGGTGACTGGGCCTCTAAACTGGGCAAGGCCGAGCCCAAGGTCAACCTGGCCAGGCTCGTCGAGCTGCGCAAGCGCGTCGAGGGTTTCATGGGCATGGCCTCGCCGCCGATAGCCAGGCCGGTCCTCGACGGGAGCGTGGCCGGCGAGCCGGTCGACCTCGAGGTCGCCAACAAGCGCCTGGACGCGATAGCCGCCGATATCAACGGCCTGCGGGAACGCCAGAAGGACCTGCAGGACCAGATCCTGAAGCTCGGCGAGATACGACGGCAGCTCGAGGCCTTCGGCGACCTGAGGACCGGGGCCGCGGCCTCGTCCTCCTACTCGTTCCTGTCGATACGCGCCGGGCTGCTGCCGACCGGCGTCGCGGACGGCCTCCGCGAGGCGCTCGACGGCATTCCGTCGGTGGTGCTGCCTTCGTCCGAGACTGACGACGCGTCGGCGTCGCCCGCCCGCGGCCAGGGCGCCGTCGGCGTGATGCTCGTGACGCTCAAGCGAGACGCGGCCCGCGTCGAGCCGATACTCGAGCGCCTCGGCTGGGAAGACGCCAGGCTGCCGGAGTCGGCCGGCCAGGGCAACGCCGAGGCGCTCAGGACCGTTGACGACAAGATCGACGGCCTCCGGGCCAGGCAGTCCGCCTGCGGCGACGAGCTGAACGCATATTTCGGCTCGATAGGCGCCGGCCTCGGCTCGATGTGGGCCGCGCTGCGTACCGAGGAGCTGATAGCGACGGTACGCTCCGGCTTCGCGCGGACCGACCGGACCGTGCTGTTCTCCGGCTGGATCCCGGCCGAGCGGGCGGCCGCGGTCGAGGCGGGCGTCAGGAGGGCGGCGTCCGGCGCGTGCTCGGTCGAGTGGCTGGAGCCGGGCAAGGGCGAGGCGGCCAGGCTCGAGGTCCCGGTGGAGATGCGCAACCCCAAGCCGCTGAAGCCGTTCGAGGGCCTCGTCAAGAACTACGCGGTGCCCGAGTACGGCAGCGTCGACCCGACGCCCTTCGTCGCGGTCGCCTATCTGTGCATGTTCGGCCTGATGTTCGGAGACGCCGGCCACGGCCTCGTCGTGCTGCTCGTCGGCCTCCTGGGCCTGTCATCGGCGAGGCGCTCGGGCAAGCCGGACAACCTGTACCGCGTCATAGCGTACTGCGGCGGCGCCGCGATAGTCGCAGGCGTCCTGTTCGGCTCGTACTTCGGCATGCAGTGGCTGCCGCCGCTGTGGTTCGACTACCACGGCATCGTCAACGGCCACGAGGCGACCGGCTCGGTGCGCACCCTGTACGACATCCTGGGCATCACCATCCGCTTCGGCATGGTCGTGCTCGGGCTGGGCTTCGCGATCAACTGGGTCAACCTGTTCAGGAAGCGGGACTGGTTCACGCTGCTGCTCGACAAGGCCGGCGTGATAGGCGGCTGGATCTACGGCGCCGGCGCCTGGGCCGCGTTCTACTACGTGGCGCACGACTACCGCGAGCTGCCGCCGATCGGGTCCCTGGCCCTGCTGCTCGGCCTTCCTACGATGATCCTGGCCTTCAAGGCGCCCTTGGAATTCATAATCCACGGCCGCGCCTCGGGCAAGCGCTTCAAGCCCGGCCTTATCGTCGACTTCATCATGGAATGGATCGTCGAGGTGCTGGAGATATACTCCGGATACCTCGCCAACACCCTGTCGTTCATGCGGGTGGCCGGGCTGGGTATAGCGCACGTGAGCCTGATGACGGCGTTCTTCCAGATAGCCAGGATGATCACGCCGGAGGGGCCGTTCTCGATCCCGGCCCTGCTGGTGCTCGTCCTGGGCAACGCGCTCGTGATAGCGCTCGAGGGCCTGTCGGCGGGCATCCAGTCGCTGCGTCTCAATTATTACGAGTTCTTCTCGAAGTATTTCAACGGTACCGGCAAGGCGTACCGTCCGATATCGTTCAAAGGCGTACAATAAGCAAGGAGTTGCGGAATGATGGACGTAAGGATTCGTTTCGGTCGTAAGGTGAGCGCGAGCCTGGTCGTGGTCATGGCGGTGCTGCTGGCCTTCGGGGCGGTGGCGAGCGTATCCGGCCAGGAGGCCCGCGGCGTCGCGACGGTGTCGCCGGAGCAGGCCAAGGTGCAGCAGTACGGCCTGATCGCCGCCGCGGTGGCGTTCGGCCTCGGCGCGATAGGCGCGGGCATAGCCATCGCCAACGTCGGCGCGGCCGCGATGGGCGCGATAGGCGAGCGGCCCGAGATAGCCAGCCAGGCGCTGATCTTCATAGCGCTCGCCGAGGGCCTCGTGGTGTTCGGCTTCATCACCGCGCTGATGATACTGGGCAAGATCTAAGGGACCGTGAAGTACTACGTGATCGGCGACGAGGATACGGTGCTCGGCTTCGGGATGGTCGGCGTCGACGGCAGGGCCGTCTCGGACGCCGCCGAGGCCGAGGCCGCCTTCGACGCGGCCACCGCCGACCCGGAGGTGGGCATCCTCGTCGTCACCGAGCGCGCGGCGGAGCTCATACGGCCGCGCGTCGATCGCTACCTGTTCTCCGACGAGTTCCCGCTGATCGTCGAGATACCCGACCGGCGGGGACGCGTGCCCGGCCGCCCGACGACCCGCGAGATGGTCAACAAGGCCATCGGGATCAAGCTGGGCTAGGCGTCGGCCATAAGGATGTATAGATGGAACAGAGCTTGAACGACGCGGAGGCGATCGTCGCCGGGATCCTGGCCGACGCCGACGCCGAGGCCGCGCGCCTGCTCGCCGAGGCCGACGAGTACGCCGCCGCCGCCGCCGAGCGGGCACGGGCGCAGGCCGAGGCCATAGGCGCCGAGGCGAGGGCCAAGGCCGACGCGCAGGCGGCCGCGATCCGGGCCGAGGCCGAGTCCAAGGCCGCGATAGAGCGGCGCAAGCGCGCCCTGCTGTCGCAGGAGAAGCTGGCCTCCGGCATCGTCGAGCGGGCCGCCTCCGAGGTGGCCGCGATGGCGGGCCGGCCGGGCTACCGCGATACGCTACTAGCCTGGATAACGGAGGCGGCGATAGGGCTGTCGGCCGAGTCGGCCTCGGTCAACGCCTCGAAGGCGGACCTGCCGCTGATAGACGACGCGCTGCTTCGCGAGGCCGAGCGGGCCGCGCTCGAGGCGACCGGCAAGGCGACGAAGCTGCGCAAGGTCGAGGGCGACCCCGTCCTAGGGCAGGGCGCCTACCTGACCGCCGACGGCGGCCGGTTGGCCTACGATAACCGCGCCGCCACGCGCTTCGAGCGCTACCGGGCGGAGATACGAAGGCGAGTATATACGGCGCTCGGCGCCGGGAAGCCGCGCTCCTAGGCCGGCGATGGGGATGGCATGAACGAACGGATAATCGGACAGGTACGCAGGGTCAACGGGCCGGTCATCGAGGCGATGGGCGTTACCGACGCCAGGATGCTCGAGCTGGTCAGGGTGGGCGAGTCGGGCCTGATAGGCGAGATCATCAAGCTGTCGGGCGACGGCGCGACGATCCAGGTCTACGAGGAAACGACCGGCGTGGCCCCGCTCGACAACGTGTACGGCACCGGCCTGCCCCTGTCGCTCGAGCTCGGGCCGGGCCTCCTCGGCACCATCTACGACGGTATCCAGAGGCCGCTCGAGGCCCTCCTGGCGATGTCGGGCCGCTTCATCGAGCGCGGCGTGTCGGCCCAGGCGCTAGACCGGACGAAGGCCTGGGCCTTCGAGCCGCGCGTCGCCGCCGGGGACGAGGTATCCGCCGGCGCGGTGCTCGGCGTGGTACAGGAGACCTCGAGGATAGAGCACCGCGTCTGCGTGCCGCCGGGCGTGTCGGGCCGGCTGGTGTCGATAGCGCCGGCCGGGGAGTACCGGGTCGACGAGACGATAGCGGTCGTGGCTACGCCGGGCGGCGAGCGCGAGCTGTCGATGATGCAGCGCTGGCCTATCCGCGAGCCGCGGCCGGTAGCCCAGCGCAAGCCGCTCGACATCCCGCTGATCACCGGCCAGCGCGTGATCGACACGCTGTTCCCGCTGGCCAAGGGCGGCACGGTCGCGATTCCCGGCGGCTTCGGCACCGGTAAGACGATGACCCAGCACGCGATAGCCAAGTGGTGCGACGCCGACATCATCGTGTACATAGGCTGCGGCGAGCGCGGCAACGAGATGACCGACGTCTTGAACGAGTTCCCCAAGCTCGTCGACCCGCGGACCGGCAAGAGCCTGATGGAGCGCACGATACTGATCGCGAACACCTCGAACATGCCGGTGTCGGCCCGCGAGGCCAGCGTGTACACCGGCGTGACGCTGGCCGAGTACTACCGCGACCAGGGCTACCACGTGGCCGTGATGGCCGACTCGACGTCGCGCTGGGCCGAGGCCCTGCGCGAGCTGTCCGGGCGCATGGAGGAGATGCCGGCGGAGGAGGGCTTCCCGGCCTACCTGCCGACGAGGATAGCGGAGTTCTACGAGCGCGCCGGCTACGCCGAGACCCTGTCCGGGGCCGACGGCTCGGTGACGATCATCGGCGCGGTCAGCCCGCCGGGAGGCGACTTCTCCGAGCCGGTCACCCAGCACACCAAGCGCTTCGTGCGCTGCTTCTGGGGCCTCGACCGCCAGCTGGCCAACGCCCGCCACTATCCGGCCATATCGTGGCTGGACAGCTATTCCGAGTACCTCGACGACGTGAAGCCCTGGTGGGAGGAGCGCGTCGGCCCGAGCTGGTCGACGGAGCGCGAGGAGATCATGGAGCTGCTCCAGAAGGAGGTGCGGCTCCTGCAGGTGGTCAAGCTGGTCGGCCCGGACGCGCTGCCCGACAGCCAGCGCTTCATCCTGGAGGTCTGCTCGATGTTCAAGAACGCCTTCCTGCAGCAGAGCGCCTTCGACGACGTCGACCGCTACTCCACCGTGGAGAAGCAGCTGCGCATGCTGTCGGCGATCATGGCGTACTGGCGCCGCGGCCAGGAGGCCATCAAGCGCGGCGTGACGCTCCACAAGCTCAAGCGCGTGAAGGCCGTGCAGGACCTGGTCAAGATGAAATTCACCATACCGAACGAGTCGCCCGAGGAATTCGACCGCCTGATGGCCAGGCTGGAGCGCGGCATCGACCAGCTGGAGGCTATCTATGCGTGACGAGGAGAGGCGGTCCCTGATGTCGGGCCGCGAGTACGTCGGCGCGGCCAAGATAGACGGGCCGCTCGTGTTCGTCCGCGGCACGCACCCCGTCGGCTACCGCGAGCTGGTCGAGTGCGTCGACGCAGACGGGAACACCAGGCTGGGCATGGTGCTCGACACGAGCGACGACGTCGTGGTCGTGCAGGTGTTCGAGGGCACGGACGGCCTGACCATGCCGGGCACCAGGACGCGATTCCGCGGCAAGCCGCTGACCGTCGGCGTGTCGGACCGCATGCTCGGCCGCGTCTTCGACGGCCTCGGCCGCCCGGTGGACGGCGGCCCCGCGCCGCTCGCCGACGACGAGCCGGACGTCAACGGCCGCCCGATCAACCCGACCGCCCGCGAGTACCCTCGCGACTTCATCCAGACGGGCATCTCGGTGATCGACGGCATGAACACGCTGATACGCGGCCAGAAGCTGCCTATCTTCTCGGGCAACGGCCTGCCGCACAACGAGCTGGCCGCCCAGATAGCCAGGCAGGCCAAGCTGCGCGGCGGCGCCACCGACTTCGCCGTCGTGTTCGCCGCGATGGGCGTGAAGCACGACGTCGCGCGCTTCTTCACCAGGTCGTTCGAGGAGACCGGCGCGCTCGACAACGTGGCGCTGTTCCTGTCGCTCGCCGACGCCCCGTCGATCGAGCGCATCATCACGCCGCGCACCGCGCTGACCCTCGCCGAGCACCTGGCCTACGACCGGGGCCTGCACGTGCTCGTCGTGATGACCGACATGTCGAACTACTGCGAGTCGCTGCGCGAGATATCGACGCTGCGCGGCGAGATACCGTCCCGCAAGGGCTACCCCGGCTACCTGTACTCCGACCTCGCGGAGCTGTACGAGCGCTCCGGCATGATACGCGGCGTCAAGGGCTCGATCACCCAGCTGCCCATACTGACGATGCCGAACGACGACATCTCCCACCCGATACCCGACCTGTCCGGCTACATCACCGAGGGGCAGATCGTCTTCGAGCGCGAGATGAACGGCCGCGGCATCTACCCGCCGGTCGCCGGCCTGCCGTCGCTGTCGCGCCTGATGAAGGACGGCATCGGCGAGGGCATGACCCGCGAGGATCACCCGCACCTTGCGAGCCAGCTGTTCGCGGCCTATAGTTACGTCAAGGACGTGCGCAACCTGGCGTCCGTGATCGGCGAGGAGGAGCTGACGCCGCTCGACCACCAGTACATGGAGTTCGGCGAGTTCTTCGAGCGTAAGTTCGTCAACCAGCGCAAGGACGAGGACCGGACCATCGAGCAGACCCTGGACCTCGGCTGGGAGGCGCTCAAGCTGCTGCCGGCCGAGGAGCTGCACCGGGTGACCGACGAGGAGCTCGACGCGTACTACCACGGGAACGGGCTGCCATGAGGAACGTCGCGCCGACCAAGACCAACCTGATACGCCTGAAGGACGAGCTCAAGTTCGCCAGGATGGGCCACGAGCTCCTGGACCAGAAGCGCAACATCCTGGTGCTGGAGCTCCTGAACCTGGTGGACCAGGCGGTCGAGTACGACGAGAAGGTGGACGCGGCGCTGGCCAAGGCCTACGCCGGGCTCGAGGACTCGGTGCTCGCTATGGGCAAGCTCAAGGTCGGCGCGCTGGCCGGATCGATAGACGTGACCTCGTCGATAGCGCTCAAGCAGCGCCGCGTGATGGGCGTCGCGCTGCCAGTGGTGCAGACCGAGTTCAAGGCGGGAGGGCCGTACTACAGCCCCCTCGACACGAGCGCCAGCATCGACAACGCGGTGGCCGCGTTCCGGGACGCGCTCGCGATGCTCGGGCGGTCCGCCGAGCTGCGCGTCTCGATCGTCAGGCTGGCCCGCGAGGTGCGCAAGACGATACGCAAGGTGAACGCGCTCGAGAAAATAGCGATACCGGAATTGGACGAAACGCTGCATTATATACAGAACAGGTTGGAAGAGAGCGAGCGCGACATGTTCGTCCTCATGAAGATGGTCAAGGACAGGCTATCGCGACCGGATTCGGAGGTATCGCAAGGATGACGAGGCCAATACGCAAGATCATGGTCTACGTGGACGGCTCCGAGCAGTCCATCACGGCGGCCCAGTACGCTATCGTGCTGGCCAAGTCGCTCGGCGCCGACCTATACGCGCTGTACGTCGTCGATACGAGGGCGCTCGCGGAGCTGGTCAAGTCGCGGATCTTCCTGGAGTCGGAGCAGGAGGAGTATAGGCGCGACCTCGACGGCGACGCGTCGCGCTACCTGAACCACGTGCGCGAGCTGGCAAGGCGCAAGGGCGTGCCGGTGGCGGCCGAGAAATCCTCGGGGGCGGTGCACGTCGAGATAAAGGCCAAGGTGGCCTCGCTCGGCATAGACCTGCTCGTACTCGGCGAGATATCCCAGATACGGTCGCGTCGCGACGAACTCTATAACGAGACCGAGCGGGCCATGCGGACCGCTCAATGCCCGGTGCTCGTCGCCAAGGGCGAAGATAAGATATGGGACCTCTACGAGTCCTTGGAATAGGAAGGCTGATATGGCGTTGATCGACCTGATAGAAGAAAGCGTAGTTAAGGTTCCGCTCGCGGCCGGGGGCAAGGACGCGGCGATCAGGGAGCTCGTCGATACCCTCGTCTCCGCCGGGAAGATCCTCGACGCCGAGACCGCCTACCGCGCGGTGCTCGACCGCGAGGCCAAGGGCTCGACCGGGCTCGAGGAAGGCATAGCCGTGCCCCACGGCAAGACGCTCGCCGCGCGCGAGCTGACTATAGTTATAGGCGTTTCCCCCGCCGGCGTCGAATTCGGCTCGATGGACGGTAAGCCGACCAGGCTGTTCTTCCTGCTGCTGGCGCCGCCCGACCAGGCCGGCCCGCATATCGAGGCCCTGGCCGAGATAGCCAGGATGTCCAGGTCCAAGGCCTTCTGCTCATCGCTCGCCGCCTGCCGTACGCCGGCCGAGGTGGTGCGCCTGTTCAAGGACGAGTAAGCGCGGGACTACCCGCGCCTGGGTCTGCTAATTAAGCGAAGAGGATACGAGGATACGAG
>ERZ795053.3310-NODE-3310-length-18449-cov-17.675492_pt1 | contig 18449 bp, 9 predicted proteins | sample MGYA00375137_ERZ795053 | MGnify/ENA primary metagenome ERZ795053 (study PRJEB30182, sample SAMN05720284) | activated sludge metagenome | isolation source: Anaerobic digester | place: Hong Kong | collected 2014-12-17 ...
GGACGTGAACCTGGACATCCGCGACGGCGAGTTCGTGGTGCTGGTCGGCCCGTCGGGCTGCGGCAAGTCCACCACCCTGCGCATGGTGGCGGGGCTGGAGTCGGTCACGCGGGGCACCATCCGCATCGGCGAGCGCGTGGTCAACGACGTGGAGCCCAAGGACCGCGACATCGCCATGGTCTTCCAGAGCTACGCCCTCTATCCCCACATGAGCGTGCGCGAGAACATGGCCTTCGGGCTGAAGCTGCGCAAACGGCCCAAGGAGGAGATCGCCAAGCGGGTGGACGAGGCGGCGGCGGTGCTGGGCATCGGGCAGCTCCTGGACCGCAAGCCCCGCGCCCTGTCCGGCGGCCAGCGCCAGCGCGTGGCCTTGGGCCGCGCCCTGGTGCGCCAGCCGGAGGTCTTCCTCTTCGACGAGCCCCTGTCCAACCTGGACGCCAAGATGCGCGTGCAGATGCGCACGGAGATCTCGCGCCTGCACCACACCCTGGGCGCCACCATGATCTACGTGACCCATGACCAGGTGGAGGCCATGACCATGGGCGAGCGCATCGTGGTCATGGAGGGGGGGCGCGTGCAGCAGGTGGACACGCCGCTGAACCTGTACGACCGGCCCGTGAACCGCTTCGTGGCGGGCTTCATCGGCTCGCCGGCCATGAACTTCCTGACCGGGCGCCTGGTGCGCGAGGACGGCCTGCGTCTGAAGGCCGCGGGCGCCGACGTGCCCCTGCCCGCCGGCTGGACGCCTCCCGCCTCGGCCCTGGACAAGGACGTGGTGCTGGGCGTGCGGCCCGAGCACGTGCAGGTGGCCGCCGACGGCCCCTGGCGCCTGCCGGTGCAGGTGGTGGAGCCCCTGGGCAACGAGACCCTGCTGTATCTGCAGGCCGGCCCGGAGCAGGTGACCGTGCGCACGCCGGGCACCGTGGCGGCGGCGCCGGACACGGAGATCCGGCTGGACCTGCGGCCCGACGCCCTGCACCTGTTCGCGGCCGATGAAGCCGGCGCGGCCCTGGCCTAGCGCACCTCCACGCTCCAGTCGGGCGCGGGCGGCTCCAGGCTCCACTCGAGCACCCGCTCCCCGGCCGCCCGCACCGTGAGCAGGCGGTCCCCCACCCGCTGCCGCACCGTGAGCTCCGGCCAGGCCTCCGGCACGGCCGGCGCCAGTACGATGCGCGGCGTCTCGCCCGTCAGGTCCGCCGTGATCCCCGCGTAATCCTCCGCCACCGTGCGCAGCAGCTCGCTCAGGCTCCAGGCCTGGCTGGTGGCGCCGCCGAACTCGTCGTTGGACGCGGCGCGGTCGCCGTCGCGGATCTCCTGGATCGTGCCCACGGCGCCCACGTGCAGAACCTCGTCCAGCAGCATCTCCGTCTGTCCGAAGCCCCCGCGCGGGTCCGGCAGGGCGCTCACCCACGGCCCCGAGAGCCAGAGCCAGATGTCGCCGTTGTGGTAGGCCTCGTCGTAGTAGTAGCGGTCCAGCCAGAGGTGGCGGGGATGGTAGGCGGGGTCGGCGGCGTCCAGCGAGCGCACGCCCCACGGCTTGACGGTGTGCTCCATGTTCTCCCGGACGATGAGCCGGCGCTGGTCCTCGTTGAACAGCTCCGGAGACACCAGCAGCGCCAGCAGGCCGTTGGGGCGGTGCTGCAGGTCCGGCGCGCCGTCGCGGTCCAGGTGGTCGGCGATGCGGTCCCGCATCACGAAGTCGCGCTGGAAGGAGTTCCAGAGGCGGCGCGCGGCCAGGTCGTAGCGCCGGGCCAGCTCGTCGCCGCGCAGGCCCAGGGCCTCGCCGTCGAAGCGGGCGGCCAGCCGCGCGGCCGTGCGCAGGCCGCGGTGGAACAGGGCCTGGATCTCCACGGCGCGGTCGCCGCGGGGCGAGTAGGGGTTGGCCTCGCCGCCGCCGTCCATCCAGGTCTCGCCGTCGCCGTGGGTCAGGTAGCCGTGGTCGTCCACGGCGTGGGCCAGCGCGCCCTCGCAGGCGCGGAAGACCACGGGCATCATGGCGCGGATGAACGTCTCGTCGCCCGAGCGGCGCCAGTACTCGTCCAGGGCGCGCACCCACCACCACGTGCCGTCGATGCTGGCGTACTGCACCTGCTCCACGGTGACGAAGTTGGGGACGCGGCCGAAGCGCGGGCTGTGCGGATTGCGTTCCTGGTAGGCGGCGAAGGATTCCAGGATCTCGCGCGCGGTGCCGTACTCCATGCCCGCGGCCAGGGCGCCCGGCAGCACGATGAAGGCGTCGCGGCCCCAGTACGTGGTGAACCAGTAGAAGCCGGCGTAGATGCCCAGGCCCCGCTGCTCCATGACCAGGTTGTCCAGCGACACGCGGGCCCAGGCCAGGGCCTTGGTGTGGTCCCGGCGGCCGGTCGCGGTGAAGCCCGCCTCCACCACGGCGGCCAGGCGGGCGCGGCGGGCGTCGGCCAGGGTCGCGGCGTCGGCCAGCAGGGCGCGGGCGCGGGCGCGGGCGTCCTGGGGCGTGTCGGCGGCGCAGACCACCACGTCCAGCGACGCGTCCGCGGCGCGGGGCGGGATGGGCACGGCGAGGCCGCCGGGCTCGTAGGGCGTGGCCTGCTCCATGGCCACGCGAGCTTCGCCCTTGGGGTAGCGTGCGGGCAGGTACGTTCCGGTGGGCGTGAACTCCGCGGCCCCCGCGGCCAGCACCGCCAGCCAGGGCGGGTGCCGCTCCCCCGCCGGACGGGTGCGGCGGTCCTCGCGGGCCACGGCCAACGCGCCGTCCTCCCAGCGCACGTCGTAGCGCGGACGCTCCACCTTCCAGAGGAAGCGCATGTCCACCCGCGGCGTGAACACGGCCGTGCCGCCGGGCAGGCCCTCGTACCGCACGTGGAAACCGTCGGCGCGGTCCAGCAGGGTGACGATCTCCCGCACCTCACCGCCGTCGGCCAAGCGGTACGCGCGCTCCAGGCGGTCCGGCCTCACCACGGCGCGCACGGCCTGCTCCGGGCGCAGCTCCGTGCCGTCGGCCAGGGTCAGGCGCCAGCCGTCCAGCAGCTCGTGCATGGCGATGAAGAAGCCGTGGTAGCTGCGAGTGGGCGCGCCCACCGCCTCGCCGGACAGGTGGGCGGCGCCCTTGTCGGTGAAGATGAACTCGCGGGGATGGTCCGGCGTCACCTCGATGGCCAGGTCCGTCATGAGGGCCGCGGGATCGGCGGCGGCGGCAGTGGCCGCGAGCAGGGAGCAGAGCAGCAGGGCGCGCATGGAGCACTCCGATCGGGTTGGGGATCGTCGGCCGAGAGGGTACACTCGGCGACGCGCCACGCCAACCCCGGGAGGACCGCCGTGAGCTTCGCCGACGACCTGGACCGCGCCGCCGCCGTGCTGCGCGGGGCCCGCCGCGCCTTCGCCTTCACGGGCGCGGGGGTGTCCGTGGAGAGCGGCATCCCCTGCTTCCGCGGCCCCGACGGGCTCTGGAGCCGCTACGACCCCGAATGCCTGGACATCGGCTCCTTCCACCGCCGGCCCGCCGAGGCCTGGCGCGTGATCCGCGAGATCTTCTACGACCACTGGGGCGAGGCGACGCCCAACCCCGCGCACCACGCCCTGGCGCGGCTGGAGGCGGCGGGCGTGCTGGCGGAGGTGGTGACCCAGAACATCGACGGCCTGCATCAGGCCGCGGGCAGCCGCACGGTATGGGAGTACCACGGCGGGCTGCGCGACCTGCTGTGCCTGGACTGCGGGGCGCTCCACCGCGCGGACGCGGCGCTGCTGCGGGAGCTGCCGCCGGCTTGTCCCGGGTGCGGCGGGCTGCTCAAACCGGACTTCGTGTTCTTCGGCGAGGCGATTCCCATGGCGGCGGCCGCGGGAGCGGCGCAGGCCGCCCGCGCCGCCGACGCGGTGCTGGTGGTGGGGTCCACGGCCGAGGTCTATCCCGCGGCGGCGGTGGTGGAGGCGGCGGCACGCAACGGTGCGGCGGTGGTCGAGGTCAACGTGGAGCCCACGCGCTGGAGCGGCGGCGTGGCCGGCGTGACCCTGCTGGGCCCCGCCGGCCTGATGCTGCCCATCCTGGCCGACGCCGTGCTCGGCGCCGGTCCTACTCCAGGAGCGTGACGGCCCGGGACCAGGCGCCGTCGTCCGACTCCAACCGCACCACGTAGGCGCCGCCGGCCAGGCGACGGCCCAGGTCGTCGCGGCCGCGCCAGGTCACGGCGTGGCGGCCGGCGTCGGCGGGACCGTCCCAGAGCACGGCGGCCACACGGCCGCGCAGATCGTGCACCCGCAGGCGCACGTGGGCGGGGCGCTCCAGGCTGAAGGCGATCTCCGTGGCGGGATTGAAGGGGTTCGGCGTGGCGGCGTGCAGACGCGTCGCCCGGGGCTGATCGCCCGCGTCGGTGGGGCCGGCCTGGCCCACGGCGAAGCTGTGGTCCGTGGCGACGCCCTGGTAGATCACGCGGAAGGTCCACCAGCCGTCGGCCGCGTCCACGGGCAGGAACCAGCTCCACCACCAGTAGCTGGCCGCGTAGTGGGGCTGGTTCGAGCTGCCGGTCCACTCGCGCCACAGGGTGCCGTCGGGACGGAGCACGCGGTAGGTGCTGACCTGGCCCTGGAGCTGGTCGCGGTAGAACGTGGTGAAGTAGACCAGGTCGCCGGCCTGGAACTGCAGGCTCTCGCCGGTGACCGCGGGCGTGGGGCAGGACTGGAAGGCCGGCGCCGCGGAGCCGGTGCGCAGGGCGTTCACGGCCGAGTCGTAGTAGGGCGGCTGGTCCAGCCACCAGCTCGTCGGATTGAGCGAGTTGCAGGCGCCGGCCCAGGGATCCGCCAGGTTGCCGGCCGGATCGTACAGCTCCAGATGGAGATGCGGACCGGTGGAGTTGCCGCTGCTGCCCACCACGCCCAGGAACTCGCCCGCGGCCACGCTCTGTCCCACGGTCTTGGCGGTGAGCGAGCCGTTCTTCATGTGGCCGTACCAGGCCACCGAGCCGTCGGCGTGCTGCACGTAGACGGCGTTCCAGTTCCCGGTGCCGAAACCGCACTGGCGGTCGTAGTTGCCGTCGGACTTCTGGAGGATCACGCCCGGGGCGGCGGCCACCACCTCCACGTCGTCGTCGTCCATCTTGTGCCAGGAGAAGGGCCAGGTGAAGATGTCCGTGCCCTGGTGGTTGTAGCCCGATGTGAGGTCGTAGGTGCGCGCGCCGCAGTCGTAGTCCAGGAGCTGATCGGGGAAGGCCGCGTTCTGGTCCACGAAGTTGGAGATGCCGTGCACGCCGGGGTCATGCACGTGGGCCGCGGCCCGCACGGGCCAGATCAGCCCCGTGACCGCCGCGGACGCATCCGGCGCCGGCAGCAGGCCGCGCGCCCGCAGCTCCGCCGCGGAGTCCGCCAGCATCACCTTGATCGCAGCCCGTTGCTCCGCGGTCAGGCAGGGCTCGTCCGCCGCGGTGTCCAGCCACCCGCCTCCATGGCCCGCGGACGCGGCCGCCGACTCCGGCGCCGCCACCGGCACCACCTCGTACCCGAACGCCGCCGCCGCAAGCGCCAGCACCCCCACGACAGTCACCCACCGCTTCATCTCCCCCTCCTCGCTTAATTCAGACCTATCGCCTCCACTTTAACACACCCCTCCCGCCGCCCGCCCCCCAAAAAGAGCGAGCCCCGCTCCCCAAAGGGCGCGGGGCTCGTTCTCTCCCGCCTTCACGGCGAGGGAACATGGTGGGGCCGGCCCCACCGTGTCTACTTGACGAGCATCATCTTCCGCACCGAGCTCTCGCCGTTCAGCTCGAGCCGGTAGAAGTAGGCGCCCGTGGCGGCCTGGGAGCCGTCGTCGGCCCGGCCATCCCAGCTCAGGGCGTAGGAGCCGGCCGAGAACCAGCCTTCGCGCAGGCTGCGCACGATCTCGCCCTTCAGGTTGAAGACGCGCAGGGAGCCGCGGCCCTCACGGTGCACGGTGAAGAGGATCTCCGTGCTGGGGTTGAAGGGGTTCGGCGCGTTGCGCAGGTCCTCGATCACCACGCGGGCCGGGCCCTCCACGGCGGTGTCCACGCAGTGGTGCAGGTCGTCCACGGGAAGGATCTGCGGGGTGCCGGCGGCATCGTAGTTGTCGGCGTCCACGTTGAAGCCGCGGTTGCCCATGTCGGAGCACTCGTACGCGCCGTTGAGCAGGTACTTGTACTCGGTGAAGATCTGGCTCGAGTCCGCGAACGTCACCGTCACGGCGTACACGCCGTCGCCGGCCACGTCGTCCGGCGCCACGCCGTCGTCGGCCATGGGGTTCAGCGAGGGGATGTCCCAGCTGAACGACGGCGTGCCGCTGTTGCTGGGCGTGCCGTTCACGGCCACCAGATCGCCGGGCACGGCGTGGCCCGAGGCATCCACGCGGAAGACCACGTCCACGGCGCGCCAGGTGGCGGTGCAGCGGTCGTAGTGGACCACGGGCAGGGTCAGGGGCCCCAGGGCGCCGCCCACCGTGTCGTAGAGCTCGTCGTTCAGGAAGACCGTGCGGTCGCCCTGGGTGTTGCACTCGTAGGCCTGGTTGAGCAGGAACTTGTAGGTGACGTTCTTCTGGCTGCCGGCCGGGAAGGTGACCAGGGCCGAGTAGACGCCGTCGCCCGCGGCGGCGTCGTTGCCGCTGCCGTCGTCCACCAGCTCGGTCTCGCTGGGCACGTTCCAGTTCAGGGGCAGGGCCGAGCCGTTGATGCTCAGGGTGTCGGCGGGCAGGACGCCGTAGGCGTTCATGTCCACGAAGAACTCCACGTCGATGTCGTGCAGCGTGAACTGGGTGGGGTCCTGGTCGTTCCACCAGACCTCCAGGGTGTCCACGGCGTTGCCGTCCAGGCTGAGGACGTGGGTGCGGTTGGAGGCCAGCGGCTCGTAGGTGCCGCAGTCGTAGACCCACTTGTACTCCAGCGTGGTCTGGGCGGTGCCGGCGCCGCAGTCGCCGGGCACGCAGAAGTCCGCGCTGACCTCGTAGACACCGCCGCCGGTGTCCGACGACGCCATGTTGTCGCAGAGGCTCCAGGTCAGGGGCGCGGGGCTGCCCTCCACGGTGAAGCCGCCGAAGGGCTCGCTCTGGCCGGAGAGGAAGAAGCTCATGTTGCCGCGGAAGACCACGGTCTTGACCATGAAGCAGGCCGTGTTGGCGGCGCCGATGACGTTGCCGGCCACGTCCTCCACGCCGGTGACCGTCACGGTGTAGAGGCTGGCGCTGGCGTTCAGGTCCGCCGCCAGGGTCAGCGTGGCCACGTTGCCGCTCACGCTGGCGCCGGTGACCGTGGCGCCGCTGACCGCGTAGTTGCCCGGCGTGCCGCCGGTCACGGGATCCACGGGCTCGTTGAAGGTCACGCGCACCTCGGAATCCACCAGGTGCAGGGCCTGGGTGACCTGGGGCGGGTCGTTGTCGGCCGCGCCCTGCACCGAGTAGGCCAGGAAGTCGAACATGGGGATGGCGGCGGGGGTCTCCCAGAGGGTGCCGCCCGGGGTGGAGAGCTGGCTGGCGTCGTTGGCGGCCGCGTCCAGCGGGCCCTTGAGGGCGCCGTCCTGCGTCACCCACACCTCCACGTTGAGGGGATCGCCGGCGGTCACGCCCAGGGTGCCCAGAAGGATCGCCAGCTCCTTGAACGTGTGCGTGCCGGCCACCCAGCCCTGGGCGCCCGGGCCCGCGCCCATGCTCACCCAGGCGGCGCCGTCCCACATGAGGCCGTCCTGCCAGTTGTTGTCCAGGTTCACGTAGAACATGAAGTCCGGCTTGTTGGCGGCCAGGCTCCACTCGAGCTGGCGGCCCCACGGGTCGGTGCTGCCGCCGCCGGGGGTGCCCACGTCGATGGCGATGCCGATCTGGACCGTGGTCCAGGTCTGCTGGTCGTGCTCCACGCCCACGAAGAGGTTGATGGCGTCGTTGGTCACGTAGACGTTGCCGATGTCCAGCGGAGCGTGCTCGGTGTCGCCGGCGTCGGCGTCGAGCAGGTTGGACGGGTCGAAGTCGTTCACGCCGTCCAGGACGATGGTCTGGGGGGTCTGGGCCGCCAGGACCGCGGGCAGGGCCACGGTCGCGAGCAGGGCCAGGAGCCAGCGCGTCGCGCGTCGGTGCATGGTGTCCTCCTCCTTACTTCACCAGGGTCAGCGGCCGCACGGATCGGCGGTCGCCGCTCTTCACGACACAGTAGTAGGCGCCCGCCGCGACGGCGCGCCCCTCGGCATCGGTACCGCGCCAGACCACCGCGTGGCGGCCGGGCGCGAGCTCTTCGTCCAGCAGCCGCGCGACGCGTTCGCCGCGCGGATTCACGATGTCCACCACGGTGCGGCCGGCGGCGCCGGCGGGCAGGTCGAAGCGCACGGTGGTGGACGGGTTGAAGGGGTTGGGCCAGGCGGCCACGCTCAGGACGCGAGGCGCCGCGGCCACGGCCGTGGCGTCCCAGGGGTCGGGCTCGCCGTCGCCGTTGCCGTCCACGGTCACGGTCCACACGGTGTCGATGGTGGGCAGGGATGCCAGCGCGTTGCTGGGCGCCGAGTCGCCGCCCAGCACGCCGTCGGGCTCCGGATCCCAGCAGATCGAGGCCACCACGGAGATGCTGCAGCCGGCCGGCACGCCGCCGCCCAGGCCCGGGTAGAGCACCGTCCAGGGGATGGCCAGCTCGCTGCCGCCGGCGGCGCCCTGCACGTGGGCGGGGTCGTCGGCGTGCTCGATCTCGGCGGTGCGGTCCACGGCCGACGTGGCGGAGGCGATCTCCCAGAAGCTGCCCCCGTCCCAGATGCTCTGGTGCTGGTAGCAGCCGTACTGGAAGTCGGCCGCGAAGCCCGGCGCGGTGAACACGGCGCCCCGCTCCCAGGCGTCCACGGCGCTCAGGTCCGTCTCGCCGTCGGGGCCGCCCGGATCCACGTCCAGGTAGAGCAGCCAGGAGTTGGACGTGACGATGCCGTCGATGCCCAGGTAGAGGTGGCCGGCGTCCCAGCTCACGGTCAGGCGGTCGATCTCGTTGCCGCCGCCCCAGGCCGAATCGCTGGAGTCGGCCAGGACCGCGTAGCCCTCCCACTCGCCGGCCTCGAAGCGGCCGTCGATGGTGATCAGGGTGGCGCCGTGCAGGGTCACCGGCGGCGCGTCGCCGCCGGCCTGCAGGGTGTTGGGCACGGCGTTCTCATCGGCGATGGCGTCAGCCGCCAGGTGCAGGCGCAGCAGGGCCGGATCCAGCAGGTTCATGGCGGCCGCGTCGGCCGTGGTCAGCTCCAGAGGCAGCACGGTGGTGGGCGTGGAGGTGCTGACCACGGTGGCGGCGTCCAGGGTCCACTCGGGCGTGCCGTCGCCGTCCTGGTCCAGGCCCACGCGGGTGGGATCCAGGCTGCCGGGCACGGCGGGCTGGTCGAAGGTCAGCACCAGGCGGCCGTTGCTGGGGTACCAGTCCGCGGCCGTGGCCAGGGGGCCGTAGACGTCCGTCAGATCGGCCGCCAGCGCGGTCAGCTCGGCGATCTCGCCGGTGCCGTCCGGGGCGGCGGTGTGGCCGGCGAAGAGCCGCAGGCCGAAGGTGCCGTTGGCCCGGACCTCGTCGCCGCGCAGGAGCGTGGCCGCGAACTCGCCCTGGTGCGCGGCGCCCGCGGAGCCCAGGAGCCAGGCCACGGTCAGGCCGGTGTTGGGGTTGTGGCGGCCCATGTAGGCCTGGCTCATGGTCCAGACGCGGTCCATCTCCGCGTTCCAGACCAGGTCCACCAGGCTGGGGCTCATGCCGGCCTTGATCCAGTGGTCCGCGGCGCCCACGCGGTACACGGCGTCCAGGAAGGCGTCGCCCTGGGTCAGGGAGATGTCCTTGGTCACCTCGTTGTGCGAGGCGCGCAGGGTCACGGTGGTGCCCGTGCCCTGCAGGATCTCCAGGTCGTAGAAGTCGTGCTGGTAGTCGGGGCCCACGTCGCTGAAGGCGCCCACGTGGTTGGCGTCGTTGTAGTCGGCGGAGGTGCCGCTCCAGTAGGCGTTGTCGTTGCCGATGGCCGTGTCGGCGCCGCCCGCGTCCTTCACGAAGAGGTTCACGCAGCGCCCGCCCACCGCCTCGAACACGGCGAACAGGACGTCCGAGTGCAGGACCACCTCGTCGAAGCCGTCGTGATCGATGTCGCTGAAGTAGGCCGCGGTGGTGGTTGCGTACTCGCCGGCGGCCCAGTGGGCGGCCTCGGCGTAGACCAGGGCGTTCTTGATGTGGGCGGAGTAGTTGTGCTCCCAGCCGCTGATGGGGCCGCCCATGCCGTCGTGCCAGGCGGTCTCGTAGAGGTTGGTCATGAGCACGTACCAGCCGGCCTGGCTCAGGTGGTTGTCGGGCGCGGCCATCAGGGCGTTGAAGGCCTCGCTCCACAGGGTGCCGTAGTCCTTGCAGCTGCCGCCGCCGCCGGCGCAGTTGCCGTTGCCGTCGCCGCCGGTCACGTAGGGCACCCAGCCGGCCCAGTGCGGATACCAGCCGTTGTTGCCGCCGCCGTAGCCGTCGAAGCCGCCGATCTCGAAGTAGGTGCCCGGCGTGGGGTCGAAGGTGTCGCCCACGAAGTTCGGGCTGCTCAGGGCGTCGGCCAGCTTCCAGGTGCTGAGCCAGGCGCTCTCCTGCTGGCACTTGTTGATGAACCAGTCGTAGGTCTCCACGGCGTTGGGCGTGATGGAGGCCCAGCCGCCCATCTCCGCCGCCGCCTCCCAGTCCTCGGCGAAGACCGCGATGCGGAACTCCCCCACGCCCGAGCCGGCCAGGCCGGTCAGGATGTCCAGGGACGCCTGCCCGTTGCCGCCGATGATGTTGCCGGTGAAGCTGCGGTCCCGCGGCACCAGGCGCAGGCCGTTGGTGGCGGTGTGGATCCGGTGGTTGTCGTGGCCGGAGAGGTGCACGTCGTCGTCAAGGATCACGCCCCACACGCCGTGGTTCTGCCAGTTGTCGCCGATCCAGTCGTTCACGCCCTGGTTGGGATAGGACGACGGGTCCAGCCAGACGCGCTCGGGCACCCAGGCCACGCGCGGCTGATAGCCGTAGCGGGCGGCGATCATGTCGGTCTCGATCTGCACGGCCCAGTCGTTCATCTCGTTGGTCACGAAGGGCATGATGTGCTGGGCGTAGGCCGAGGTGACCATGCCGGCCCAGCCGGCGGCGGCGCCGGCGGCGAGCCAGGCGTTGAAGTCCTGGGGGTCGCCGCTGCGGGCGGCCCACTCCGCGGCGCTCTGCAGGGGGCCCGAGAGGTGGAAGTTCCCGGGCACGCCGGTGGCCTCGTGGACCTGCAGGGCCTCGTCGAAGCCGCTGCCGGCCTCGTCGTCCCAGCGGCCGTGGAAGACGTCGCTGTAGCCCAGGCCCTGGTTGCCGTGGAGCACCAGGGCGCAGTTGGCGGCGTAGGCCTTGTCGGCCGGGTAGGATGCGGACACGGACTCGCCGGCGGTGGTGGACACGGTGAAGACGGTCGGGCCCAGGAGCAGCTCGGCGGGCACGGGGATGCGCACGGCGTCGGGATCGTCGGCGCGGAGATCCGCGACGGCGGCGGGCGGCGCGTAGCGGGCGGCCGCCGGGGTCAGCTCGGTGTCCAGCAGCACGCGGTCCCCGGCCACGACGCGCAGGGGGACGGAGGACAGCAAGGCGGGCGCGGCGCCGCCGAAGAGGGCCCGCGGGGCCGTCTCCAGGCTCAGGAAGCTCACGCGCAGGAAGGCCGCGGCGCCGTCGCGCTCCAGGGTCACCGAGAGGATGTCGGCCGCGGGATTGGCCGCCGCCCCATCCCCCACGCGGTCCACCGCGAGCACCTCCACGGTGGGCGCGGCGGCGGCGGACAGGGCCCAAGACAGCAGGACGGCCGAAAGCAGGGAGAAACGCAGCGGACGGAGCATGCGGGGCGACCTCGCGAGGCAGGGAGAAGCCCCCGCAATCCCATGATAGCGGGGAAGTTGCACACCATTGTTCACCGCATGGAATCATACCACGAAATCCCGCACGGGAACAAGGGCCCCGCTTGGGGGTTCGTGGGAAGACTTTACCTTGGCGCGGACGCGTCCGATGTGTAGCATGAGAGATGTCGACACCGGCCGCCACGGACGGCGGCCTCCCCATGGATCCAGGGACGGACCGATGCGGCGACACCCCCTTTCCGGCCTCCTCCTGCTCGTCATGCTGGTGACGACCCTCCCCGCTCCTGCCCAGGAGTGGCGCACCCACACCGTGCAGAAGGGCGAGAACCTCACCATCATCGCCCGACGGTACGAGGTGACGGTGGACGAGCTGCGCGAGTGGAACTCCCTGCAACGCGACCGCCTGCTGGTGGGCCAGACCCTGCGCATCCCCTCCAAGGACGAGGAGTGGTACGTGGTGCGCTCCGGCGACACCCTGGTGGGCATCGCCCGCCGCCACGACGTGACCCTCTCGCTGCTGCGCGAACTGAATCATCTCAAATCGGACCGCATCTACCCCGGTCAGCGGCTGCAGCTGCTGCCCTCGCCCGACGACGAGGGCATCCACGTGGTGCGGCGCGGCGAGGCCCTGTCGGTCATCGCCCAGCGGCGGGGCCTGAGCCTGGCCGCCCTCAAGCGGCTCAACGGCCTCACGACCGACGTGATCTATCCCGGCCAGAAGCTGCGCCTGAAGGACGTGGACACGTCCGTGCACGTGGTGGAGCGCGGCGACGCCCTGTGGGAGATCGCCAAGGCCTACGGCATGACGCTGGCGCAGCTCAAGGAGCTCAACGGCCTGGACAGCGACGTGATCCACCCCGGCCAGGAGCTGCGCGTGACCGGCGCGCTGACCGTGCAGCCCAAGCTGGCGGAGTACAAGGTGCGCAAGGGCGACAACCTGAGCGAGATCGCGCAGCTCCATCAGATGAGCCTGGGCGAGCTGCGCGAGCTCAACGGCATCACCGGCTCGGTGATCCACCCCGGCCAGTCCCTGAAGGTGCGCCCCATGCTGGGCGTGGCCGATCCCGCGCGCACCGCCGAGGAGGACTGGGCCTCGCTGCTGGCCGTGCCCGCGGGCGTGCGCCGCATCGACAGCGCCAACGGCCCCTACTTCCACGCCGGCCCCAAGGCCGACGTGCAGAAGCACGCCAACTACGCCGAGGACAGCCGCCTCAAGCCCGTGACCGCCTACCAGCGCGCCCGCGCCCTGTGGGAGACCTACCTGGCGGCCGTGGACCGCCTCCCCCGCCGCAGCCGCGCCCTGGAGGGCTGGCACTTCGTGCTGGATCCGGGGCACGGCGGCATCGACCCGGGCTGCATCGCCACGGGCCACGATCAGGACGGCACCGAGTTCCTGGTGGTGGAGGATGAATACGTGTACGACCTGAGCATGCGCGTGGCCGCCCTGCTGCGCCTGCACGGGGCCGACGTGACCCCCACCCTGCTCAGCGCCAACCACACGCTGCGGCGCAACGCGTCGCCCAACAGCACCTTCGTGCACGACCGCAACGAGGTGTACAACGACCGCCGCTGGAACGCCGACCGGGGCCGCAGCGCCTGGCCCCGCGGCGGCCAGACCTACCTGGACGCCCGCGTGGACATCGCCGAGGCGGCCGTGAAGGGCGTGCCCCAGAACCGCCAGGTATTCCTCAGCTTCCACGCCGACAACGACCGCTACGCCGGCGACGCCGTGACCCTCTTCTACTACCAGGACAGCAAGCGCACGGACAAGGCGTCGCGCGAGTTCGCCCGCTCCCTGCTGCCGGCCATGGGCGCCGGCGCCCGCATGAAGGGCCGCAACCTGGCCGTCCTGCGCCGCAACCCCATCACCCGCAAGCTGCTCATCGAGATGCGCAACCTGGCCTACGAGGAGCACGTGTGGTCCATCCGCTACGACGCCCTGCAGCAGCGCGACGCCGAGAAGGTGGTCCAGGCGCTGGTGGACGGGTTGGGGACGAAGGACGGCGGCAGGCTGGCGGCGGCGGCGCGCTGACCTACCCCTTGACCCCGCCCAACGTCAACCCCGACACCAGGAACCGGCTCAGCACCAGGAACAGCACCACCACCGGCACGCAGACCAGCAGCGATCCCGCCGCGTAGTTGGCCCACTCGGTCTGGTAGGTGCTGGCCAGGGACTCCAGGCCCAGCGGCAGGGTGTGCAGGCGGGAATCGGGCAGCAGGACCCGCGCCACGATGAACTCGCTCCAGCCCGTCATGAAGCTGAACAGGCCGGTGATCACCAGGGCGGGCGCGCTCAGGGGCAGGGTCACGCGGACGAAGGCCTGGAACGGGCTGCAGCCGTCGATCAGGGCCGCCTCCTCCAGGTCCTGGGGGATGGTGTCGTAGTACCCCTTCATGGTCCAGATGCAGAAGGGCAGCGCCGTGGCCGCGTAGGCGATGACCACGCCGGTCAGCGTGTCCACCAGGTGCAGCTTGCGCATGATCATGTAGAGGGGCAGCAGCAGCATGGTGGCCGGGAACATCTGGGTGACCAGGATGCCCTGGAGCGCCGCGCCGCGGGCCCGGAAGCGGAAGCGCGAGAAGGCGTAGCCCGCCAGGCTGGCCAGGGCCACGCCGATGACCGCCGTGCTCAACGACACGATCAGGCTGTTGCGGATCCACAGTCCGAAGGGCTTCTCGAAGAGGATCTGCCGGTACGCGTCCAGGGTGGCGCCCGCGGGGATCACGCTCAGCTCCGTGCTGTAGAGCTGATCGCCCGGCCGCAGGCTGATGGTCACGATGCGCAGCACCGGGTACGCCGCGAAGAGCACCAGCAGCCACACCAGCAGGTGCACCCAGACCTGCGTCCACGCCCTGCGCATCATCGCGCCTCCTCCAGGGTCGCCGCCCGCTGGTAGATGCTCACGATCCCCAGCAGGGTCAGGAAGATCACCACGCTGAACGCCGCCGCGTAGCCGTAGCGGTAGTAGGTGAAGGCCGCCTTGTACACGTAGGTGACCAGGATGTGGCTGGTGTCCGCGGGTTCGCCCTGCTTGGTGACCAGCCACATGACGTTGAGGTTGTTGAAGGTCCAGATGGTGCCCAGCACCACCGCCGGCGCGAGCACGGGCCGGAGCATGGGCAGGGTCACATTGGTGAACCGCCGCCAGGGGCCGGCGCCGTCGATGCGCGCCGCCTCGTACAGCTCCTCCGGGATGCTCTGCAGGCCGCCCAGGGCCACCACCATGATGAAGGGGAAGCCCAGCCAGATGTTGGTGATCACCGCGGCCGCGAAGGCCGTCCACTCCTGCCCCAGCCAGGGCACCGCGCCCAGGCCCAGCTTGCCCAGCCACAGGTTCACCGCGCCGTACTCCAGGTTGAACATGCCGCGCCACGTGAGGGCGGAGATGTACTGGGGCATGGCCCAGGGCAGGATCAGCAGGGCGCGGTACACGGCGCGGCCGGGCAGCTTGCGGTTGAGCAGCAGGGCCGCCCCCACCCCCAGCGTGACGTGGAACACCAGGTTCACGCCCGTCCAGAGGAACGTCTTGCCGAAGATGCGCCAGAAATCCGACTCGCCGAAGAGCCGCGCGTAGTTGGTCAGGCCGTTGAACTGGGGATCGCGGAAGTGGAACATGTTCCAGTTGGTGAAGGACATGCCCACGTTGTAGAGGAACGGGTAGGCCACCACCAGCAGCAGCACCGCCGCGGTGGGAGCCAGGAACCAGCCGGCCAAGCGGTTGGCGCGCGATTCCAGCAGGCTCATTCCCGCATCTCCTTCATGAGGCGCTCGGCGCGCTCCTGCATCTCGCGGGCGGCCTCCTCCGGCGTGAGGCGGCCGGCCAGGCAGCTCTGGTAGGCGGGGCGCATGGCGTCCCAGATGGCCCGCATCTCCGGCACGATGGGCATGAGGCGCCCCTTGTCCACCTGCTCGCGCGAGGCCGCCAGCAGCGGATCGGCCACCAGCTCGGGCCGCTCGCGCACGGCCAGGTCCGCCGGCAGCACGGCCAGCTCCCGGGCCAGGTCCGCCTGCACATCCGCCGACGTGAGCCAGAGCAGCAGGTCCAGTGTGGCCTGCCGCGTGGCCGGATCCAGGGCCTTGTTCACCGAGTAGCACTTGGCCGCGGTCATGGGCGACGGCCACAGCCCCGTGGCGGAGATGCGCGGCAGGGGCGCCAGGGCGATGGGAACGCCGGCGGTGCGGTACCCGTCCCAGGACCAGGGACCGTTCACGATGTAGGCCGCGCGGCCTTCCTTGAAGAGCGTGTCGGCGAGCTGGTAGTCGCACTCGCGGGGCATCACTCCGGCGTCCAGCAGGGCCTTGAGGAAAGCCAGCGCCTGGATCACGCCCGGGGTGTCCAGGGTGGGCGCCGCGTCCTGATCCATGACCCAACCGCCGAAGCCGCCCAGCCAGGGCACCAGGAAGAAGGGCTCCACGCGGTCGAAGACCACGCCGTAGACCTCGGGGCGGCCGTCGCCGTCGGCGTCCACGGTGAGCCGCTTCAGCTGCTCCACCCAGGCGTCCGAGTCCTGGGGGATGGCGTCCACGTGGTCCGTGTTGGCCACCAGCGTGAGGTGGTTGCCCACCTGGTCCGGCAGGCCCCATACGTGGCCCTCCAGGGTGGGCAGGCCCGAGGGATCGAAGCGTGCGAAGACCTCCGCCGGCAGCAGTTCGTCCAACGGTTCGATCAGGCCCATGATGGTGAACGGACCGATCTGGTCCGAAGGGCCGTACACCAGATTGGGCCCACCGTAGGCCAGGGCCGCGGTCTGGAACTGGGTGCGCAGGTCCTCGGTGTTGTAGTTGCTGCGGGCGATGCGCAGATGGGCGTACTCGGGGTGGGCGGCCTGGAACTGGGCGATGTGCTTCTCCAGCAGGGCGCGCTCGCGGGGATCCATCTGCTCCCAGATGGTGATCTGGTCCGCCCGGTCCACCCGACCGCAGCCGACGGCGCCCGCCAGGACCGCGGCGGCGGTCAGCAGGGCGAGGCTCAAGGCGCGGGCGTGGCGAGGGCGTGGCGTCATGGGCGCAGGGTAGCCCCTCGCGCGCAGGCGGGCAACCGGGATTCCTCGGGCTGATTCCGCGCTCTCAACCCCCTGGAAATTGAAGGACCCCGGGGCTAGGTTTGCGGCGACCCGGGTGCTATGATCCCCCCCGCCAAGAACTGCACGCCCCTCGAACCCGTCGAGGTCCGACCGATGCGACGACCCCATGCGCACGCCGGCAGCGGCCCGCTGGCCGCGGCCTTCCTGCTCGTGAGCCTCCTGCCCCTGCTCGCCCCCTCCGCGGCGATTGCCGCCCCCTTCCAGCGTCCCGTGATCGACGCCTTCATCACCGCCGACGGCGCCGACTGGTTCCGCGACGACCACGTGGTGCGCGACTTCGCCGACGACAACGGCCTCCGCCCCCAGAACGTGCGCGACCTCTGGCTCACCTGGGACGCCGACAGCCTCTACGTGGGCCTCTACTACCAGACCGCCCCGGGCGTGATGACGCTGCTGCTGGACGCCGGCCTGGGCGCGGGCCCCAACGACGCCGCGCTGATCACGGAGCTGGGCCTGGACCTCACCCTGCCCGCCGGCCGCACCATCGACTACGTGGCCGTGAGCAGCCACGCGGGCGCCACCACCGTGGTCACCCCCACCTTCAGCCGCGTGGGCGCCGACGGCTCATTGACCGACCTGACCGCGAGCACGCGGGCCGCCAACCGCTTCGCCATCGACGCCAGCTTCCCCGACAAGAGCCCCTTCTGGTTCGTCACGGAGATGGCCGTGCCCTGGAGCGCCCTCTACCCCGCCGGCATGCCCGCCGGCGCGGTGGTGCGCGCCGCCGTGGTGGTCAAGGCGCTGACCGCCGGCGCCCTGCCCGTGGACGCGCTGCCCGGCCTGGGCGCGCTGCCGTCGCAGGCGCCGCTGGCGCTGACGGCCATGAGCGCATCGCCGGTGGACGTGAACGGAGACGGCGCGCCGGATCCCTTGAGCGGCGGCGTGAGCGGTCTGATCACCCTGCCCGATGATCCCGGCGACACGGAGATCACCGTGACGGCGCGCCCGGTCGCGGACCCCTACGGCCTGAGCTGGCCCCTGGCCAGCTTCTTCGGCGCGGCCGGCGAGCGCGACTACCGCGTGGGCCGGCTGCCCGCCGGCACGTACGACCTGAGCATCTCCGCGCCCGGCTACGTGCCGCAGAGCCTGCGCGTGGACGTGCCCGCTTCCGGCGACGTGACCGGACGCGACGCGACCCTGGTCCAGGCCACCCTCATCTCCGGCACCCTGAGCCTGGAGCTGGGTCAGGCCAACGGCGGCTTCCGGGTGACCGACCCCCAGGGCGAGGTGCTGGCCTCCCGCGGCATCCTGCCGTCGCAGTTCCCCTACGCCTTCTCCTTCGCCACCGGCGTGAGCGGCGCCCACGTACTGACGCTCTACGCGGACAACCATCTTTCCCGCGAGTTCGTGATCGACGTGACCGCGGGCGTGGACCAGACGGGCCTGACGTTCTCGCTGCCGCGGGCCCCGCGCCTGGCCGGCACGGTGCAGTTCAGCTCCGGCGACGGCGCCACCACCCGGCTGGAGCTGACCAACGCCGCCGGCGACACGGTGCTGGCCTCGCGGACCGTGGAGCCCGCGTCGCCCGCCTTCACCTTCTACGCCCCCCGGCTGGGCGAGCTGCGGCTGCGCG
>ERZ795053.3311-NODE-3311-length-18447-cov-4.344443_pt1 | contig 18447 bp, 16 predicted proteins | sample MGYA00375137_ERZ795053 | MGnify/ENA primary metagenome ERZ795053 (study PRJEB30182, sample SAMN05720284) | activated sludge metagenome | isolation source: Anaerobic digester | place: Hong Kong | collected 2014-12-17 ...
GAGCGCCTGCCCGATCGAGCCGTCGTCGGTTGGTACTTCCACCAGCGCAGCGTTGAACTCTGTCGTGTCCATGCGGTCAGTCCATCCGCGGCGCAATCCGCGGTCGGCGCCCACCACGGGGGCGCGCGTGATCCAGCCTGAGCGAAGCTGCCAGACTCAATATACGTTTCGTCTTACGGTCGTGCGGTGGGGATTTATCCAGGCGGCCGTGGGTCCGCTAAGAACGCGCATCGTGGGCGTGGTCGTGCGCGCCGTTCAATCCTGCCAGAGAGCGTCATGGGAGAAAATACACGGGCTCGCGGAGCAACGTGGGACCAGTCCGCCCCACACCGGATGGGGCCACCGCAAGTCTGTACTGGACCAGCACGTGGCACAGTTGTCCTGGTGACGAGGGTCCGAATAGAATAGGCATTCAAGCGGCGCTGCTCCTGCGCATCGCGCCTTCGCGTGTGGCCATGCTGGTGCGTGCGCACGTTCATTGGCTGAAAGCGAGGAGTATACTCCGTTTGGCGTTTGCCACGCCCACGTTCTTGCGGCATCCGTTTCCGGACCGGTGCGTACGGTTATCCCAACTCACGGAGGTTGCGATCATGCTGGCAGGGAGTGAAAGCACGCACCGTGCACAACAGCCTGTTGGGCCGATGTGGCTCGCCTGGGTCGTTGCGATTGCAACCACGTCACCGGTCTTCGGCACGATTATCGGTGGGGAGGGCAACCACCCGATCTCGGACCCTGGCCTTCCGACCGGCGCGATCGAGATCATGAACCACCCAGCCCGCGTCGCTTGGTGGGAAGACCCCCCGTTCGGCGGCGGACACTGGCACGGTGACTACCGCGGCGACGTCGGCGCGCTCAATGCGCTCCTGGCCGAGTTCGGCAAGCTGGAAGGGACGCGCAAACGCGTTGTCGTTTGCGACGGAGCCGGTCAGAGCTTCTGGCTCAATCCCAACTCCGAGCTGGCGAAGGAGGCGGACGCGAGGGTGGACTGGAAGTTCGCGATCTGGCAAACCGGCGGTTGGGAGAAACACTGCGACATGCCGGTTGATCTCAGACGCGAGAACGACCGCGAGTGTGACCAAGATCCGCCGGCGGAAATCCAGGTGTACACCGACCGCATCAAATGGGTCGACGTTTCCGTTCCGGAGGGCGTCACCGTCATCGACAACCGGTTGGTGGCCCACGGCTTCTCGCCGGCCGACGGGTACGTACTTGCAGGCCACATCACGGACCTCGGCACGGGCCAGCCCCTCACCGGGCAGATGCGACTGGCGCGCATCGACCCCCAGTCGAATGGCCGAAGTGAGTTCACGCTCGCGGCGGAAGTAACGGGCGATGCTCAGGGTCACTGGGCACTGAAGGCGCTACCCGCCGGTTTGTACCGGGTCGTCATCGCGTCGGAAGGCTACGTACCCAGAATAGCGGGATATACCCGCAGCAACGCATCGCCCCGCTGGCAGTCGTACGACTGCGGATTGGCACGCTCCGCCACTGTCACCGGCCGCGTTACCGATGAGGTGGGCGCGCCCCTCTCCGATGTGGCAGTCCGGCTGACCAATGTGACTTCGGCAGGCGACGGAACCTATGACTCCATCGCGCCGTACGCGACGCAAAGCGATCCCGATGGGCGTTTTCGTTTCGAGCAGGTTCCGGCGGGCAGCGCGACCGTCTGGGCGCACAAGCCGGGGTACTGTTACGTCGGTCCGAGCCTGTCGATCGATTCGCCCACCGCCGATCTCACCGTCCGCATGAAGGAGGCCGTCCGTTTGCGCGTCACCGTGGACTTCACCGCCGCGCAGCGTCCCCAGGCGTACGTTGTGAAGTTGGTGCCGGAGGGCGGAGAAAAGCCGGGGTCATGGGGCGGGGAGAACGTCCTCGATGATAAAAACCAATGCGTGCTCAGCCTGCCGCCGGGGCGGTATGTGCTGGAAGGTTACCCCGTTCCCTCACAGGGCGATCACAAGACCCAGCCGGTCACAATAGAATTGGAGCGTGGAGTGGAAAAACAAGTAACGCTTTTCGCCCGCTAAAGAGCGGACATGACGAATCACCCGCCGGTTCGCCCCCGCGTCCCTCCTCCACCCGGGGGCCTGCCCGTCTTGGTACCCTCCGCCAGCTCGCGCTGCGCTTGTTCTCCGGTTGACATCTGGCTTGCCCGCCGCGCCGCGTACTCCTCGATCTCCCGGACAAGCAGGTCAGCCGCCGCGGGCACGTCGTCCGTCACGGTGAAGAGGTCGAGGTCGTCCGGGCCGATGTAGCCGAAGCGCTCGAGCAGGTGCTGGCGCATCCACTCCACCAGCGGGTTCCAGTACTCGCAACCGATCAGCACGACCGGCTGGCGCTCGATCTTCTCGGTCTGCGTCAGCGTCATCCACTCGAAGAACTCATCCATCGTGCCGAACCCGCCGGGGAAGCAGACCAGCCCGAGCGCGTACTTCATGAACATCACCTTGCGGCAGAAGAAGTAGCGGAAGTCGAGCGAAAGCGTCTGGTAGGGATTGGCATTTTGCTCATGGGGCAGGTAGATGTTGAGGCCCACGCTCTTGCCCCCGGCCTCGAACGCCCCCTTGTTCGCCGCCTCCATGATCCCCGGTCCGCCCCCGGTGATCACCGCGAAGTCGCGCTTGGCCATCTCCGCCCCGAGCTGCTCGGCCATCCGGTAGAACAGCTCGCCCGGCTTCGTCCGCGCCGACCCGAACACGCTCACCGCTGGCCCGATCGTGCGCAGGTCCTCGAACCCCTCCACGAACTCGGACATGATCCGGAAGACCCGCCAGGTCTCTTCCCCCGGCGACGTCACCCGCGCCAGATCGCTGTGGTTGGACATGCTGAATTTCTCCCCGTTGGTGCATCCGGTGCGGCACGCAGGGGCCGCGACCTTCCAGCCACTATCACGCAATCCGTCGCGGGTGCAACCCGCAGCCGGCGGCGTGTTGACACCCGTCGTTCGGCGACTTAGATTGCCCGGCTCGCATGCCCGCGGTCTTGCCAGTGCCGCGGGCGGTTTTCTCGAGCCCGGGTGGCGGAATTGGCAGACGCGCATGGTTGAGGGCCATGTGCCCGTAAGGGCGTGCTGGTTCGACTCCAGTCCCGGGCAGATCATCCAACCCCCAGAGCCGTTGCACCCGCTGCCAGCCGGTCCGGACCGCCGGCTGAGCGGGCGCGGCCCGTGGGCGCACCCGGCACGCATGGCCCGCACACCCGCACATCCGCCCGTTTCTTCGCAGCGATCGCCATCGGTACGCTGCATCGCGATGCAGGTCTTTGGCGCGGCACTGTTCGCCGCGGCGCTGACCGGCTGCCCGGCGCCCACGCAGACCACGACACCCCCCGTCGAGCAGACCCGCAGCGACCTGCTTCGCGCCCGCTATCCCGACCTGACCTCCGGCCGATTCGCCGTCGTCGCCGACTTCGAGGACCCCGCCCAGTTCGAGTTGTTTCACGTGGAGGGCGAGGGGGCGGCGGTTGACGACCTCACGACGTCGCAGGCGGGCGTGCAAAACACGGGCGGCCAGTGTCTGGCCATGCGCTTCGCCGCGCCGACTGCCAAGCTCGTCGCGAACAACACGACCGCACATTCATGGCTGCTCAAACGCGACTGGCGCGACTACACGCTGCTGCTCATGAACGTCTTCAGTCAGTCCGACAACGTCCGCCTCTACGTCGAACTGGTCGGCGGCGACGACGAACGCACCAAGACGACCCGCGCCAACTGGAACCTCATCGCGGGCTGGAATCTGCTGCGGCTCGACCTCGGCGAGGCCGGGCAGTTCGTTCCGCTCGACGAGATTCGCGAGATCCGCTGGTCGGTCGAGCCCGGGCCGAACCCCGTGCTGCTCCGCTTCGACGACATCCTGCTCACCGACAACCGCAAGACCGTGTTCGGCTCCCCGGACGGGGCGGAGGGCTCGCTGTACGTTCAGCACGCCGGGCGGCGGATCAGCGTGGGCGCGGTAGGGCGGTTCGAGTTGGGATTGGCCAATGGCCAGATCGTCCGCTGGTACGCGCTCGCAACCGACCCCGCGCGGCTGCGGGACCTGGTCGGCGTGGGCAATGCACTGGGTCCGATGCCGGTACGTCTTCCGCCCGGTGCGGACTGGCGGCAGGAGACGGACTGGCGCTGGTTGCTCGGCGGGGCGGGTGCGGAGACCGTGGTGGGGGCGCAGCAGCGGCTGATGGAGGCCAACGCCGTGCGCGCCGTGGTCGAATGCACCTGGTCGCTCAGTGCGGGCGACCACACGGTCGAACTGGCCCGCTGGCTCTACGTGATCTACCCCTCCGGCCAGGTGTACGCGACCGTCGTGTGCGGTTCGGCGGCTGGTGATAACAATGCCGGTGACATCGGGCTCGCGGTGAGCCGCAAGCCGCAGGAGTTTCTCACCGCCGAAGTCCACGCCCCCGGACGCCTGGGCGATCTGCCCGCGCTGGCGAACCGCAGCTACGCCTGCCTGTCCACCGGCGACGCCGGCACGGGCTTGTTCTTCATGCTCAACGACAGTGCGTGCGGACCGCAGCTCCAGGCGGTCATGTCGCCCGACGCGCCGCGCTACAGCGTCGTCTCCTACGGCGGCGGCCGCGACTGCCCCGCCAACCCGTGGAGCGCGCTGCTCGGGGTCGGGCCAGCCGGTGACTGCCGGCCGGCGACCTCTGCCGCCTGCGCCCGCGCTTACGGCGCGACCGACGCGATCGATCTGCTCGTCGGCGACTATCGCCGCGATACCGTGGGCGACGCCGATGGAGACGGCTTCAACGAACGTTTCGGATCGTTCATGCTGAAGCCGGAAGCGGGGCGGGTGCAACTGCGGCTGCACGCCCAGTCGACGCCGATCATGAGCCCGGCGTTCAGCGTGGAGGTCGGCGATGCCGGCGAGGCGTGGGTCTACGTCGACAACCTGATCCACGCGCCGGTGGCCCGCGATCCCCACGGCAATCTCGTCTTCCAGGTGCCCGGCCTGTGCGACCACGACATGCTTGTCGAGGTCTATCTGCGCGAGCCAACCCGGTAGGGAAGCATACACCGTACGTTGCTTGACAGGGGCAAACCGCCAACCTATACTCACCCGCTTCATTGGTCGCTGAGTTCTTTATTGACAAGTACTTACGGCGTTTTTCGACGCATCGGAGCGCCCCGTGGCGAAGAAGAAATCGACCACCTCGAAGACCGCCAAGCGGAACACCGCGAAGCACTCAACGCGGAAGAGCACGGCAGCCAGTCCGACCAAGCGCACCGCTACATCCAAGGCCAAGAAGACCGCCAAGCCCGAGCGGGCCGCCGGCACCCAGCGCAAGGCCACGAAGGCGAAAACCAAAACGGTGAAGTCCACCGAGTCCAAGCCCGCGAAGCCGATGCGCGCTGCCAAGGCCACACAGAAGAAGACCGCCAAGCCCAAGGCCGAAGGCGCCCGCAAGAGCACGCTCAAGGCGGCAGGCGAGGGCAAGCCCGCCGCGTACACGCCGGAGCCCAAGCCCGCGGTCCGCAAGAAGGCCGCATCCGGCGCCAAGGCGCGCGAACGCGAGGGCCGCATGTCGTCGGCCACGCCGCCAACCGCGCTGCCCAAGACGCGGCTCAACGAGAAACAGCTCAAGCAGTTCCGCGATCTGCTGCTGGAAAAACGCTCCGAACTGCTCAGCGACGTGCGTATGCTGACCAAGGACGCCTTGGGTAAAAGCCGCAAGGATTCCGCGGGCGACCTCTCCAGCATGCCCATCCACATGGCCGACATCGGCTCCGACAACTGGGAGCAGGACTTCACGCTCGGCCTGATCGCCAACGAACGCCAGCTCGTTCGCGAGATCGACGAGGCGCTGGAGCGCATCGAGCAGCGCACCTACGGCATCTGTCTGGCCACGCACAAGCCCATCACGGTGGCGCGCCTGCGGGCCAAGCCGTGGGCCAAGTACTGCATTGAATACGCCGAACAGTTGGAACGGCGCGGCTACTAGCCTCGCGCGGTGAGGATGTCTGACGCGCCCACAACTACGACCGCCCGACCCGAGCACATCGGTTTCAAGCACCCGCAAAGCGCCATCCGCGCCGGCAGCGCCCACGCGTGGCTCTGGTGCGTCGCGATCATCGGGCTCGCCGCCGACCTCTGGACCAAGGCCTGGGCCTTTCGCACGCTCGACGCGGTCCAGGCCCGCACGTGGATTCCGCACGTGCTCGAGTTCCAGCTCTCGCTCAACGCCGGCGCGCTCTTCGGCATGGGCTCGGGCAAGGGCACGCTCTTCATCGCCGCATCCGTCGCGGCGCTCGGCTTCATTCTCTACCTCTTCGCCGGGACCACCCGTCGCCAGCACATGCTGCACCTCGCGCTGGGCATGATCCTGGCGGGGGCGCTCGGCAACCTCTACGACCGCGCGACGAACCGCTACGACCGCGTCCACTTCGCGGGCGATCAGGACGCGATGATCGGCACGGTCGAGGACGGGCCCGGCGACACGATCGTCTTTCACCCGTGGTTCGAGCCGGACCGGACCCGCCGGGCCAACCGCACCGACCTCACCGAGCCCGTGCAGCGTGTCGGCGTCGTTCGCGATTTTCTGCGCATCGTCATACGGGTCGGCAACCGCTCGCTCTGGCCCTGGGTCTTCAACATCGCCGATGTGCTGCTGGTGGTCGGGGTCGGCCTGCTGATCATCGGCTACTGGCGGACGCCGCAGGCGAACCTGCCCGCAGAAGGGTCGGCTCCCGAGAAACCGGCGGCTGCTCCGACCGTCTGACCGAGGTACCCGCGCATGGCCGCGCGCTTCAGTGAACAAGATGCCGCGTGGATGCAGCGGGCCCTGCGGCTCGCCGCCCGTGGTCGCGGACGCGTCGAGCCGAACCCCATGGTGGGCTGCGTGCTGGTCCGCAAGGGCCGGGTGATCGCGGAGGGCTACCACCGCCGCTACGGCGGCCCCCACGCCGAGGTGGATGCCCTCAGCCGCGCCGGCGCCGGGGCCCGCGGCGCCACCGCCTACGTCACGCTTGAACCCTGCAGCCACCACGGCAAGACACCTCCCTGTGCGGATGCCCTCATCGCCGCTGGCGTGGCCCGCGTGATCGCCGCCTGCGGCGACCCGTTTCCCGAGGTGGCGGGCCGCGGCCTCGCCCGCCTGCGCCGGGCGGGCATCGCGGTGGAGGTGGGGCTGCTGGCAGACGAGGCTCGCGAACTGAATGCGCCATTTCTGACCCGGGTGCTGCTGGGGCGGCCGTACGTGATCCTCAAGTGGGCGCAGAGCGCGGACGGGAAAATAGCGACGCGGACGGGCGACTCGCAGTGGATCAGCGGGCCGGAGTCGCGCCGGTTGGTGCATCGCCTGAGGGCGCGGATGGACGCGGTAATTGTCGGGTCGCGAACGGCGCGGGCGGACGATCCACAACTCACTGCCCGTGACGTTCCTGTGACACGCGTGGCACGGCGGGTAGTTTTCGACAGCCAACTGAGCACGCCGCGAACGGCGCGGCTCGTCACGACCGCGCGCGAGACGCCGACGCTGATGCTCACGACGCGTGTGGGCGGCGCGAGCCGAAAGCGCTTGCAGTTGGAGCGCAGCGGCGTCGAGATCGTCGTTTGCCGCGCCCGAAAAGGCCACGTCGACGTGGATGACGCGCTTCAGCGGCTGGCTGCGCTGGGGATCACCAACGTGCTCGTCGAAGGCGGTGGTGCGCTGCTCGGCGCGTTCATCGATCGGCAACTCGCCGACGAGGCGTGGGTTTTCACAGCACCGGTAGTGATCGGGGGACGCGGGGCCGTCGCGTCGTGCGGCGGTGACGGGGCCCTGACAGTGGCTGCAGCGCTGCACGCGCAGCGGGTCGTGCATCGCGTGCTGGGCGGTCGAGACGCGCTGATGCAGTTGCGCTTGACGACGGCACGGAACGCGCAAGTTTCGCGGCGTAAATGAACGGCAAATTAGGTGCAATAACTCCATTCGTGGCGCATAATAAACAAGTGAATGGAGCGGAACGGCGGGGCTGGGGGACAGAGCCGATACGGGCTCACTTTGGAAGGAGGCCCGCCGTGTCTGCGGCCATCGAGCGCAACGCTGCTCCGGAACCATACGGTGACTATCCTATGCCTTGGTGCTTGGAGTGCGTCCCGAGTGACGCACCGGCGGACCAGGGAGCACAACGCAGGGTGCACGGGGAGGTCCGTCGCGATCGCCATGCCACGTGGCAGCGCGACGACGAGGTGGGCATGCTCGAACGCTGGCTTCTCGAGTTTACAGATGCCGGCTCGGGCACATCCTCGCCGCCTCCGATGAGTTAGGCTCCGATGAGTTAGGCTCCAGCGAGTCAGGCTCCGGCGAGCATGGCTTTGCGGAGTCAGTACGCTGGGCAATAGTCCAGCATCGCTTCGTGCACCTGTTGTGGGCATGTCAGAAGTCGGCGGGGCGCGCGGTACCGGTTGCACAACGGAAGTGGATGGGGCAAAGAAGCGGTCAGGATGGGAAAGTGGCTGCACCGGTGCCGCGCGGAACCGTCGCGGTGGGCATATCAAGGACGGGCATATCAAAAACAGGCACGCCGGCTCGCGGGCGCAGCGGTGTAAGCGTCTGTCCGCCTTGCTTGACACTCCTGCGCGCTCATCGATAATCTGCCGCAGCGGGTGCCCATGCCGACCGAAGTCTTGAGAATCGATCCAGAGGGGAACTACCGGGATATCGTGCAGCGGGCGGCAGAGGTGCTTCGCGCCGGTCGCTTGCTCGCTTTCCCGACCGAGACCGTGTACGGAGTGGGTGCGCGCGCGGATCAGGCCGAAGCCATCGACCGGCTGCGCGACGTCAAGGGGCGGGAAATCACCAAACCGTTCACTCTGCATATCGGCGATCCCGAACACGTGCACCGCTACGTCCCCGGACTTCACGGCCTCACCCGGCGCTTCGTGCGCAAGGCGTGGCCGGGTCCCTTGACCATCGTGTTCGCGGTGCCTGACCCAGCCCAGGCGCCGGTAATCCAGGACATCGGTACGGAGCACATTCCCAACCTCTACTACGACAACACCATCGGGATTCGCTGCCCGGACGACGCGACAGCCGCCGCCATCCTCACCGAGGCGGGGGTGCCGGTCGTGGCTGCCAGTGCGAACCGGGCGGGGGGGACGCCGCCGCGCAGCGCCGAGGGTGTCGTCGCGGACCTGGATGGGGCGGTGGATCTGCTGGTGGACGGCGGGCCGGCGCGGTACGCGAAGGCGTCGACGGTGGTGCGGTTGACGGACGGCGGGTTCGAGATTCTACGTGAAGGCGTCGTGGACGAGCGGATGCTGCGGCGGTACGCGGCGCTGAACGTGCTCTTCGTGTGCAGCGGGAATACGTGCCGCAGCCCGATGGCGGCAGTCATGCTGCGGGCTGAGCTGGCGCGGCACCTGGGGTGCAAACCGGAGGAGCTGGCGGCACGCGGCGTGACAGTATCCTCGGCGGGTGCGGGCAGCTTCGGCGGTTCGCCGGCATCGGAGGGGGCGTTGGCGGCGATGGAGCGGCGTGGGCTGGACCTGTCCGACCACGTGGCCCGTGCGCTGGACGTGGACGCCATCCAGCAGGCAGACCATGTATACTGCATGACCCGCGGGCACCGTGCGGCGGTCGTGGCCCTGGTGCCGCAGGCGGCGGGCAAGACCGAGCTGCTCGGGGACGATACGGAGATCAACGATCCCTTCGGAGGTCCGCACGAAGGGTACGAGGCGTGCGCCGCCGAGATCGAGGCTGCGCTTAAGCGCCGGTTGGCGGAGATGATGGCATGAAGATAGCGATTGCGAGCGATCACCGGGGATACGCCGCCAAGGAACGCATCACCGCGCTGCTCAAGTCGGCGGGGCACGAGGTGCGCGACTACGGGTGCAACACGCAGGAGAGTTGTGATTACCCCGACCTGGCGCTGCCCGCCGCGGACTCGATCGCGCGGGGCGACAACGAGCGCGCCGTGCTGATCTGCGGAACCGGCCTGGGCATGTCGATCGCGGCGAACAAGATCCACGGCGTGCGCGCGGCGCTGTGTCACGATGAGCTGACCGCGGAGCTGTCGCGCAAGCACAACGACGCGAACGCGCTGTGCCTGGCAGCCGACCTGCTGGGCGAGCAGTTGATGCGCATGATCGTGGAGACGTGGCTGGCGACGAACTTCGAGGGGGGCCGGCACGCGCGGCGCATCGAGAAGCTCGCCCGGCTCGAGAACAACAACTCCGAGGCCTGAGCCGCAGCGCGTCCGCGGAGGCCGGCTGCGGACCATGAAACAGATCCCGTGAACCAGCAAACCAGCACGAAGCACGAACCCGAACGGGCGGTGATCGTCAAGCTCATCACGCCGTTCAACGCGGGCGAGATGGATGCGCGCAATCCGCTCGGCGAACTCAAGGCCCTGGCGGAAGCCGCCGGCGCGGAGGTCGTCGACGCGATGCTGCAGAAGCGCATGTCGATTCAGCCGCGGACCTACATCGGCAAGGGCAAGGTGGCGGAGCTGCAGGAGCGCATCACCGCGAACGACGCCAACCTCGTCATCTTCGATGACGATCTCACGCCCGCGCAGATCCGCACGCTCGGCGAGGAGACCAAGTGCCGCGTGATCGATCGCGGCGAGCTGATCCTCGACATCTTCGCGACGCGGGCGCGGACCAACGAGGCGCGGCTGCAGGTCGAGATCGCTCAGCTCGAATACACCGCTCCGCGGCTGCGCGGCATGTGGCAGCACCTTGAACGCATCGCTGGCGTGGGCGGCGGGACAGCCGCCGGCGCCGTGGGCGGTATCGGCACACGCGGGCCCGGCGAACGCCAGATCGAGGTCGACCGGCGCGTCGTCCGCGACCGCATCTCGTTCCTGCGCCGCGAGATCGCGCGGATCGACCGGCGCAAGACGCGCGAGGTGCTCAGCCGGCGCGACGAGTTCACCGTTTCGCTGGTGGGCTACACGAACGCGGGCAAGAGCACGCTGATGAACACGCTGACCGACGCGGGCCAGGACGCGCGGGACATGCTCTTCGCCACGCTGGACACGCGCACGTCGCGGTGGGAGCTGGGCGGGGGTCGGCACGTGCTGCTCAGCGATACGGTGGGATTCGTGCGGTCGCTGCCGCCGAAGCTGGTGGCGTCGTTCAAGGCGACGCTCGAGGAGGCGATCCACGCGGACCTGCTGCTGCACGTGGTGGATATCTCGGCGCGGGACGCGCTGCGACAGATCGAGGTGGTGCGCGGGGTACTGGCGGAGCTCGGTTGCGACGAGAATCCGACGATCGTGGTGCTGAACAAGATCGACCAGGCTGCGGATGAGGCACTGGCCGCCGTGGCGGAGGAGAAGTACGCCCCGGCGATTCGGGTTTCGGCGAAGACGGGCGCGGGCATCGAGGAGCTGGTGGAGCAGGTGCGGGAGGCTGCCGGCGGGTCGACGGTGCGGACGACGGTGCGTTTTCCCGCGCGGGAGGGGAAGCTGCTGGTGCTGCTGACGCGCATGGCGGAGGACTGCGTGCCGCGCTACGAGGACAGCATGGTGGAGATGGATCTGGTGATCGACCGTACACAGCTCGAGCAGTTGGCGCACCGGTACCCCGCGCTCGAGGTGGAGGGCGGCATCTCGCGGGACGACGCGTGAAGCAGCCGGCGGGCCGTGCGGGTGGACTGGAGCACGATTCCACGAAGCCACGAAGACGAGCCGCTGATTTTTGACGTGAGCGGCTCGGTTGGGCCATAGGTGTTCGCGGGTCGCCATCAGCTTTCGCGGTGGCTGCTCACTTCGGCCCGAAGGCGGCGCCAGGAATAGCCGGCGCACTCGGGGTGTTGCAGGCGGTACGCTCGGCGGGCGGCGCGGGTCGCGAACCAGCGGTGGTGGAGTGAGTCCGTCAGCCGCTCCGCTTCCGCGTGCTGGCTGGCGGGGTCGTCGTACAGTTCGAAGGGGTGCCAGTGGCTGAAGAGGCGGTACCGCAGGGCGAACACGGCTGCCCGGTGCGACGGCGCGACGTTGATCTGGAGCGTGATATCGTCGGGCGTGCCCGACTCGTACCAGACGATCACCGCGCCCGCGGCTGGGGTGGGGTCGTCCGCGGGCACGACGTGCTCGTGCGGCTGAAGGTCGTTCCATCCCAGCAGCGCCGCCCACGCCTGCAAATGCTCGTACCCAGGGAATTCACCAGTGCGGTGCATGGGTCGCTTCAGTCCTCCGGATCGAGGTGCCAATCGCCTTCGGCCCACCGCTCGAGGGCTTCTGACGCTCCGAACGCGGCAAGCCCCTCGCCGGTTGCGACCTCCTGCAGGACCTGGGCAGCTTCCTGAGTCCGATACCGAAGCAGATAACAGGCGGCCATCGCGCGCACATCAGCGCGGTCGTCGTTCAAAAGCGTTGCCAGAGCGTCTCGGCCACGATCGCCGTGCTTGCGAAGCCGATCCCAGGCGCGAGCATACGCGTTCGCGTGCCGGTTGCCCCGCCGCGCGTCGCCACTCCGTATGGCCTCCTTCTGGTCCATTACCGCGTCGGCGAACTCGATCACAAGCGCACGCAGATCGCTCATGACCAGCCTCCCTGGCAGGGACCCTGCATGCCGCAGAGCAGGCGGGCGCGGGCAAGTTCCGCGTAGAGGTATGAGGCACGCTGCAGCGTCCACATGCTCGGGCTCGCCGGCCCGTAGCGCACGTGCTTGACGTGGTCCGCGATCAGCAGCAAGGTGCCGTGGGCGAAAGGATAGACCAGCCGCTCGTCACCCGGCCCAATCGCTTCGTACCGCTGCAGCCATTCCGCGCCTCCGAGCTTCTCGAGCATCCGCGTGCCGAATATGTTGCCCCAGAACACGTCCCGCGCCAGGTGGAGGCGTTCATCGCCCGCCCGCGTCCACACCATACGCCGAAGCTGGCTGCGGAAATTGGCGCTGGCCTGCCAGGCCCCACCGTACATCCGGCCGAGCACCGTATCACGATAATCTCCCACGTCGCAGAATCCACAGGTGAACGTATCGCATTCGGCGACCAGCGCCGCAAACTCAACAGCCACTTCGGCCAGGCGCGCCACGACGTCCGGCTTGATCTGCTCGAGACTGATCCCCACCCGCAGGACCGGTCCGTGTTCGAGACCCAGGTAGACTTGGTTGGGCTCGAAGGTGATATCCCACATGGCTTCGTAGTAGCCTGGGAAGCGCCGCGCACGCGGCGCGGGGGCGTAGGCGCAGAGACTTTCGATGCATGCGGCGTCCACGTCCACCACGAGGGTCTCACCCAGACGAAGCGACTGGTGATGCTTCTGCAGGCGATCCTGGCCGGGAACGTGCACCATGCCGTGTACATAGTATTTGCGGTTGCCGAACAGCCGGTGCAGGATTTCGCTGCACTGGGCCAGCAGTTGACCCGGGTGGGCGGGCACGCGTTCGAAATACGCGACCATGGCGAGGTGTTCGAGGATCGGCTGAACGCGATCCCGCTGCGGCATGTTCGGCTTGAACCTGGCCACGCCGTACTCCTGATGAAGTCGTCCGGCACCGGCTGATCGACATGATACCCGAAACCCGCACGGGAGAGCATCCCGCTCGGCCCAGCAGAATCCCGCCAGCCGTGCCGCGTCTGGGGCAGGCTGTCGTGTGGATGCGTTCCAGACTTCGGACTGGCGTCCGCCGGGCTACGGACTTCCCTGCTCCGGAGCCCGGGTGGTGGCCGCCGCGATCTCGACCGGCGTCCACCGAGTACCGCGCACCTTCAACTCCGCGAACACTCGGTAGACCCGCTGCGACACGATCAACGCGCCCGCGGCGATGTGGCTCATGCTGAAGTCGTCGTGCACGCCGCTGATGCCGAAGCACTCGTACGTCTGCACAGCGTCCAGCCGGGGTGTCTGGAGCAAGTCGGGCTTCGTGTACACCAGTTCCAGCGGATGCTGTACCGTGTGAAAGTGATTGTCCCGGTTGCAGACCGGGCAACCCACCAGACTCTCGTCGCGGATCAGTCCGCGCGTGCCTGGGTGCACCGGCGGTAGCGTCTCCGTCGTAATGAGCTGGAACCAGTCGAGCTTGTGCCCGTCGAGGTCTTCCACGGGCATGAGCATCAAGCCGCGCGGTCTCAGGGCGGAAAGCCGGGTATGGAGGGCTGGGCCCACGAGCTTGAAGCACTCTTCGGTCTGGCACAGCAGACCCGTCTTGGGCAGACCCGCGGGCCGCACGTGCAGCGGCCCGACCTGGCGGGCGCCGCAGCCGCACCGGGGGCACGCATCGGTGAAGTCGAACTGCTCCCGATACAGCCGAGCGATGGTGCGCTGCCGCAGGTTGAAGCTCAGCTCGAGGTAGTCAGCCGCCTGCAACTCCCGCGCCGGGTAGATGTGCTCGCGCCGTTCGAACGGTTCGATCCCCGCGTCCGCCAGTGCGCGCCGCAACGCCGCCAGTCGCGGATCGTTCGCGTCGAGCACGGCCATTGCATTCGCGACGTTTGCGTGCGGCGACTCCGGAGAATGCTCAGGCGGAGTATCTGCCACGTCCAGACATCCGGCAGCCTCGAGCAACTGCGTCCGGCGCTGCGTGCCCGCCGCGCCGTCACCCGTTTGAAACGAAAGGTGGTAGCGGACGCGCATGGCTCCAACACCAGTCGGCAGATCCGAGTAGCACTCCCGTTCGAGCGGAGTTGCGTTTTACCGTAGAGGCTCCAGCGAACACGAAGAAAAAGAAATCGAACCTTTGTGCTGTACTCTTAGTGGCGTGGGCACCCATACCTGTGTCCTCGACGTGGTATGCCCTTCACGCGGAGCCCGCCCTCGCCGGGCGGCGTCTCAGGGGAACAGTTCGCGCAGCGCTGCACGCACCAGCGCGATGATGTCCACGCCCTCGACGACGAGCCCCCGCGTATCGATGGAGGTCGGATCCGCCTGCCACAGCGCGTATTCGGCCGCGAAACACTCCATGATCGGGGAGACGTCTGCCGACGAGAATCCCGTCAACATTCTCAGAGAACCGCCGGTGGCCGCATCGAACGTGTGGCCCCGCGGCGGCGCCGATCCCCGCTCGCGCAGTACGACGGCTTTCTCGTCCCGGCGCACGCCCCCGCCCCTCATCACCCAGGCGATGAAGTACTTCTCCACCGGCTCCAATGCGCGAGCCAGCGCCAGAGTCGCCGGTCCGACGGGACGTGCGACAGCCGTCACGGTATCCGCATGGATAGCGCCGCTCTCCGCGAAGGCGGCTGGTTCGTCCACGAGGCAGTCCTGGAGATTCGCACCCGCCCAACGAACGCCCTCGAACGATGTGCGCAGCAGATTCGCGCCGGAGCAGTCGGCGCCCTCCAGGTCGCAGTCGACGAACTGCGTGCGGGCCAGGCGGGCATCCACCAGCCGGGCCCGCTTGAATGACACGCGTCCGAAGCGTACCCCCGCCGCATCCACGTTGGTCAAGTCCGCATCTTCGAACGAGCAGCCCCAGATACCCCGATGGCCCTCCGGAACCATCCCGAAATGCGTTCCCACCAGCGAGGCGCCGGTGAAGTCGCAGTCTGCGCTGCGCCCGCCGATCAGGCAGCTGTGGAGATCCGCGCCGCGTGCCCGACAGCGTTCGAGGTACGGGAAATTCGAGCACGCCGCATCCACGCCGTCCAGCACGCAATCGACCAGGGAAGAGAAGATGGTCCGGCCGAACAATGCTCCGCGGAGGTCTATGTGGTCCAGGTCGACGCGCAGCAACTCCAGTCCGGACAGGTCCAGCCCATCCAGGGCGACATCCCGCAGCACCACGCGGCCCCCGGCGCAGGCTTTGTCAATGATCCGCTGGCGAGCAGACTTGTCCCCAGCCGCGTGAAGCCCCAGTACCAAATCTGCTGTCATCAGGCTTTGGCAAACCTACTGAAAAATGGATCGTTCCTTCACTGATGCTCCCATATATGCTCAGGGCAGGGATCTCCGCCAAGCCTCTGCTCATACACTGGGATTCGGCGCGGAACGAGGTCGGAAAACCGGTCCCAGTCAATACGCTCAGCGAGAGTACTCGACAAATAGATCCGCGATATGCTGTCTTGGATTACTTCGCACCCGCAAAATTCACGTCGGACAACGTATAAGTACTCAGCACTGACACTCCATATTCCGCATTCGCTACAACGAATGCATCGCCGCATTTCTGGCCGTCCAAGAGGAGCGATTCTCAGCGGGAGAACGTTTCTGGAATAAATCGATCGGTAGTCGGAGTATTCCTGCCCCTTCGCCGAATAGCAACGCCCAATTGCAAAGTCGACGAGGTGACTCTTAATCGCATCTAGCAGCGCCACATGGATAACGCCTACGCCGCCATAGAATACATTGGAGTATGAAATTCGATCCGGCAGCTGCATGAGCACGACGTCAAGTGGTTGAGGGAAGATCAGTCGATTCAAGCGAATGCAGGACCTACACAGTGCGCCGCCCTGCTGCTCACGCGACCAAGAGTTAGCGGCGCTTACGAAGGGTCCCTCGTAACGCTTCGCAAGCTCAACTATTGTGCCGGAACAGTTCATTTCCACTCACCACCACTGATCTCTAATTTGCTTCCAGACAAAGTGGATCAAGCCAGTTCCATGACGCTGATCGAAGTTCCTCGTATAGTCCATCAGCGCGTTCAGTGCATCATCATATTGGTCCCAATGTTGAGCAAAATAGTCCATCCACTTCATATTGCGCGGCTTTCGTATTCCAGCGTTGTAAATCGCGGTGTACAACCCTCCATGGAACTCTTGGTGCAGCGCTTTGTCAAGTGCCACGGTAGCGCCGTTTTCCAGTCCATCCAGAAACTTCGGAAGAGCGTGGTGCAGTTGCTCGGCGAGGCGCGCGCATCCACTGACATTATGCACCCACACGCCATTCGCGAAGTACGTCGCGGTCCCGTTAACTTCAAGATTATATACGACTTGCGACACCGGCTGGAACTCTATATCGACGACAACTACAAGCTCGCCAGTGGCCGTGGTCAAGTGGTCGCCGAGATCGACCAGGGCAGCCTTCGTCCATCCATCTTCAGATGTCCACAGTTTATGGCCACGAGATACGCCCAAGACTTCGCCACTTGACAGCGTGATCCACAGGATGCCGACGGTCAAAGCGCGAAAGACGTTAGTGACAGTTCCATAGGAGACTTCGGATTCGGGATTGCTTTCCGGACGCGTCAGTACTGAGTCGCCGATGGAAACCTCTTCGATGGGTATTGATCCAACGGGAGTGAGGACCTCCGTGCCCGCGACAAAGCAGTTACACGCTCTCTTTCCGAACTTGCGAGCTTTGCCAAGCGCCTTGAATCCGATCGCTGCGCCCTTGACAAGCGGGAAGGCAAACATTGCGATATTAACGGCATCCCAAAAACCTCCCCGACCGCTGGCGAGCAACTGAACCGACTGAAATGCATCGTACAGTCCAGCACCGGGCAACAGGAACTTGGCGATGTTCAAGGCGGTGTTCAGCCCAAGAGCTGCCCACTTGGCTCCTTCATTGAGTGCCCCGAGCGCATAGAGCCTCTGTCCAGTGACGTCGCCGATAAGATCGTCAATCTCGTCTTCGAAGAGGCCGTATGGATCAATTCCGTTAATTGGGTTATTTACCAGGTACACAAAGAGCTGAAGGCCAGTAATGTATTCAGCCTCTGGTAGCAGGGTGGGCGCATAGAGTGCGGGAGAATCACCCTCATAGCCCAGGAATACATCAATGCATGCGAGTGGTCCTCGCATGTCCTCCTGCAGGAAGCGGCCGAGGTTGGGGTCGTAGCTTCTGGCCCAGAAGTGGTAGAGCTTGGTCGTCGGGTCGTAGCGCTGGCCGGTCCAGAGGAAGGGGTTGTTGAAACGCGAGGCGAGGCGCGGGTCGGTGGGGTCGCCCGGGTCGATGATGATGCCGATCAGCGCCTGCGGGGCGCTCAGGGCCTCAGCGGCTGCGAAGCGGGCGACGTCGCTCAGGTCCACCGTGCCGCTGGCGTCGGCGTCGTAGAGCGCGACGCACCAGCCGTCGGAACTCGCGAAGCAGGCCTGCAGGCCGCCGGCGTCCGCACGCGTCACCTCGGCACCCGCGGCCACCAGGTCCTGCTGCGGGTTCGGACGGGCGTGGCCCGCGGGCGGCGGCTGATCCGGCTCGCCCACGCCGCCGTAGACCTGCTGCATGAGCGTGACGTCGAGCGCGGTGACCACGCCGTCGCCGTTGCGGTCGTGAAAGAACACGCAACGGGGCCCGTTCGATCCCACGCAGGCGAGTAGGTCGGCGGCGTCGGCTGCGTCCACGTCGCCGTCGAAGTCGTGATCGTGGTAGAAGTAGTCGCCGGCGGGCTCGACCGGGCCGCCGAGGTACTCGACGGCGAAGCGGACGAGCACTTCGGTGCGGCCGTAGGGGTCGTAGGCGTAGCGCTCGACGACCGCCCCGGTGTCCAAGCTGACCAGGGCCATGACGCTGCCCAGGGCGTCCTTCAGGTAGTACAGCCACTCCTCGGTGCCGGCCCCGATGTCACCCGCGGCGGTCAGGTCGATCATGTAGAGCGGGTCGGGGAACGACTCCCCGTGGATAAACCAACGGGCCAGCGTCTG
>ERZ795053.3313-NODE-3313-length-18441-cov-6.090123_pt1 | contig 18441 bp, 14 predicted proteins | sample MGYA00375137_ERZ795053 | MGnify/ENA primary metagenome ERZ795053 (study PRJEB30182, sample SAMN05720284) | activated sludge metagenome | isolation source: Anaerobic digester | place: Hong Kong | collected 2014-12-17 ...
TTAAATGAAATAAACCAGACATGAAACGGTGATTTAAACTTAAGATAATATAATTAGGGTCAGTAGAAAAACCCCAAAAGCCCATTTTGAAAGCAAATATTTCGGCTACTTTCGACGGAACCGGTAAATGCCCTTTCCGGAAATCCATCACCATACAGACCAATGCGTCCGAAATTCCTACTGTGCTTCAAATTACCGGGAAAGTTACTAAAATAGAATAAACGTGTCCTTTAGCCTGTTTCCCGATTTGGCATTTGACAGAAGTGTTGTCAGTTTATTTCCCTGCAAAGTTTATTTTTGAGGAAAAATACCCGGGATGAAACTTGCAAAAACCATCAGGTTAAATTTTGACAAAACAGATACACTGGTGCTTATTGACGAAAAATTCAGATTTTTCACGCGCTTTGTGTCAGGTCGTCCGATTATTATCACCGATGATAATGTAAACCGAATCTGGGGTAAAAACTGGGAAGGATACCCTGTTATCGAAATCAAAAGCGGGGAAAAAAGTAAAAATGTTGAAACGGTTGTCGAAATCTACAGGCAACTTCTTCACTATCATGTTGACCGGTCATGGTTTATTGTGGGTATTGGCGGCGGGGTTGTCTGCGACATCACCGGATTTGTGGCAGGGACATTCCTGAGGGGATTAAGATTTGGTTTTATACCCACAACACTTCTGGCTCAGTGTGATGCTGCCATAGGAGGAAAAAATGGTGTGAATTTCGAAGGACATAAAAACATTATCGGCACCTTCAATCAACCGGTTTTTATACTTTGCGACCCTGTATTTCTGACCAGTTTACCCAAAGATGAAACAGCAAACGGTTTCGCTGAAATTGTTAAACACGCCCTTATTGCCGATGATTCATTGTTTTCTTTAATAGAACAACATGTTTCGGATATTTGCACACTTCAACCGGATATTATCTCTGCATTAACCATGAAATCCATCAATATCAAAACAACTGTGGTTATGGCTGATGAGCATGATTTGGGCGAGCGCCGCAAGCTGAACTTTGGACACACTTTTGGCCATGCCATCGAATCGGTTACCGGTTTAAGTCATGGCAAAGCAATAAGTATAGGAATGATGCTTGCGATGGAAATTTCGATCAGGAAGGGATTCCTGAAGAATGATACATTCCTTCGCGTAAAATCCCTATTGTTGCAGCTTGGTTTGCCTGTTTCGTTAAAAACTGATCATTCGAAAATCAAGGAAGCAATAATTAAAGATAAAAAGCGACAGGAACAAAAGATTCACTTTGTTTTATTGTCGGGAATTGGGAGGACAATCATTGAACAATTTTCACTGGAAGAAATGAACAGATTTTTGGATCAGTCTGCAATCATCTGAAAAAAGTGCTTTATGAAGGTAAAAGTCTATCCATCTGTTGTATCAGGTTCATTGCCTGCACCTGCATCAAAAAGCCATACCATTAGAGCTGTAGCAGCTGCCATGCTGGCTTTCGGTAAAACCACCCTGTTTCATCCTTCACATTGCAATGATGCTGAGGTGATGTTTGATATTGCACGCAAGTCAGGAGCTACGGTGATTTCTTTTCCTGACCGGGTTGAAATAACAGGAAAATCATACCTGCGTCAAACTACCATCAATTGTGGAGAATCGGGCCTTTGTGCGCGATTGATGATTGCTCTTGCTGCGCTTTTTACCTCTGAAGTTACCGTTACCGGAAGTGGCACTCTTTTGAATCGTCAGCTTGGTGACATTATCATTCCGCTGAATCACCTCGGCGTTGATTGTAGTTCTGAAAATGGTTATCTTCCTTTCAAAATCAGAGGGCCAATAAAAGCCGGTAATGTGAACGTGGATGGAGCCCTCAGCTCACAGTTCATCAGCGGGTTGATGATGGTTTTGCCTTTGCTTGATGAGAATTCCATCCTGACGGTGAAAAACATTAAAAGTGCACCTTACATAAATCTGACAACCGAAGTTCTGAAAAATTTTGGAGTGAAGATTGAAAAAATAGCTAATCATCAGTTTTTTATTCCCGGGAAACAAATCTATCAACCATCGCAAATCAGCATTGAAGGAGACTGGAGCGGAGCAGCCTTTTTAGCTGTTGCTGCATTAGTAAGCGGGAGTTTAATCATCACTGGTCTTGATCCTGGATCTACTCAGGCTGATGCCAATCTGAAGGATTTCCTTTTATCCGCTGGACTGACGTTTTCACAGACGGATAAACAGCTTTACCTGTCAAAAAATAATATTCCGGCATTTACCTTCGATTGTTCTGACAGTCCGGATCTTATGCTGCCACTTGCTGTACTGGCTACTTGCGCAGAAGGCCCCTGCACCATTACCGGGACTGACCGTTTGCGATACAAGGAGAGTGACAGAAATGCGGCAATTCAGCAGGAACTGGGGAAGCTGGGAATCCGAATGGTTGCCGGTGACGACAAAATTGTGGTCTATCCGGGCAAAATAATCGGGGGAGAAACTTACTCCCATCACGACCATCGTATAGCCATGGCCTGCGCCATTGCAGGTTTGGTTGCACAATCACCGGTGATTATTCAGGATGCTGAATGTGTTTCAAAATCTTATCCTGCTTTTTTCGACGATTTAAAAAGTATCGGGGCACATGTCGAAACTTTTACACAGGAATAGTTGTTATTCAGTTAGATAGAATTTTTAAATCATAATCCTTTTGAAAAATAATCATTTGTATAATCTTTCCGGTAGTAATGGACATTCAAAACCAGAATATCCACTGACTTTTGATTTAAAAGTTATCATGGAAAATTATTATTCTGAGGAGCAGATGCAGGCACATTTACGGCTGATATTTTCCAGGCTTGGAATTCCGAATGCTGAGTGGCGTTCTCGTCTCAGCACCGGAGGGAAATACATCAGTTTCACCATAGAAATTACTTTAAAGGATGAAACAATCATGAAAAACCTTTATTCAGTCCTAAAGACATTACCAGGGGTTAAACTTGCTTTGTAATATTTCTTCGGCACCTGCTTTCATTTATCTATTTTTGTCCACATGAATCTACAGCGAAAAGCATACATTTATGCACTTCTGGCTACATTGTTATGGTCAACAATCGGGTCGGCATTCAAAATTACCCTCCGTTACATTTCTTTTGCTGACCTGCTTTTATTTGCTGCATTTACTTCAGTCATTTTCTTTTTAATTCTGATGATTTTTACCGGGAAAATAGTTTTACTCAAACAGCTTAAAGCAAAGGACTATTTGATGTCAGCAATGCTGGGGGCATTGAATCCTTTTCTCTATTATCTTGTATTGCTCAAAGCTTATGAGCTTTTGCTGGCACAGGAAGCAGGAACGCTCAATTACATCTGGCCGGTAGTGCTTGTTTTACTTTCTATACCCTTGCTAAAACAAAATATTGGCTGGCTGAGTATCCTGGCAATTATTATCAGCTTTGCCGGAACGATTATTATTGGTACACGCGGTCAATTACATGACATGCGTTTCACCAATACACACGGGGTATTACTTGCACTTGCCAGTGCCGTATTTTGGGCTTTGTTCTGGATTTTCAATGTGAAAGACAAAAAAGATGAGGTCGTTAAACTTTTTTTGAATTTTTGTTTCGGTTCACTTTTTATTCTGATTTATGTGATTTTTACCACGGGATTAAAAATTCCTGGTTTCGAGGGACTTACCGGAGCTGTTTATGCCGGGCTTGTCGAAATGGGTATCACTTATATCCTTTGGCTTAAAGCCCTGAAACTTTCGGCTACAACGGCAAAAGTATCCAATCTGGTCTATCTTTCGCCTTTTCTTTCGCTCATCATTATCCGGTTTATAGTTGGTGAAGAGATTTTTCTGACAACCATTGCCGGTTTAATCCTGATTGTAGGGGGCATCATTCTGCAACAATTCGCCGAAAGTACAGGCAAACAGATGGTTGGCAGGTTAAATAAATAATCTCTTTTTGAACAGCACTTCAAAGCGTTTTGCGTTATTTTTTAGATATTTGTTTTTTAACAGAAAAATAAAATTTTATGCATCATCCATTAAACCTGGAAAATCTTACAAACGAAGTTACCCGGCTCACTCAAAATCTGACTTCATATCTGAACAAAGAAATCACTGAAATGAAACAGGATATTATCGAAGTAAAAGGGTTGCACAATTTTGTAACTTATGTGGATAAAAATGCCGAACATCAGATTATGCAAGCACTTGAGCTATTGCTGCCTGAAGCGGGTTTTATTGCCGAAGAAACCGAAAATACGAGAAAGGGTCAGCGGTACAATTGGATTATTGATCCGCTTGACGGGACAACCAATTACATTCACGGGATTCCTCTTTATTCGATAAGCATTGCTTTGCTCGACAAAAACGAAATTGTTCTTGGCGTAGTTCACGAAGCGGTCAGAGATGAATGTTTTTTTGCCTGGAAAGGGAGCGCGGCTTTTATGAACGGTCAACCCATCAGCGTCAGCAAATCGGAAAAACTTAATGACAGCCTTATGGCTACTGGATTTCCTTACTATGATTATTCGAAGCTTGATCCTTACCTTGAGATATTCAGACACATGATGAAATACTCACACGGAATCAGACGGTTAGGGTCTGCAGCTGCTGATCTGGCGTATGTGGCATGTGGCAGATTTGAGGGTTTTTACGAATATGGACTCAGCAGTTGGGATGTTGCTGCCGGAGCATTTATTGTGAAAGCAGCAGGCGGGAAAGTGTCAGATTTTAATGGAGGATCAGATTTTATCTTCGGAAGAGAGATTCTCGCTTCAAATGCTTTAATTCATGAAGAAATTCTTTCGATCATGAAAAAATACTTCACTCCCAAATACTGATTTTATTTGATTCAGATATTTTGTTTTGCATTCGGGGTAAAATTTACTTTATTACCTTTGCCTTGTTGAAGAATTATTTAAGAAAAATCAAAAATATAAAATCAATATTTTAAAGAAAGAGAGGTATCCAATGAAAAGAATTACATTGTTAGCAGGGTTAATTGTTGTGTTTATGCTCAGCAATTGTGCAGGTCCCAAAGAGGGAAAAGTTGATATCGATAATGAGATTACCGAAGTAAAAAAGGTATTGGATAAATACCGCTATGCCAATGAAAATCAGGATATGAATCTGATTGAAGAAATCTGGTGTGATGACGAAACGATTGTCAGCATTGGCACTGAAAGTGGGGAACGGCTTGTAGGGTTCAGTGAAATTCGCAAAGCTATTCAGTTTCAGTTTGATAACTTCACTGAAGTTTTTATTACGCCTGCCAATCAGCTTGTCCAGATAAGTGAAGACGGCAGAACAGCATGGTTTTCTCAAACAATGAACTACAATTTCATCCTTGATGGGAAACCATATGAATTTCCGCATCTGCGCTATACGGGAGTTTTAATGAAGAAAAACGGGAAATGGAAAATTGTTCAAACGCACATGTCAGTACCCTATAACCCGTTGCGCGAAAGGTAAATTCCCGGACACAACTATATTGCTCCCTCAAACTGTTTTAAAAAACGCAGATCATTTTCGAAGTAGAGGCGCAGATCATCAATCTGGTATTTGAGCATGGCAATGCGTTCGATACCCATGCCAAAGGCAAAACCGGTGAACTCGTTGTGGTCAATTCCGCAACTGTCGAGTACGTTTGGGTCAACCATTCCACAACCGAGTATTTCAAGCCAGCCGGTGTGCTTACAAATTTTGCAGCCTTTACCCCCACATATTTTACAGGCAATATCCATTTCTGCAGAGGGTTCGGTAAAAGGGAAGTAAGAGGGGCGGAAACGAACCTGGGTATTTTCCCCAAAAAACTCAGTAGCAAAAAAGTACAGTGTTTGTTTTAAATCAGCAAAAGATACATTGTGGTCGATGTACAATCCTTCAACCTGATGAAAAATGCAATGAGCTCGTGCTGATATTGCTTCATTCCGGAACACTCTTCCCGGAGCAATAATTCTGATTGGCGGTTTGTTGTTTTCCATAACCCTCACCTGAACCGAACTGGTGTGCGTTCTGAGTGCAATACGATTTGAAGCAAGGGCTTCCGGATCGTTGATAAAAAATGTGTCCTGCATATCACGGGCAGGATGCTCTTCGGGGAAATTTAAAGCTGAAAAATTGTGCCAGTCATCTTCAATTTCCGGACCTTCTGCAACAGTATAGCCAATCCGCGAAAAGATATCAATGATTTGCCTGCGAACAATGGAAATGGGATGTCGTGCACCACTGTCCCTGAAATTAACTGGCCGGGTCAGGTCGATTGCGGTAGCAGTTGCAGTAAGCTCTTTCTCCGATATTTCTTTTCTGATCTGATTGTATTTTTCAAGAGCCTTGTTCTTCAGTTCATTCAATGCCTGACCTGTCTCCTTTCGATCGTCAGGGGCAATATTTTTGAAAGCATCGAAAAGCAAAGGTATTTCACCTTTTCGGCTGAGATATTTCAGACGGAAAACTTCCAGCTGGTCAGCATCATCAGTTGTAAAAGCATTGACTTCGCTGCGTAATTTTTCAATTTTTTCTTTCATGAAAAGGATAATTGTGCGGAAAGCTGTTACTTGATAATTTTGATGGTCATTTTCACATCTTTAATGGGTTTGTCACCCGGACCAGTTTTCACAGCGGCGATTTTATCGATTACATCAAAGCCGTCGGCAACCTGGCCAAAAACAGTGTAAGCACCGTCCAGGTGAGGTGTTCCTCCTATAGTGGTGTAAGCTTTGCGTTGTTCTTCAGAATAACTGGTGCCACTTCTTTGTTCCATGGCATTTAGTGTGGCATCGTTGAATACCTGGCCGTGGACAATGTAAAACTGTGATCCTGAAGAAGCGCGTTCAGGATTGACCTGGTCGCCCATACGGGCTGCAGCCAGTGCGCCTTTTTTGTGAAAATATTTTGGTAAAATTTCAGCGGGAACAGTATATCCCGGGTCTTGCTTTCCATTGGCTCCCTGCCCGCCCTGAATCATGAAGTTGTTGATAACGCGGTGAAAAATTGATCCGTTGTACCATCCTTCTTCCGCCAGTTTGATAAAGTTGTCGCGGTGTTGTGGTGTTTCATTGTAAAGAACACCTTTAATGTCGCCATACTCGGTCGAAATAATGAATTTTACCATTTTATCCTGAGCTTTTAATGTGGCGGCAAAAGTAAAACTGATTGCAAATACGAGCAGTAAAATTTTTTTCATGGACATGATGTTTAAAAAAATTGTATTATTCGTTGATCAGCCTGATTGTCATTTTAATATCCTTTATCGGGCGGTTGCCGCTTCCGGTTTGTGCAGCAGCAATTTTATCAATGACTTCAAGTCCGGAAATGACCTCACCAAAAACAGTGTATTGCTGATCAAGAAATGGAGTTCCGCCAATGGTTTCATAGGTTTTGATCTGATCGGCTGTATAAAACACTCCGCCCCGTTGAGCGATATTATTCAATTCAGTACGGGTAACTTTTTTACCCTGGACAATATAAAACTGTGATCCTGAAGATCTTCGTTCCGGATTTACCTGATCGCCCTGACGGGCAGCAGCCAGCGCTCCTTTTTTATGAATAAATTCGGGGTTAAACTCAGCCTGCAGGGTATAACTGGGGCCACCTGTCCCCAAAAGTTTATCAGGTGGTGCATTTTTTGAATCCGGATCACCGCCCTGAATCATAAAATCCTTAATGACCCTGTGAAACAATGTGCCGTCGTAAAATCCTTCTTTTGCTAATCTGATGAAGTTGTCACGATGAACCGGAGTTTCATCATAAAGCACAATGGTCATATCGCCAAAACCGGTAGAAATGACTGCTTTTTGTTGTTTTTTTTCAGCCGGAGATGCAGTTGTCTGTTTAGACTCGGTGGGTTGTTCTGCTGTAGGTGTCGAAATTTGTTCGTTTTGTCCTGTAGTATCACCTGAAGCGTTGGATTTTCCATTTTGGCCACAGGACAATAAAAAAATGGCTGAAAAAATCATCAGCACGTGCAAACTGATCATTTTCATGGATAGATATTTTTTCAAATTAAACTTTTTTGAACTTTTCCAATAACGGGCTAATTTTTCAATAATTGTTCAAAACGCTATTACCTGATACATTACCGTTATCATTTTGGAGGTGTCTGGTTTTTTTTAACAGCCTGGAAGCAGGTGCGGCAAAGTGGTTCATAACTTTGTTTTTCACCAAGTTCAACCAGTTTATCTCCACCGGCAATCCGATGCGAATATTGTGCAAGATTGCCACAGCGTATGCAGATGGCGTGTACCTTGGTTACATATTCAGCGGTTGCAAGTAAGGCAGGAATCGGGCCAAAAGGTTTTCCCTGAAAATCCATATCCAGCCCGGCAACAATCACACGTATTCCATTGTTGGCTAATTGATTACAAACCGAGGGCAATTCGTTATCAAAAAACTGCGCTTCATCAATCCCCACAACGTCCACGTCGTTGGCCAGGAGTAAAATCTGGGTGGAAGATTCAACCGGTGTGGATGAAATAATGTTGGCATCGTGAGAGACTACGTTCTCTTCATCATAACGCACGTCAACAGAGGGTTTGAATATTTCAACCTTTTGCCTGGCTATCCTGGCACGTTTGAGCCTTCGGATCAATTCTTCGGTTTTGCCCGAAAACATCGAACCGCAAATTACTTCTATCCATCCTCGGCGAATGCCCGATTCATTTTTTGTTTCTAAAAACATAGCTGAAGTTTGTGAATCTCCTTTGCTTCAAATCAATATCTTTTTAGATACGCTTTTAACATTTGATGCGTTAAATAATCTGCAAATTTAAGGAAATACTTTTCATTTTATTGTTTCTGCGAGTTTATGGAAGAACAAAACCGGCATTCCGAAAAAATTACAAATATTCTTGACAAAATCATAAAAGACTGGAAAAGAGCAACAATTGATGGTCAATCCCTTTCAAAAATTGATAAAGATATTCTGATAACCGACCTTAAAATAGCCTACGAACTGGTCAGTGACCTGAACGTAATAAGCATGTCAAATAACTACCAGCCTGATCGGCTCCCATTTTTCAACAATAGTGATCATGAAGTAAATTCTCAGGGTAATTTCAAAGAAACCAAAACTTCTTTGTTTCAGGATCATCCAGAAAAATTGACAGACACTCCGGGAAACAACAAAAAAAATCAACCTGCCAAAGAAAGTCAATTTAGTGTAAACAAGCAGGAGGTCAGTAGTGAAAATCTGCCGGAACAGCAAAAGCTGCAGTCAAATTCACCAAAACTGACGGGTGACCTTTTTTCAGCCCCAAAATCGGTATCAGATGTACTCAAAGGCAATGAGGACAATACATTGGCCAATAAAATCCAGAATCATCGTATCAGCGATATCAGATCAGCAATCGGGATCAATGATAAATTTACTTTCATCAACGATCTTTTTAAAGGAGAAGTTTCCCGTTATAATTTCACCATCGACAGACTTAACAGTATGGAAAATTATGATGCTGCTGTTGAATACCTTGCCGGTTGCGAACTTGAAAATAGCACTACCGACAATAAATCAGCAATTACCAAACTCAAAGAATTGCTCAGACGCAGATATTCTGCCTGAATGATTTCAACTAAATCTCTTCAAACATAGTTATGAAAAAAAAATCTTTACTTCTGCTTGTCGTTCTTTCTATCATTACATTGTCATCCTGTCTGAAAATCAAAAATGAATATGCCCCTGTGGGGGAAGTCAATTTTAAAATGATCGAATCACTTGCACCCGGCGCAAGATACCTGATTTGCGAGTTTTCAACCGAGGAACAATTTGGTTGTCTTAATTATCTGATCCGGTATGATTACACAAGCAACATGGGCAACTTTGAAATTCACTTGAAGGACGTCGAAAAAAGTGATTTTTGCCTGACTGCACCTGGTCCGGCAAAAGCAGAGCTCAACCTGGGAACATACCAGAATGGCGATTATGTCGTAAAAATTAAGGTTGGAGATATTGAAAATCAGGGAATGCTGAAAGTAAGCGCACAACATTATGTGCTTGATGTAAGCACCCCACAAAATCTGACGATTGTAACAGACACGCTCCTTCGTATGCCCGAACATACCATTTGGGGATATGCTTCCTATCAGGATGATCAGTTTGAAACTCCTGCCATAGCATTCACTGACTCACTCGAGCAACGGGGAGCTCAACCCGCTAATTTACCTGCAGGTGATTTCGGGTATTTTACCATTGGCCAAAACAGTCAAATTGTTTCAATCATAAATGCTCCGGAAGAAAAGGCGATTTATTTCATCTACAGGTTTGTTGATGGAGACAATGCTATTATGGATTTGGTTTCTGACTTTTTTGTTACCTACAGCAATGACATAATTATTATTGTATATACCTCCGAAGGACAAACATTTTCATCCTTCAGTTAACCCTGCTCAAAATCATTTATCAAAAATCCTTAACAAAAAGGCAACCACTTCACCTTAAAAGGGTCTTAAATAATCATTAATTCATTTAAAATTTAAACGCATGAAACATGTCTTTACACTGCTGATGCTGTCAGTGTTTTTATCCTTTTATTCAAATCAACAAGTTTTTGCCTCGAAAGCACAGGTAATTTCAGAGCGGTTGAATCAAAAAATTCAAACTGCAAAAAGTGATGATCTGATTAGGATCAATATCATTATGAAAGAGAATTTTGATACTGAACAACTCTTGCGGAATGTTGAAACAATGGAACTTGAGGAACGTCGTATTTACGTGATTGGCGTCCTGAAAGAATTTTCGGCTTTGTCGCAAAAAAGAGTGAGGATTAAACTTAATGATCTGCAGCAGCAGTCAATGGTTTCAGAAGTCAGGCCTCTTTGGATTGCCAATGTGATAAATTGTTATGCAACTTCTCAGGCCATTCTGGAATTATCCTCCAGCAATGAAATCGAACTGATCGATGAAGATGTGTATCAGATTTTACTCGACCCAGCTGAGCGTAAAGATGCTGTTGCGATGCAGGGGAATCCGGATGACCGTGAAATCACGTGGAATGTACTTAAAATAAATGCGCAATTGGTCTGGGATTTGGGCTATACTGGCGATGGTGTCATTGTTGCAGTCATTGATACCGGTGTAAATTACAACCATCTCGACCTGCAGAATAATTTATGGGAGCATCCTGATTATCCTTATCATGGCTGGAACTATGTAAGCAATAACAATAATCCGCTGGATGACAACGGACATGGTACCCATTGCGCCGGTACTGTTGCCGGTAATGGCACTGCCGGATCACAAACAGGAGTTGCTCCTGGTGCCAAAATCATGTGTTTGAAAGCACTTGACTCCGGTGGAGGAGGTAATCAGAGTTCAGTATGGTATGCTGCCGAATTTAGTGTGGAACACGGAGCTCATGTAATCAGCCTTTCGCTTGGCTGGCAGCATTCCTGGGGGCCTAACCGCCAGGTTTTCCGTCAGACATTCGATAATGTGCTGGCTGCAGGTTTGGTAGCTTCAGTAGCTGCCGGCAACGAAGGTGATCAGCAAAATTCTTATCCTATCCCTGATAATGTAAGAACACCGGGAGATTGCCCGCCACCCTGGCTTCATCCCGACCAGACACTTGTCGGAGGAATTTCGAGTGTAATATGTATTGGTGCTACCGACAACAATGACGGGCTTGCCGACTTCTCGGGACGTGGCCCGGCTACCTGGGCAACCGTTTCACCATTCAATGATTATCCCTATCAGCCAGGTATTGGCCTTATTCGTCCCGACATCTCTTCTCCGGGAGTAAACATCAAATCACTGGCACATTACAACAATACAGGTTACGAAGCAAACTGGAGCGGTACCTCAATGGCAACACCCGCTGCAGCAGGTGTAATGGCATTGATGCTGCAAAAAAATAACTCACTGACTCCTGCCCAGATAAGCCAGATTTTGGAAGAAACTACAGTGGTGTTGCAACCAGGTAAAAACAACAACAGCGGTTCAGGCAGAGTGAATGCACTCGCAGCAGTTAATGCCGTTTCAATGCCCGGTCCAAGCTATTATTCACATACATTTAATGACTTGAGCGGAAATGGAAATGGTGAAATAGATCCTGCAGAATCAATTTTGCTTACTCTATCCATGGCTAATTTCAGCGATGAAGTAATAGAAAATGTTACTGTCAACCTCTCCTGCGATTCAGAATATATCACTTTGACTGACACTGTGGAATTTTACGGAAATTTTGAACTTGAAAGCATTATCGAAATGGAAGATGCCTTTGCTTTTGAAGTTGCTGACAATATTCCCGGTGGTGAAACACTTAAATTCTATCTAATGGCTGTCAGTGGAGACGAAAGCTGGGAAAGCTCTCTTACAGCCACTGCAAACGGTGTTGCATTTGCAACAGGCATTTTTACCATTAGCGATCCTAATGGCAATGGAAACGGAAGCCTTGACCCTGGTGAAAATGTACTTATCAACATCGAAATTATCAACAACGGACAAATCGCTGCACCTGAGGTGATTTGCAATCTTACTTCATCATCCCCCGAAATTACCATTAACAACGGAAGTTTTACCATTCCTGTCCTTAATGGTGGCGAATCAGCCAATGTTGCTTTTAACATAACTGTTGACCCGGAGGCTCAGATTGGTGCAGTTGCTGCACTCAACCTTGGATTAACTTCCGGTTTTTATTTGTTTGAAACTTCTTTTTACCCCAAAATAGGCTTGATTGTTGAAGATTTTGAAACAGGAGATTTTAGCCAGTTTAACTGGGATTTTGCCGGAAGTGCTCCCTGGTCGGTTGTCAGCACAGGAGCTTACGAAGGAACTTATGCTGCAAAATCAGGAACAATAGGAAATAATGCAACTTCCGAAATAAATATCACTATTGAAGTTGCCGGAAATGACTCCATAGCTTTTTACCGGAAGGTTTCTTCGGAAGCTGCTTATGATTTTCTGCAATTCTACATTGATGATTTAAAAATGGATGAATGGTCAGGTGAAACAGAATGGGCAAGGGTTGCCTATCCTGTTACTTCTGGCAGTAAAATTTTCAGGTGGGTTTATTCCAAAGATGTTTTTGTTACATCAGGTTCAGACTGCGGCTGGATAGACTATATCGAGCTTCCGGTAGCTGTAGAACAGACCATGAGTGTTAATGCCGGAGCTGATGCTGAAATATGTGAAGGAGGTGATTTCCAGACCACAGCTATCGCTCAAAACTTCAGCAGCCTGATTTGGACAACATCCGGAACCGGCAGTTTTGACAATAATACCATGCTAAATGCCATTTATACACCGGGACAGGAAGATTATGCAGCCGGTAATGTGGAACTCTTGCTTACTGTTTTTGATAGTGGAGGCGATAGCTTATCTGACAATTTATTGCTCAGTTTTCTCCCTTTGCCGGAAATTCCCGGAAATATCACTGGTCCAAATGTTGTGTGTATGGGCTTTAGCGAATACTTCTCCACAAATGGATCTGAGCATGCTGTTTATTATCAATGGGAACTTATCCCGGAAACTGCCGGAACTTTCAATAGTGCTGACACTATTGTTCTTATTGCATTCACAGATGGATTTACCGGAACTGCTGCTTTAAAAGTCAAAGGGGTCAACGATTGCGGTGAAGGAGAATTTTCGGCTGAATTTCCAATCCAGGTTGACGATTGCACTGGTCTTGCTGATTTTGATACATCGGGTAAAATTTCCCTCACACCCAATCCAAACAATGGTGTCTTTTTCATTACCTTTGCCGATGATTCTGAAGTAACCAGTATCATCAAAATTTTCGATCCACAAGGACAAATCGTTTATGTTCAGCGTACCTCCGACACTCAACATGAAATTAATCTTGGTACACTCAAAAACGGAGTTTACTTTTTATTGATTGAAAATGAATTTTTTACATCAACTAATAAACTTGTTATAAACAAATAATTCAAATGCAGAAGAATTGTTTCAGTAAGTAATCATTACACCGGACTATCAGCCTTTAATCAAACACTGAAACCGGATAATAAGATTTCTGTTTGAAGCAGTTCTTTTTTTAAACCATTAAGTACTATGAAGAAATTTTTTCTATTGGCTCTTGCAATGTTTTTTGCTTTTGCATCAGTGAAGGCTGATGTTGTAAAAAAAACCTACAAATTTTCCAATCCTCAAATTGAGTATTCCGAAAATTTTCAATTTATCGGTTTCGAAGGATTGATGCTTACCGGATTAGCCGGAGAGCCCACACTTCCCTACCAATCAGTTTCGGTTATTCTGCCTCCCGGACATGTTGCTGCAAACGTACTGATCGAAACGGGTGAGGAAATTCCTTTGGATGGTGATTTTACTCTTTATCCTATGCAACATTCGCAGCCAATTTCAAAAGGAAGTTCAGGTGTTTTTACCCAGAATAAAGAGCTCTATGCAAAAAATTCGGTTTATCCCGAAAAACTCATTGGCGAAATCAGCACTGCATACATGAATGGTTTTGCCATAGCATTGACAACATTTACCCCGGTGCGCTACAATCCCGCAATGGGAGAACTTTCTTATTACACCGAGATTACTGTAACTATCGAAACGAAAGAAGACCCTGAAGCTTTGGAAGCACTGAAGAATTTGAATACAAGTACAGCAACGCTGAAAAGACTTGGTCAGCTTGTCGAAAATATTGAAGCTGCAGCTTCTTATCCGGTTCGTGAAACTAAAAATGATGATTATGACCTGCTCGTTATTACTGCTGCTCAATTTGAAAGCTCCCTGCAACCATTGATCGAATTTTATGCTCCCTATGGTATTGAAGCACAAATCATATCTGCTTCCACGATTTATTCCTCTACCCCCGGTCAGGATAATCAGGAAAAGATCAGAAATTACATCATTGACCAGTACCAGAATCATGGTATTCAACATGTTACACTTGCCGGCGATGTTGAACATGTTCCTTATCGCGGTTTCTATTGCACGGTACAGTCATCCTCGGTTTATACCGACGATGATATTCCTTCTGACCTTTATTATTCCGGTCTTGATGGAACATGGAACGACAATGGCAACAACCTTTGGGCTGAAATTGGTGAGGATGACCTACTTCCCGAAATTGGCATCGCACGGATGAGTTTCAGTGCTCAGAGTGATCTTTCGGCAATGTTGAATAAGCTGTATAACTACATGGGAAATCCTGTACTGGGTGAATTACGCGATCCTTTAATGGCAGGTGAGCATCTGTATTCATCACCCGAAACCTGGGGATGTGATTATCTGGATTTACTTGTTGGTTATCAAAATCAGAACGGGTACATCACCGAAGGAATACCTGAAGACCATAATATTGAATGGCTTTGTGACCGCGATGCAACATGGTCAGTCTCCCAGCTTCTTCAAAAAATCAATCAGGGAAAATCATTCATTCATCATGTGGGACACGCCAACAGCAATTACACCATGAAAATGTACAACTCCGATATTACCAATTCAAACTTTTCACAGGTAAACGGAGAAACACACAATTATACGCTTGCATACTCGCACGGTTGTATTTGCGGTGCTTTTGATGATAATGACTGCATTGCAGAGCGGATGATAAATATTGAGAATTTTGCTGTTGCCGTTGTGATGAATTCCCGTTATGGCTGGTTCAATGAAGGACAGACCGAAGGCCCGTCAGAACACCTTCACCGTGAATTCATCAATGCGCTGTACACTTTAAGGGAATCCCATATCGGAATGACCCATACCATTTCCAGAATCAATACAGCACCATGGGTCAATGCACCCGGACAATGGGAAGAAGGTGCCCTGCGCTGGTGTTTCTATGATTGTAATGTACTGGGTGATGCTGCTTTAAGAATCTGGACTGATGAACCGGCAATCCTGACAGCTTCCTATCAGAACGCTTTGCCCATTGGCGTTCCCTCCATCCAGATTACACTTTCCGGAGCTGAAAATGTTGAAGGTCTTTATTGTACTTTTATCAAAGACGGAATTAATTATGGTACTGCTCAGACAAATGCAGCCGGCACCGCCGAAATCACATTTGATCCGTCAATTACCGAACTTGGCGAAGCCACAATTTATGTTTCAGGTTACAATTGCCTGATTCATGAATTTCCTGTAATTGTTATTCCCAACGAAGGTGCCTATGTTGTCTATGATTCATCAGTTATTAATGATGACCAGGGAAATGGCAACGGAGAACCAGATTACACCGAATCTATTCAGCTTACTACCACTTTAAAAAACGTGGGAACGGCACAGGCTGTTAATGTTTCAGCTACACTGCTCTCTTCCAGCGAATATGTGACTATTACAAACGCTAATGCTTCCTGGGGAAATATTCCGGGACAAACTACCATGACAGTTGAAAACGCTTTTGCTTTTGATATTGCCGGCAATATACCTGATCAGCATTCAGTTGCTTTCACTATTGAAGCCACCGGTCAGGATAACTGGTCGTCGGGATTTTCAATAGTGGTTAATGCCCCATTGCTTGAGCAGGAAAATTTTGTTATCAATGATGCCGCTACAGGGAACAACAATGGCATGCTTGACCCGGGTGAAACGGCCAACATGGTTGTTTCAATCCAGAATAGCGGACATGCTGAAGCTTATGATGTTACTGCCATGCTTTCTTCAACCGATCCTTATATCACCGTGAATACAACGACAGCACAGAACCTCGGGAATCTGATCGCCGGTCAGGCTTTGCCGGCAACCTTCAGTGTTTCTGCCAGCTCGGATACTCCTGCAGGATACACCGCATCCTTGACATTGCTTATCGAAGCTATGCACGGAATTGAAGTTGAACAAACTCTTTTACTGAATTTCACAGATTATTGTTACCCCACTGCCAATTGTTCTTTCGGTGACGGATTGACAGGCTTTGCCCTTGAAAGCATCAGCAATATGAACAACGGATGCAGTGAAAATGGATATGGCGATTTTACCGGTATGTCAACAGAAGTTATTCCGGGAGAATCCTACACTGTATCATTGGAAACAGGATACGATGACCAGAACGTCTGCCTTTGGATTGATTTCAACAGCAACAAGGAATTTGAAGAATCAGAGCGATTGATTACCGATTACAACCTTGTAAATTCAAACCAGGTTTATACTACTCAGATTACTATTCCCGAATCTGTTACAGGAGGCATGAAACGACTGCGGGTAAGAGCCAGGTGGATGGATAGTGCCAGTGATCCATGCGAAGACTTTAGTTATGGCGAAACAGAAGACTACACGGTTATGATACCTGCAGAAACTTTGGAGGTTATTGCATGGTGCGACCCGGAAGAAATTTGCCTGTACGATTCAACCCAGTTGATGGCTATAGCTAGCGGAGGATCAGGAAACTACACTTACAGCTGGACACCGGAAACAGGCCTTAGCGATCCAGGCATTGCGAATCCGGTAGCTTCCCCTGAAACCACTACCATTTATAGCGTTGAAGTAAATGATGGCAGCAATACTGCCAGCTATCAGGTTACTGTTACTGTTTGGCCACTCCCGCCCACTCCGTTCATAACTCTGGAAGTAAATACACTTTATTCCGATGCTGCTGAAGGTAATCAATGGTATTGCAGTCTGGGCATTATCGAAGGGGCGACAGGACAATCCTACACCTGTACCTGGGAAGATGTTTACCATGTTAAAGTAACCAACGAAAATGGCTGCGTTTCTATGCCATCCAACAGTATTCATGTTGTGATTACCTCAGTCGATGATCCGGCTGATAAAGAAGAACTGATTGTTTATCCAAATCCTTTTACTGATAAGGTATCCATTGAATTTGAAACCATTTATGGTGAAAATGTCAGGTTATCTGTTTTCAATGCTCTGGGGCAGGAAGTAAAAATCATCGCTCAGGAAACCAGCTTTCAAACCGGCATTAAAAACATTGAGGTCTCTACAAATGATCTTGTTAACGGAATTTATTACTTCAAACTTCAAACTGATCAGAAAGTTCTGATGAAAAAACTGATCAAAACCAAATAAAGTGTTTTACGGGCATCCCTGAATAAATAGGGGATGCCTTTATATTTATTGAATTGAGCTCTAAAAACTAAATCAAATCAACATTAACATGAAAAAGTTTACTTATTCACTCTTCCTTGTTTTTCTCTCCTTTGCTGCAATGAGTCAAAAAAGCTGGGTTGCTTTTACTAGTGACCAACCCAAAGATGCTGCAGTTACTATTCTTCATTCTGACCGCAGCGGGCTTATACTTGAAGTTACCGTTCCCGGCATGTTTACCGAAAATGTTAATCACGAAGGAAAATCATTTCAACGGATTACCCTGGTCGAAAATCATACAACCCAGGAAGAAGGCCGTCCTGAACTTCCGATGCTTCATAAACTGATCGGAATTCCGGGAAATCAAAAAATAGCACTAACTCTTCTTGAACAGGAATTTACCAGGCTGAACGGCTATAACATTTTTCCGTTTCAGACACCAACTACCGACAATCCGGGCGGGCATGACCATCCTTTTGTGATGGATAAACCTTTTTATCAGAAGAACGCTTTTTATCC
>ERZ795053.3315-NODE-3315-length-18434-cov-24.063007_pt1 | contig 18434 bp, 21 predicted proteins | sample MGYA00375137_ERZ795053 | MGnify/ENA primary metagenome ERZ795053 (study PRJEB30182, sample SAMN05720284) | activated sludge metagenome | isolation source: Anaerobic digester | place: Hong Kong | collected 2014-12-17 ...
CTACGGGCGCAGGCCGGCTCGACCGCCCAGGCGACGGCAGAGTGGATCGCGGAGGAGATCAACCAGCACCCACCGGCCACGGTGATCGCCGGACACGCCGACGACAAGACGTCCGGGGAACGCGTGATCCAGATCCTCGGGGGCGGTCGGGTCATCGCGAGCCTGCCCGCGGACGCGCCCGCCCTGACGAGCGCCGAAGGCCAGGTCGGCCAGGTGTCGGCGTCGACGATCCCGCGCATCGACGGCGTCGACGGCGATTCGTTCGCGCTGGCGGTGACGGCCGCACGCACCGTGGAGGGGCAGATCGTGACGGTGGCGGTCGCCACGCCCTCCACTCTCGAGGAGAGCACACAGATCGCCCTCCTCACCCTCGCCACGCTCACCGGGGTCGGTCTCCTGGCGCTGGTCGCCGTGGGGGTGCGGTATGCCGTGGCCGCCGCCCTCCGCCCCGTCGAGGAGATGCGCGCGCAGGCACACTCGATCACGGACATCGGGGTCGGCAGGCGCTTGCCAGTGCCGGCCGGTGACGACGAGTTCTCCCGGCTGGCAACGACTCTCAACGACCTACTCGATCGGCTGCAGCGCTCCGACAGCGCCCGCCGTGCCTTCGTCTCCGACGCCGGCCACGAGTTGCGCAGTCCGCTCGCCAGCGCCCGCGTCGCCCTCGACCGGCTGCGCGATGAGGCGTTGCCGGAGGACGAGCGGGTCGCCGCACTGGCGCGCGCCCGCCTTGCCCTCGACCGGCTCGGCTACGTCGTGGACGACCTGCTGGTCCTGTCCCGAATGGACGAACGGACTGCAGTGACACCAGAGACCGAGATCGATCTCGACGACGTCGTGCTGCGGGCGGTCCGCGCACTGCCCACGACGGATGAGCGCATCACCCTGGCACTCGAACCGGCCCGGGTCGTCGCGGACCCCAAGCTGTGGGACCGGCTCGTGCGCAACCTGCTCGACAACGCCGACCGGCACGCCCACTCGCACATCCGGGTGACGCTGCGGCGCGAGGCGGCAGGTGCCGTCCTGGAGGTCGACAACGACGGTCCGCCGGTCCCGGAGGCCGAACGAGTGCGCATCTTCGAACGGTTCGTCCGGCTGGACGCGGCCCGCGCTCGCGACGCCGGCGGTTCCGGCCTGGGTCTGGCGATCGTCGCAGCGGTGGCGGAACGGGCGGGCGGCCGGGCCAGCGCCGGCGAGACGCCGGAGGGCTGGTGCCGGTTCCGGATCGAGGTGCCCGTCGCCCCGGGCTGACTCAGACTCCCGTGGTGGCGGGCACCAGGCGATATCCCATGCCGCGGACCGTCTGGAGTGAGTTCACCCCGAATGGTGCGTCGATCTTCTTGCGCAAATAGCCGACGTACACCTCGACGACGTTGTCCGCCCCCGGATAGTCCGAATCCCACACGGCATCGAGCAGCTCGGCCTTGGAGAACACCCGCGACGGCTGGCGGATCAGATGGGACAACAGCGCGAACTCACGCGGCGTGAGATCGATCTCGTGTTCGCCGCGGCGCACGCGTTTCATGGTCGTCTCGACGACCAGGTCGCCGCATTCCAGGGCGACGGATCGCGGAACGCCGCTGCGCCGCAACACCGCCTGCAGGCGCGCGGCGAGCACCACCGCCGAGAACGGCTTGGTCACATAGTCGTCGGCACCCAGCTCGAAGGCATCGGACTGGTCGTATTCGCCGTCCTTGGCGCTCAGCATGACGATGGCCGTGCGATCGTCCTGCGCCCGCACGCGTTTGAGGATCTCGTAACCCGACAGGCCCGGCAGCATGATGTCGAGCACCAGCACGTCGTACTCACCGAACTGCGCAAAGGCCAAACCGGTGTGACCGTCGTGCGCGATGTCGACGACCCAGCCCTCGGCGCGCAGCAGGGCAGCGAGATCCTGCGCGAGATCGCGCTCGTCGTCGACGATCAGCAGGCGCACGGGGTCACCTCTCAGGGTCCTCTCAGCGCGGCGGACATACGGTCGAAGCACTCTCCCACAGAAGGGCTCAGCTCGTGCTCGACACTATCGCCGGACTCCCCGTCCACGTCCTCGTCATCCACGCCGTCGTCGTGATCGCGCCGCTGACCGCGCTGGCGGCGATCTGGTATGCCGTGCGCCCGGCCTCTCGTCCCGGCCTGAAGTGGCCGTTGACCGCAGGCGCCCTCGTCACCGGCGTGACCGGGCTGATCGCCGGGTCCAGCGGCGAGGCGCTGGAACGCCGCGTGACTGCGGCGAATGCGGGCGACGCCGCCGCCATCAAGCTCGTTCACGACCACGCCGAGGCCGGTGATCTGGCGCGGATCTTCTGCCTCGGTCTCATGGTCGTCGTGCTGGCGGCCATCTTCGCCCTGCTGCCGCCGGCCGGCGCTCCCCGCTTCGGCGCGGGCCTGGCCAATGTGACCGCGGCCCTGCTCGTTCTCGCGGCCCTGGCGACGACCGGCTCGGTCATCCTCACCGGGCACAGCGGCGCCAAGGCCGCCTGGGCCGACCAGGTCACCGCGACCAATGGCGTGTCCGGAGGCGGGGACTGACGCCCTTCGGCACGACCCCCCGGACGCCGGTCCGCCTCAGCTCCCGAGGCGGACCGGTATGCGTTTGCGACCGAAATTCCCGGCGGTCGGTCCGAACCGGCCGGGAAGCCGCGTTCGGCATCCCGGGCAGCGGCCGTCGGCTGTCAGGCGGTAGGCGACCAGGTCGTACCAGTCGCGCTCGATCAGCCGGGTGCCGCAGGTCGGGCACGCGGTGACCTCGCCGTCGCGGTTGACGACATTGCCGGTGTAGACGAAGTGCAGGCCTTCGTCGAGCGCGATCCGCCGTGCCCGCACGAGGGTCTGCGCGGGGGTGCGGTCGACATCGCGCATCCGGTGGTCGGGATGGAAAGCCGAGAAGTGTTGCGGCACATCGGGTCCCAGCTCCTCACGGATCCACCGGCACATCGCGGTGATCTCGGCGTCGGAGTCGTTGTGGCCGGGGATGAGCAAGGTCGTCAGCTCGAACCACACGTCCGTCTCGTGTTTCAGATAGGTCAACGTGTCCAGCACGGTCGCGAGGTGGGCGCCGGTCTGGCGGACGTAGAACTCCTCGGTGAAACCCTTGAGGTCGACATTGGCCGCGTCCATGCCGGCGAAGAAGTCCTCCCGAGCCCCGGGATTGACGTACCCGGCGGTCACGGCGACGGTGGCGACGCCCCGGGAGCGGCAGGCCTGGGCGACGTCGAGGGCGTATTCGGCGAAGATGACCGGGTCGTTGTAGGTGAACGCCACACTGCGGCAGCCGTGGTCGAGCGCCGCCGTCGCCAACTGCTCCGGTGCGGCCTGATCCATCAGCCGGTCCATCTCGCGCGACTTGGTGATATCCCAGTTCTGGCAGAAGCGACAGCCGAGATTGCACCCGGCGGTGCCGAACGACAGCACGCTGGTCCCGGGATAGAAGTGGGCGAGTGGCTTCTTCTCGATCGGGTCGATACAGAAGCCGGAACTGCGGCCGTAGGTCGTCAGGACCAGCCGGCCCTCGGACGCCATGCGCACGAAGCAGAAGCCGCGCTGCCCGTCGTGGAGCCGGCACTCACGCGGGCACAGGTCGCACTGGATGCGTTCGTCGTCGACGCGGTGCCAGTACCGCGCCGGGTATGCCGCGCCTGCCTCGCCGCCGGTCATGACGCGGCCTCGTCGAAGGCGGTCACCGTGTAGCGGTGCAGTATCACATCGTCACTCCAATAGTTCTGCGGGAGACCGGCTTTGCGGCGCAGCTGCTGCAGGAAGGCACGCGGGTCCGGCAGGCTCGCCCAGACCTGCGGCAGGAAGGTCGCGCGGTGGCCGCCGGCCTCGAACAGCACGCCGTCGACACCGGGCCGCAGGGCACGCAGGGCCTCGGCCTCACCGCTGACCGCCACCGGCTCCATCGGCGACAGCAGCGAGACCTCGATCGTGGTCTCGCCCAGGTCTTCTCGGGTCAGCGGCGGGAAGCGCCGGTCCCGGAACGCCGCGGAGCGGGCGTTGCTCTCGACGTCCTCCCGAAGGCTGCGGCGCGGTTCGATGGACCCGATGCACCCGTGCAACCGCCCGCGGGTATGCAGCGTGACGAAGCACGCTCCCGGCTCCTCCAGCGCCCGCTCGAGCGCCTCCGGGAGCCGGTCGACCGCCCCGCCCGGCACCGCGTCCGCCGCCCCCGTCGCCGCCATCCCCAACTCCCGCACGATCGCGTCGCGCGCCAGCGCGATCAGCACCTCCCCCCGTCGAGATGTCGATTCGCCCCCGTCGAGATGCCGATTCGACCCCGTCGAGATCGCCCTTCCTGCGTGTCGGGATGGCGCCGACCGGCCGTCGCCGGAACGTCCGCGCGTCATGACGGCTCCGGTTCGTCGAAGGCGACCGCGGCATACCCCACGACCCGGCGTTTGTCGCCGGCGGTATCGCCGGAGTTGCACGCGCCGAGGAGCCGGGCGGTCAGCGCGCGGCGGCGAGCGACCTCGAGCAGTCCGTTCACCGGCGTGGCGCCGCAGGCCTGCTCATGGTCGATCGGTCCGCGCAGGTCGGTGATGGCCGCGATCGTCTGGGCATCGCGGCGGCGGGCCTCGTCATACGACAGGTAGTGCGAGAGATCGGAACTGACGACGATGACGGTCTCCGGTCCGCCCCACAGCCGCTCGAGAACGTCCGCCACCGTTCCTGGCCTGGCCCGCCCGACGGCGAAGGGCACGACCTCGGCCCGCGGCATGAGCACCTGCAGGAAGGGCAGGTGCACTTCCAGCGAGTGCTCCTGGGCATGGACATCGGCGCGATCGACGATCTGCGGCAGGGCCGCCCGTTCGTCCGCTGTCGGCACCGCCGCGTGCAGGGACCCCAGCGGCGTCGCCAACTCCTCGGCCTCCGGGAGGGCGAGACCGTCGACCGCGACCCGGTGCGTCGGCCCGAGCAGCACCACGCGGGCGACCCGGTCTCGGGCGGGCGCCAACGCGGCATACGCCAGGGCCGCCGTCGATCCCGAGTAGACATAACCCGCGTGCGGGGCGATGACGGCCTTCGGCACCGGCCCGGAGCCCGGGCCTACGTCGCCGAGGAACCGGGTGACCTGCGCACGCAGGACCTCCGGCTCCGCCGGATAGAAGTAGCCCGCCACGGCGGGCGCCCGCACTCTGCCCACTCCTCCAGTCTGCCCCGGCAGCGCCGGGATCGGGGCGTCAGGCGTCGACGGTCACGTCGACCTGGATCTCCTGGGCGAGGGCTTCCAGGGCGGCGCGCACGGCGGCGAGGTCGGTGCCGGGGGGCGCGTGAGCGGTGATCTTCGCCTCGAAGAGCTGGCCCCCGGCCATCGGGGCGTCACGGGTTTCGGTCGACAACTCATCGACGCTGAGTCCGTGTGCGGCCAGCGCACCGGAGACCTCGCGCACGATGCCTGGGCGGTCGTTGCCAAGCACCTCGAGCCGCACGACCGGACCGGCGTCCGCCTCCTCGGCTCGGCCTTCGTGGACGTCGATCTCGAGCAGGCCAGCGTGCCCCGCGAGCGCCGCCCGCAGTTCGTCGGCCTGCTCGTCGGGAACGCTGACCTCGACGATGCCGGCGAACTTGCCCGCCAACTCGGCGAGGCGGCTGCGTTCCCAGTTGCCGCCGTGTTCGCCGACCGTGTCGGCCAGGGCCTTGACGAGCCCCGCGCGGTCGTCACCGATGACGGTCAACAGGAGAGTGTGCACGACTGGCATCGTAACCGGCGGGCGCACGGCATACCGTGGCGTGCATGGCGAAGCCGACGCGTTGGGTGACCGAGACCGACGACGGACACAGTGAGTGGTACATCGAGCGCTTCCGGACCATGGCCGCCGAGGGCGTCGACCTCGTCGGCGAGGCGCGGCTGGTCGATGCGATGGTGCCGCGCGGGGCGCGCATCCTCGACGCCGGGTGCGGGCCGGGCCGGCACGCCGGTTATCTGCATGCCGTGGGTCATCACGTCATCGGGGTGGACGCCGATCCCGCGTTGATCGCGGCGGCGCGTGAGGATTACCCCGGGCCGCGGTATGAGGTGGCCGACCTCAGCGAACTGGACCTCGCCGCGCTCGGAGAGAGCGAACCACTCGACGCGATCCTCGTCGCCGGCAATGTCATGGTCTTCCTCGCCCCGGACACCGAGATCGAGGTGCTGCGCCGGCTCGGTGCGCATCTGGCGCCGGACGGCTTCGTCATCACCGGATTCCACACGACGCGCGATCTCGCCCTGACCGACTTCGACGCGGCGGTCGCGGCTGCCGGCCTGCGTATCGAGCACCGCTTCGCCACCTGGGACCTACGGGCCTGGCACGGCGACGCCGACTTCGCTGTGACGGTGCTCCGGCATCCATGACCTCTCCACGGCGGACCCCTGGCGGGATCGGGTGGACCCCGTGGCGGGTCGTGTCGGGCCTGGGCTTTGTCAGCCTCGCCGCGGACATGGTCTATGAAGGCGCTCGCTCCGTCTACGGCCCGTTGCTGGGGGCTCTCGGCGCAAGCGCCGTCACCGTGGGCCTGGTGTCCGGTGCCGGTGAGGCGGCCGCGCTCGTGCTCCGGTTGGTCTTCGGGCCGCTGGCCGACCGCACTCGCGGCTACTGGCCACTGACCGTCGCCGGCTATGCCCTCACAGCCGTCTGCGTGCCTTTGCTGGCCCTGGCTCCCCGCGTCGGTGCGGCCGGACTGGCCTTTGCCGTCATCCTGATCCTGTTGGAACGCACCGGCAAGGCCGTGCGATCGCCGGCCAAGAGCGCGCTGCTGGCCGATGCTGCCACGTCGGTCAGCCGCGGCCGCGGGTTCGGCGTCCACAAGGCGCTCGACCAGCCGCCCTGCGCGCGTATGCCCAGCCCGGGCCGCGCAGGAGGAACCCGAAGCGGTCGGCCCAGTTGCCGGCCCTGGCGATATCGCGGGCGATGTCCCGCCATTCGTGCGTCGCGATCCGGACCGGGTTGACGGTGTTGATATTGCGCGTCAGCCCATAGACCGCACGCTCTGTTTCCGGCTCGAACGTGCCGAAGAGCCGGTCCCAGATGATGAGGATCGACCCGTGATTGCGATCCAGATAGCGGCGGTTCGAGCCGTGATGCACCCGGTGGTGCGACGGAGTGTTCAGCACCTTCTCGAGCCAGCCGATCGAGCGCACCACCTCGGTGTGGATCCAGAACTGATAGATCAAGTTGAGGGCGCGGGCGTTCTCGATGAGTGTCGGCCGCACCCCGGCCAACGCCAGCACGCCATACGGCACCGTCCACGTCACGCCTTCGGCGACGGGCTGCCGCAGGGCGGTGGAGAGGTTGTAGTGCTCACTGCTGTGATGCACCACGTGCACCGCCCACAGCCAGCGGCTCTCGTGGGAGAGCCGGTGGTTCCAGTAATAGATGAAGTCCCAGCCGAACAACGCCAAAAGGCTTGCCGCCCAACCGGTCCCGAGGTCGCGTCGGCCGAGCGCAAAGAGACGTTTCCCGCTCGTCTGCGCCGCCCACGTCGTGGCAGCAGCGAGTGCGGTCGCCCCGACGGCAGCGACCGCTGTCACGCCGGTCATCGTGGGATTCGCGGGCAGCGCCGGCGGTGGTGCGCTCGACCCGTATCGAGAGGTCTCGGAGACGACGCCCGCCGCGGGCAATCGGCCGTATGCCGTGCGCCGGCGCACGATGTCCGCCGCGGTCGTCGCGACGCCGGCAGCGACGGCGGTGCCGATCAGCGCCTTCCCCCACCGGCCGACGCCAGGTGTCAGGGGGTCGAGCACGCGCTTGGCAACGTGCGGCGCAACGAGGCTGCCCAGGCCCATCGTGAGGCTGGCGATGGTGTCGGACAGTTCGTAATCCCCAGCGCGTGGGGTGCCCTCCGGGGCGGGATGCCTTCTCAGCCAGACATATTCGGCACCCATCGCGCCGATGTAGGCAGGGATCGCGAGGACTGTCAGGTCGAAGCGAGCCATCGTCCGTGTCCCTATCTGTGGCTGTCGGTTCGAGGTCCTCGCGACATGCCGCACAGCGAGGACACATCAGGAGGTCTAGGAGAACCGGTCGTCGATCTCGGTCGCGCCGACATGCTGGTCGAGCCAGCCGGTGAAGGCCCGGAGTCGCTCCCACTCGGCCCGGATCCGCGGCAACGCCTCGGGACCGAACACCCAGTCCGGGTCCCCGATCCCCCGTGATAGATGAATGCTTTTGTGCCGCAACAACTCCAGCCGGGGATGGTCAGCGGCGACGCCACGGGGACGCGACTTCAACTGCTCGCCGCCCACCTCGAGGCCGTCAGCTCGCGAGGCAGAGAGGATCCGTTCCAGGTCCGGTCCGGCGAGATCGTCACTGACCGCCGCGCGGTAGCGCCCGAGCTGATCCGCCGCGAAGCGGTAGCCGCCGGCCCCGACGAGCAGCCCGTCCGCGTCGATCTGGACGTAGTAGTAGGCCTTGTCGGCGGTCGCACAATAGGCACCCTGATGGGTCTTGTAGGGCGCCTTGTCTGCCGCGAAGCGCACATCACGGTTCGGCCGAAACACATGGGCCACACCAAAATCCGGCTCCAGCGCACCAACGAGTGCGGTGATCGGCGCCCTCACGTCCGCCTCATAGAGGGGCTTGTGCGCCAGCCACCATTCGCGGGAGTTCTCCCTCTCCACCTCGGCATAGAAGTCCAGCGCCCGCCGGGAAAAGCCCTCGAAGGATCCAGCCCCCATCAACGCCACTCCCATGCGCAGGCGCGGCAGAACCAGTGGTCATCCTCGGGTGAGACGATGCACCCGCGCAAGACGGCGCGGTGTTCTCGGGCCGCCTCCTGCGCCTCGGGCATCGGCAAGCCACGCAGGATGGGCACGCCCTCCATCTCACCACAGACCGGGCACTCGACCGGCCCGGGGAGCGGAAGCCGTTTCGGCGGCGGACGGTCATAGTCCTCACCCTGACCGGTGAGGAACAGGTCGGCGTGAATCCGCCACGGGCAGTTCGGGCCGAGGCTCGGCATCCGGCCCAGCACGACTTCCAGCAGCGCCCACCCGACTTCCGCGCTGGTGGCGGGCGCGTTGGCGGCCGCCACATCCTGGTTGCACCACACGATCGCCACCAACTGCCCGTCGTGAGCGTGCACGAACTCCCCCAAGCAGTCGTTGACCGCATCCCAGTTGTCGCCGCACCACGGCGCAAGGGCGAAGGCCCGGCGCAGTTCGTCGAAAGTCGTGGCCCGGGTCGTCATCTGCTCTCCGTCGAGCGCGACAACGGTATAGCCGTGGGCGTCCAGGAACTCCTCGAGCACCTCCAGCGCCGAGACCTCGACGCAATAGGCCGGCCCCGAGGTGATCCAGGACAACTCCCCGCGCACGTGGGGGCGAGCGGGCGTCATACCGGACCCTCGGCTGCCCACGTGCCGTAGGGCTGCGCCGACAGGGCGGCGTTGGTGTAGCGGGGATCGGTGGTGACTTCCTGGCCGCACCAGGGCGGGATCTCGGCAGCCGCGACGCTGGCCTCGGGCCCCTCGACCTCGGCCAGGACGAGAGGCGCGTTGGCGCCGGTGAAGATGTCGACGGTCCACATCAGGTCGTCGACGAAGAGGGTATGCCGCCGTTTGGCAACGCTGCCCGTCGCCTCCGCGAGCAGGGCGTCGGCGTCCGCGGCGGGGATCTCCCACTCCGCCTCCGGCCGGCCGAGCCCGGAGCGGGGGCCCTTGAGCGTCATCGTGCACACCCGTGCGCCGTCGGGCGCGGTGGCCGAGCGGACCCGCAGGGCGTAGCCGTGGCGGGTGAAGAGATAGCCCTGGGCGAGCTCTTCGTAGCTCCAGGCCGTCGCCGGACCCGGATCGGTGACGACGAACTTGCGCTCGAACTCGGTCATGCCTCCGACGTTAGCCGGTGACGACCGTCCCACCGGCCGCCTGCCACGCGGTGATTCCGCCGTCGAGGTGATAGGTCGCCGTGAAGCCGGCCTGCTGCATCGCCTGCACAGCGATCGCCGAGCGGTTGCCGGAACGGCAGTAGACGGCATACGGCGCGGCCTTGTCGAGATCGGCGATGGCCGCCGCGAAGTCGCCCTCGATGTCGGCATTGACGGCCCCTTCCAGGTGGCCGGAGGCGAACTCGGCCGGCGTGCGCACGTCGAGGATGGTCGTATGCGGTGCCTTCAGGGCGGCGGCGAAGGCCGCGGCGTCGAGGGTCGCCCCGTTGGCCGGGGCGGCAGTCGCGGACGCGGCTCCCGCGCCCGACGCCGAGGAGGCGGAGGGGGATGCTGCCGAAGCGGAGGGCGCCGGGTCGTTGCCCGAGCAGCCGGCGAGGGCGGCGATCGCGAGCGTCAGGGCGGCAGCGGTGGAGGTCAGGTGACGCGTCATGGGAATGGCTTTCTGACGGGTGGAGTTGTCTCTCGTCAATATACCCCCTAGGGTATGTACCAGACGCCTCCCACGACACGAGAGAGGGCACCACCATGATTCTGACCCAGTACTACCTCGACTGCCTCTCGCAGGCCTCCTACCTCGTCGCGGACGAGACCACCCGCCTGGCCGTGGTCGTCGACCCGCGCCGCGACATCGACGACTACCTCGCTGACGCAAAGGAAGCCGACCTGACGATCGTCGGCATCCTCAACACCCACTTCCACGCCGACTTCGTCTCCGGCCACCTCGAGCTGGCCAAGGCCACCGGCGCCTGGATCGGCTACGGCGACCAGGCCAAAGCCGACTTCGACATCCGCGCCTTCGCCGACGGCGAGCGGCTCTCCCTCGGCGACGTGACGCTCGAGATCATGCACACGCCCGGCCATACCCCCGAGTCGATCTCGGTGCTCGTCTACGAGCACGCGGACGACGAGGTGGCGTACGCCGTCCTCACCGGTGACGCGCTGTTCATCGGCGACGTCGGCCGGCCGGACCTGCTCGCCTCCATCGGCTTCACCGCCGACGAACTCGGCTCGATGCTCTATGACTCGATCCACACCAAACTGATGGGCCTGCCCGACCCGGTGCGCGTCTTCCCCGCGCACGGCGCCGGGTCCGCGTGCGGCAAGAATCTCTCGACCGAGAAGCAGTCCACGATCGGCGCTCAGCGCGCGACGAACTACGCGTGCCAGCCGATGACGCGTGAGCAGTTCCTCGACGTCGTGACCGAGGGGCAGCCCAGCGCCCCGGGATACTTCGTCTACAACGCGACGGTCAATCGGCAGGAGCGCTCGATCCTGGATGTCGACCACCACGTTTCTGCATTGTCCGAGAACGAGATTCGCGACGCGCTCGCCGGCGGCGCGATCGTCACCGACGCTCGACCCAACGCCGAGTATGCCGTCGCCCACCTCCGCGGGTCGCTCAACGTCCCCTCGGACGGGCGGCTCGCGGAGACGGTGGGCATGGTCCTCGGCCCCCAGGATCGCGTGATCCTCATCGCGCCCGACGGGCAGGAGCAGGAGGTCGCCACCCGCTTCCACCGGATCGGCTACGACAACGTCCTCGGGTTCATCCCGCAGCCAGAGGCGTACTTCCTGGCGCATGCCGACGACATGGCGGTGGCGAGCCGGCTGAGCGTGGCCGAGGCCGACGCGGCACTCGAGTCGGTGCCGGGGCTGCAACTGCTCGATATCCGCAACCCCGGCGAGGTGGCCGGCGGGATGATCCCCGGCGCCAGCCACATTCCGCTCGCCGAACTCGGCCGGCGCGCCGCCGAACTCGACAAGGAACGTCCGGTGCTGGCCTACTGCGCCGGCGGCTGGCGCTCGAGCGTCGGCTCGAGCCTGTTGCGCGCCAAGGGTTTTGCCGACGTCAGCGACATCCTCGGCGGTTACAACGCGTGGCGGTCGGCGCACGACCTCGAGCCGGCGAGCTGCGCGACCACGAAGGCCTGACCGCGTCCCGATGCTCCTGCTCACCCTGACCCTGGCGCTGCTCGTCGGCGTCACCCTGGGGCTGATGGGCGGCGGCGGATCGATCCTCATGGTGCCGCTGCTCGTCTACGTCGCCCGGCTCGCTCCCGGCACGGCGATCGCCGCCTCCCTCTTCGTCATCGGCGTGACGGCGATCGCCGCGGTCCTCCCGCACGCTCGCGGCGGCCGGGTGCAGTGGCGCGCCGGCGCCGTCCTGGGAGTCGCTGCGATGGCCGGTGCGTATGCCGGGGGCCGGCTCGCGGCATACGTTCCGGAATGGGTGTTGCTGGCGACCTTCGCCCTCCTCATGCTCGCGACGGCGATCGCCATGATCCGCGGCCGCCGCGACGAGACGGGCGAGGCGGCATCCGGCGCGCTGGCCGTCGGGCCGGTCCTGCTCGCGGGTGTCGGCGTGGGCTTGCTCACCGGTTTCGTCGGCGCCGGCGGCGGCTTCCTCATCGTCCCCGCCCTGACGTTGTTCGCCCGGCTCCCGATGCGTCAGGCCATCGGCACCTCGCTCCTCGTCATCGCCATGAACAGCTTCGCCGGGCTCGCCGGTCACCTGGCGTCGGTCTCGGTGCCGTGGGCGACGGTGCTCGCCGTGACCGCCGCCGCCGTGGTCGGCTCTGTCGTCGGCGGGCGGCTGACCGGCCGGGTCCACCCTGCGCACCTGCGACGCGGGTTCGGCTGGTTCGTCCTGGCCATGGGCCTCTGCGTGCTGACCGAGACGGTGCTCACCCACGCGTGAGGAAGTCACCTTACGTTCGAGCAAGACATACCCCTGGGGGTTTGCTTACTTTATACCCCTAGGGGTACGCTGCGAGACAGCCGCCATTCAGAGGAGAAGTAGGCATGGCCGACATCGTCATCCTCGGCGCAGGGGTTTCGGGGCACACCGCCGCCCTTCACCTGAGCCGGCTGCTGCCCAAGGGTCACACCGTCACCGTGGTGTCGCCCAACTCGCAGTGGAACTGGATCCCGAGCAATATCTGGGTCGGTGTGGGGAAGATGTCCAAGAAGGACGTCGTCTTCCCGCTCGCGCCGGTTTATGCGAAGAAGGGGGTGCAGTTCCGGCAGGCCAAGGCGGTCGCGATCCACCCGCGCGGCGACGCCGGGAGTCAGCGGCCTGCCGTCGACATCGTGCACACGAGCCCCGCCCGGGACGGCGAGACGGAACGTATCCGCTACGACTACCTCGTCAATGCCACTGGGCCGCAACTGAAATTCCAGATGACCGAGGGCCTCGGACCGCATGGTGGTCACACCGTCTCGGTCTGCACGGCCGATCACGCGATCGAGGCGGCCGCTGCCCTCGAGGCAAGCATCGCCAAACTCAAGTCCGGTCAGCGGCAAACCCTCGTCGTCGGCATGGGCCACGGCACGTGCACGTGCGAGGGCGCGGCATTCGAGTATGTCTTCAACGTCGACCACGAACTGCGCGAGGCAGGCGTGCGGGATCTGGCGCGCGTCGTCTATCTGACCAATGAGGCCGAGCTCGGCGACTTCGGGGTCGGGGGCATGACCTTCGACGACATGGGCTTCGAGACCAGCTCCGAGCTGTGGACCGGATCGCTCTTCCGCGAGCGCGGTGTCGAGGCGGTCCTCGGCGTGCACGTGACCACGGTCGAGCCGGGCGTCGTGCACTTCGAGACGCTCGACGGGCAGATGCACTCTCTCGCATTCGATTTCGCGATGCTGCTGCCGCCCTTCGGCGGCGTGCCGCTCGCCGCCTACGACCGTGACGGCAGCGACATCACGAGCGAACTCTTCGCGCCGAGCGGCTTCATGAAGGTCGACGCCGACTACAGCGGCAAGCCGTATGAGCAGTGGAAGGCGAGCGACTGGCCGAAGACCTATCTCGCCCAGGGCTACGACAACATCTGGGCCGTCGGCATCGCCTTCGCCCCGCCCCACCAGATCTCCAAGCCGCGCAAGACGCCGAACGGCACGATGATCGCGCCCTCACCGCCGCGCACCGGGATGCCGTCGGGTGTCATGGGCAAGACCGCCGCCCTCTCGATCGTCGACCGCATCAAGCACGGGCCGGGGGCCAAGGCGCATGAGGCCTCTATGGCCAATATGGGCGCCGCCTGCATCGCCTCCGCCGGCGCGGGCCTGCGCACCGGGTCGGCCGCCGCGATGACGATGATGCCCATCGTGCCCGACTACGACCGCTATGCCACCGGTCGCGACCTGAAGGACACGCGCGGCGAACTCGGGCTCTCGGGCCACTGGGTCAAGCTGATGCTGCACTACCTCTTCATCCACAAGGCCAAGGGCCGGCTCGGCTGGCAGTTCATCCCGGAGTAATCGACATGACCGATATGACATCCACCCCGGCGGAGACACCGGTCCCCGTCGCCGACCTGTCGCGCGCGCCCCTGCCCACGGCCGGGACCCTGCGCAAGCGCAAGAGCGTCCCGATTCAGCTCACCCGCTTCGCCGTCTTCAACACCCGGATCATGCGGATGGTCCTCAAGGGCGACCACTAGCCCGGGCCCAGACCCAGCAACCTCTGCTAGCAGAGGCTAGTCAAATCTGCACACCTAGCACGGTGTGCAGATTTGACTAGCCTCTGCTGGGTTCCAGAGACCGCTAGAGGTTGCTGGCGTTGGCGCGATGCAGTTGGCGCGCAGGGAGATTCAGCGGCCGAAGAGCTTGCCGAGGAACCCGCCCTGGCTCGGTTCGTCGGCGTGACCCTGGCACTGCTGGGCCTTCGGGACTCCGCGCATGACCTGATCGACGTGCTGACCACAGCCGGCCCACGTGGTCTTGCCGCACTTCTTGCACACGACTGCTCGGCACATGTGTTCTCTGCTCCTGAGTTCGGGGGAGGTTGGGACGGCTGGAGGTCACCCTCTCGCCTCGGTCACAGCATACCCCATGGGGTATGTATGCCGCCAACGCCTCACGCCAGGGACAGGAACAGTTTCTCCATCGACGCGACGTCCATCTGATGCCCCTCGGGGTCGGCGATGCACTGGCGCAGGCCGAGGGCGATGACGGCGAACCCGGCGCGGTCGATCGCCTTGGACACCGCCGCCATCTGGGTGACGATGTCCTGACACTCGCGCCCGTCCTCGATCATCTTGATGATGCCGCCGATCTGCCCCTGGGCGCGCTTGAGACGCTTGAGGATCGCATCCATCTCGGTGGGGTCGAGTTCCATGAATGGCCTTCCTGAACCGTTGCCGATGTGGGGCGCAATGCTACCCCCGCAGGTATTGCCCTGCTCGCCGGAAATCGTCGACGGATCACTCGCCATATCGTCACTTTATACCCACGGGGGTATGCGATCCAGAGTCCATCGCTCCAGGTCCCGGTCGGCTCGTTAGGGTGGAGAGGCAACGTCATCGATGAGGAGCGAGTCGCCGTGCCTGTCGCAACCATGACCTTCCTGGGCGCCGCCCAGACCGTTACGGGCTCGAAGTATCTCTTGGAGATCGGCGGCCGCCGCATCCTCGTTGACGCGGGCATGTTCCAGGGCGAGAAGCAGTGGCGCCTGAAGAACTGGGAAGACTTCCCCGTGCCGCCCGACAGCATCAGCGACATCATCCTCACCCACGCCCACCTGGATCACTGCGGCTATCTGCCCGCCCTCGTCAAACACGGCTTCGACGGACCAGTCTGGTGCACGGCCGGCACCAAGGACCTGGCGGCGATCGTGTTGCGGGATGCGGGTTTTCTCGCCGAACGCGAGGCTCGGGACGCGGCCCAGGGCGGCTGGTCGAAGCACAACCCGCCGCTGCCGATCTACACCCCCGCCGACGTCGAGCGCACCCTGCCATTGCTGACGCCCGTCGACTTCGACGCCGACGCCGACCTCGGCGACGACATCTGGGTGCGCTTCACCCGCGCCGGCCACATCCTCGGCTCGTCGTCGGTCACGGTCCGGATGCCGGCACCCGACGGTATGCCGGCGCCGTCGGTCCTCTTCTCGGGTGACCTGGGGCGCCACGACCACCCGGTGCTGCGCCCCCGGGACATCCCGCCGGGCTCACCGGTGGTGGTCATCGAGTCGACCTATGGCGACCGCGAGCACCCCGAACCGGTCAACCTGCCCCACGAAGCCCTCGCCGACGTCATCCGGCGCACGGTCCAGCGGGGCGGCTCGGTCCTCATACCCGCCTTCGCCATCGACCGCACCGAAGTGGTGATGCGCATCCTGTCCGGCATGCGCGAGGACAAGCGGATCCCCGACGTGCCGATCTATATCAACAGCCCCATGGCCACCGCCGGCCTCGAGGTCTATCGCCGCGACGGTGGCGAGCTGCGCGCCGACCTCGACCTGTCCGATTTCGCTCGTATGTCGAACGTCCACGAGGTCCGATCCGCCGAGGAGTCGATGGAGCTGACGCGCGGCCGCGGGAAGGGCCCGTCGATCATCATCAGCTCCTCCGGCATGGTCAACGGCGGGCGGGTGCTGCACCACCTGGAGCGGATGCTGCCCGACGACCGCAACGCGATCGTGCTGACCGGATACCAGTCCGTCGGCACTCGTGGCCGGGCCCTGATGGACGGCGCCACGCAGCTGAAGATGCACGGCCAGTACATCCCCGTGCGCGCCGAGATCGTCGTCGACCGGGAGTTCTCCGTCCACGCCGACGCCTCCGACCTCATCGACTGGCTGCGCGACCTGCAGCCGCGGCCGGGGATCGTCTATGTCACCCACGGCGAGGAAGAGTCCTCCGAGAAGCTCGCCGCGCGCATTCACGCGGAGTTGGGGCTGGTCGCCGTCGCTCCGGGGTATGCCGAGCGGGTCGTCCTCGACGCCGTGGCGGCTCCTCCGGTGGCCGCGCCCGCTGCGGCAACTCCCTCCGCACCCGCCGCGCCGGAGGGCGCGGCCGAGGAGGTGGCAGCCGTCGCGGTTCCCACCCCGGCCGCCCTCGCCGGCCTGGACCTGACCGGAGCCCGCATCACGAGTGACCTGACCGCGTCATCCGGACAGGACGGCGAGATCGTCCTCGACGGCACCATCACCATCCGCCTGCGCCCCCGCACCTGAGAAGGAGGGAGACGCTGTGATCGGCGCGACATCTTCGCGACAGAGGGAAGTCTCGCCTCACCTGGGATGTTGGACCTGACGTGACCGCGCAGCCCTCGCCGACCACTGTCCGCCCCGCCGCCCGCCCGCGGGTGGTGATCGTCGGGTCCGGCTTCGGCGGCCTCTTCGCCGCCCGTGCGCTGCGCCGGGCCGATGTCGACGTGACGCTCATCGCCAAGACGACCCACCACCTCTTTCAGCCGCTCCTCTATCAGGTGGCGACCGGCATCCTGTCCCAGGGCGAGATCGCCCCGTCGACCCGAGAGGTCCTCGCACGGCAGCAGAACGCCACCGTGCTGCTCGGCGAGGTGACCGGCATCGACCTGGAGGCCCGGACGGTCACCGCACACGCGCTCGAGGAGTCGTTCACGCAGCCATACGACCATCTCATCGTGGCGGCCGGCGCGGCGCAGTCGTGGTTCGGCCACGATGAGTTCGCCGAGTTCGCCCCGGGCATGAAGTCGATCGACGACGCCCTCGAACTGCGCGGCCGGATCTTCGGGGCGTTCGAGCTGGCCGAGGTCGCCGCGGCCGAAGGCCGGCACGCCGACGTCGAGGCGCTGATGACCTTCGTCGTCGTCGGCGCCGGGCCGACAGGAGTGGAGATGGCCGGCCAACTCGTCGAACTCTCCAAACGTACTCTCGCCCATGACTTCCGGCACATCACCACGAAGGATGCGCGCATCATCCTGCTCGACGCCGCGCCCGCCGTCCTCGGCAGTTTCCACCCGAGCCTGCAGTCCAAGACCAAGGCATCGCTCGAGAAGCTCGGGGTGGACGTCCGGCTTGGCGCCATGGTCACCGACGTCGACGAACTCGGAATCACCGTCAAGAGCACCGGACGCGACGGTGACCCCTTCGAGGAACGCATCCCGGCGGTCACCAAGGTGTGGGCCGCCGGCGTCTCGGCCAGCCCCCTCGCCAAGCTGCTCGCCGACCAGGTGGGCGTCGAGGTGGACCGGGCGGGCCGCATACCGGTGCAGGACGATCTGACGTTGCCCGGCCACCCGGAGGTGCACGTCGTCGGCGACATGGCGAGCCTGCACAACCTCCCCGGCGTCGCCCAGGTCGCCATCCAGGGTGCGCGGCACAGCGTCGATGAGATCGAAAAGGCGTTGGCGGGCAAACCGACCGGCGCGAAGTTCGAGTACTTCGACAAGGGCTCGATGGCGACGATCTCGCGCTTCCGCGCCATCGCCCAGATCAAGTCGATCCGGCTGACCGGCTTCATCGCGTGGCTCGCCTGGCTGGCCGTCCACCTCGTCTACATCATCGGCTTCAAGTCGCGCCTGACCACCCTCATCAGCTGGTTCGTGAGCTTCATCGGCCGCGGCCGCTCCGAGCGCACGATCACCCAGCAGCAGGTCTTCGGCCGCCTGGCTCTCGAGCGCGCCCGGCGCGAGGGAGACCAAGGAACCTCTGCTAGGACACCCCACGAAGTGTCCTCACTCCTTCGTCGCTCCGGTACTTCGCGGGGACCCCGTCCCGATTGAGTTTCGCAACAGGGCCTAGCAGAAGCTAGTCAAATCAGCACACCTAGGAAAGTGTGCAGATTTGACTAGGCTCTGCTAAGTCGTTGG
>ERZ795053.3316-NODE-3316-length-18430-cov-4.856054_pt1 | contig 18430 bp, 17 predicted proteins | sample MGYA00375137_ERZ795053 | MGnify/ENA primary metagenome ERZ795053 (study PRJEB30182, sample SAMN05720284) | activated sludge metagenome | isolation source: Anaerobic digester | place: Hong Kong | collected 2014-12-17 ...
CTAGACCTGGACGGGGATGGTAATATCCAAACCGGATGGGTACTCTTTTATCTGCACACGGTTGCCGATACCGATACACCGGTCAGTGTTGGTCAGCACCTCAAACAAGGGGATGTTATCGGCTACGCCTCGTGTGAAGGCGGCCTGTCAAATTCCAGCCATCTGCACTTTGCTCGTCGTTACAACGGCGAGTGGATGGCCGCCGGCGGGCCGGTGCCGATGAACTTATCGGGGTGGGAGGTTCAACCCAATTCCGTACCTTATGATGGCCAATTGGTTAAAGGCACAGAAATCCGAGACTCGTGTGAATGTTGGGAGCCGGATATGAATTTGATCGTCAATACCGGCGAATAGGTTACCGGCGCGAAATTTGCCAGGCCACGGCCCGATAAAAAGGCAGTTTATCTAAAATCTGCTGATACTGCTCGCTACGAGACTGCCCCATTCTGGAGCTATGCTCCAGGGCTTGTTTGACCAGATATTCGATTAAATCTAAATCCTCTGCTGTAAAGTGAGACGCATTATTTTGCGTTTCGGTATCCATATTAACTCCCACTTTTAAAGTATGAATGTAACTCAATAAGTTTCAGCCCGTTTATGGCTTTATAATTCTTGAGTATAGCAAAAGTTCTAGAAATGCGGTAACTCACCGGATGGAACTCGGCCAGTTTTACCCACTTGTCTATTAAGCTGTCGTAAGGTAAAATGCCCTATCGCCAAGCCTTGACCCAAAATGCTTGGCAATTTTTATAACACCTGACCCGACCCGTTTTCAAGCGCTAGCCTGGACTCCAATCATATTCCAATCGGAAAGAGTCGTTATCTCAAACGTAACTCGGAACTCTGTCGGGTCTTGGTCGAATAGTCACTATTTTAGGTAGGTGGAATGCAGATGATCGTTCTCAGAGCGATTTTTCGTTTTACGGTTTTTGTGATTGCAGTGGCCGCGATTGTGGTGATTTTGGGAGCCGGTTTTTGGGCGTTCTCAACCCAAGATGAGGCCGCGGCGGCTTCAATTTCGGTCGGCGATGCGTCGGTGGTGCGGTCACCGCAAAATATCGAGGAGTTCTTTTTAGGGTTTTATTTACAGAGCCAATCGGAAAAGATCAATACGCCCGTATCAAATGACCCGTCAACCGTGCCCTTTACGATTGAGTCCGGCGAGACCGGAGTTTCTGTTTCTGAAAAGCTGGCCGAACAGCAGTTTATCACCGATCCGGATGTGTTCCGGCTGTTTCTACGCTATAATGGGTTAGACTCTTCGCTGGAAGCGGGCGACTACGTATTACGGCGCAATATGAACATGCGCGAGATCGCGGAGGCGCTGCAAAAGGCAAACTTTGAGGAAATCGCCATTACCATTCCGGAAGGACTGCGGGCCGAAGAGATCGCCGAACTATTGACCGAAGCGAATATTATGGACGGCTCCGAGTTTTTGGCTGCGGTACGGCAAGGCACTGTCGTTGACCACCCGCTGCTGGCCGATCGGCCGCCGGGAGCCTCTTACGAGGGCTACCTGTTTCCCGATACCTACCGGCTGCCGGCGCTTAACACTACCCCGGAAGATCTCATCGGCCGGATGCTGGATAATATGGCCCAAAAAATTCCGGCTGATGCGCTGGCCCTGGCTTCGGCCCAAGGGTATACCTTCTACCAAATCTTGACCGTGGCTTCGATTGTTGAACGGGAGGCCGTTGTTCCGGACGAGCGCCCGGCGATTGCCAGCGTGTACCTTAACCGTTTGGGGCAGGGTATGTATTTACAAGCCGATCCCACGGTTCAATACGCCATGGGCTACCAAACCGACACCGATCAATGGTGGAAAACGCCGGTTACGTTGGAAGAGTACAGCCAGGTCAACTCGCCCTACAACACCTATATGAACCCCGGGCTACCCCCCGGTCCTATCGCCAATCCGGGCGCATCGTCTATTAACGCCACGCTCCAGCCAGCGCAAACCAATTATTTGTTCTTTATGGGCTGTGGGGGTGAAGGGGCGCATGTTTTTGCCGAGGATTTCAACACCCACGAAGCGAATGTGGCTGCCTGTCAATAAATTTAGAGAGTTGAGTTATGCCCGATGAACTGATTGTTTTGGGATCCGGATCCGGCTTACCCACGCAACGCCGCTTTCAATCGGCTTACGCTGTGAAAGCAACCAGCAAGCTGTATCTGCTGGACTGCGGCGCCCCGGTCAGTTCACTATTGTATAAACACGACCTCGATCCGCGTGATGTACGAGCGCTCTTTTTGAGCCACTGGCATATGGATCACGTGGCTAATTTGGGACTGCTCCTCACCCAAAATCATCTACTCAAGCGCTCGCGCGCTCTAAAAATATATGGCCCCAGAGGGACGCGAGGCAAAATTCAGCGCCTATTGGCAGACTCCTTTTTACTGCCGGATGAACTCAGCTATAATCTCAAAATAACCACAGTAAAATCGAACGAGACTTATACCGAGTCCCTGCTGCAAGCCACCTTCTTCCGGACGCAACATTTGGAAAACGCCAAATACAAAACCCATTTTGGTCGTAAAGCCGCGGCTTACGGCATGGTCATCAATGGTCCGGGGTGGCGAATGGTTTACAGCGGTGATCTGGTTTCGCCGCATGAATTGTCGCCTTATGTCGAGAAGTGTGATCTGCTCATCCATGAGATGGCTCATCACCGGCCTGAAGAAGTAGCCGAATTTGTGACCGCCGCTAAAATCCCCCACGTGTTGATCAGTCACATCGGGCTTGAGTATGATCAGACCCCAGAGACGATTAAAGAAGCCTTTGCCAAACGTTACAACGGTGACTTGATGATTGCAGAAGATGGTATGAAACTGCGTCTAAGCCAAGTGGGCAAAGGCAAATCGATTGAGGTAAAAGCCTCGAAAGCCGGCAGCGCCCGCCGCCAGACCAAGATCTTTTCAACCCAAAATTTCAAGCAACAAGTCGCTCGCGACCAGCAGAATTTTCTCGATATTTTGCAAAAGGATTTTAACCTTCCCTTCTATCTATCCCGACAAATCCTCAACACGGCTCAAGACATACTGGTCAAACCGACCCGCTCGATGGTTTTCTCCGGCCAGGTTCGAGCCACCGTGGCCAGCTTAGAGACCCCGGCAGCAGAAGACAAGCGGGTGGAAATCGTACTGACCATCGACGCCGGGCCGGAAGATGACGATGTCAAACAGCGAGAACGGGCCGCCGGTCTCAGGCGGGGTCGTATCTTACGGCTGTTAGAAGAGGCCATCGAACAAGGCGGTATTCTAAGCCAGGATAACCTGGCGCAACTATTGGGGATCGATCTGAGTACACTCCACCGTGATCTCAACAGTTTGGAGACAGAAGGCCATCCCATATACCTATTAGAACGATTGAACGGTATGCCGCCAGGGTCAAGCTACAAGACGCGGATCGTTGAGTTGTGGCTGGATGGCGCCGAGCCGGAAGAGATTGCCCGCCATTACCACCGTTCGCCTCAAGCTGTCAAGCGCTACGTGGACAAATTCGCCCAAGTGATTAAACTAAATAGAGACGATACTGCCGTTAAGGACATTACGGCTTTGACAGAGATCCCGGTTCGGTTGGTTGAGAATTTCCTCGAGTTGAACCAAGAGGTTCAGACCAAGCCGGATTGGCAGTCTAAACTAGAACCAGAACTCCAATAAATCGAGGCAAATTAAACCCCAATGACGAAAAAATCGCTGGGCTATGTTGAGCTAGAGTGGATCTGTCCCAACTGCGATACGCGCAATCCCGGTTCTCGCCGCACTTGTATGAACTGCGGTATGCCCCAACCGGACGATGTTGAATTTCAGCAACCCGCTCAGGAAAAACTAATTGAGGATGACGAGAAAATTGCTCAGGCTAAGAGCGGCCCCGATATTCACTGCTACTACTGCGGCACGCGCAATCCGGCTACGGCCACCACGTGCAGCCAATGCGGAGCAGATTTAAGCGAGGGCGCCCGACGCAAGGCCGGCGAAGTCTTAGGCGCTCATAACGACAAACCGGCCGAACCGCTGATCTGTCCCGCCTGCGGTACGCCCAACGCCCCAAATGCGCCTAACTGCGTTCAATGCGGAGCCAGTTTGACAGCAGCCCAACCTAAGCCCGAACCTCTCCAAAAACCCGTTCAACCGGCGGCTAAACCGGCCTCGAGTTCATCAAAGAGTAGTTCCATGATGGGGCGCATCGGTCTGGTTGGGCTGGTCGTGGTGGTATTGGGCTGTATCATCACCTTTTTTGTGCTTTCCAGTCGAACCGAAGATATTAGCGGCACAGTCGATGACGTTTCCTGGACGCGTACGGTGGTTATCGAAGGTTTAGTGCCGGTGGAGCGGGAAGCTTGGCGCGACAATATTCCGGTGGAGGGGGTAGTTTTAGGCTGCTCCCAGCAAATCCGGCGAACCCAAGATCAACCGGCCCCCAACTCGCAGGAGATTTGCGGCACGCCGTACACGGTCGATACCGGCAGCGGCTTTGGCGAAGTGGTGCAAGATTGCCAATATCAGGTCTACGATGATTTCTGCCGTTATTCGGTTAATGAATGGCAGGCGGTCGATGAAGCCGTTTTACGCGGTAACGATTTTTCGCCCCGCTGGCCGGCCCTGTCATTGAGACCGGATCAACGCGAGGCCAATCGGGATGAGACCTATCGTATTGTTTTTTCAACACCTGAGGGAACCTACACGTATGTGGTGCGCGACCCAACCGCATTCCAGCGCTTTCAGCCCGGCAGTCGATGGATTTTAGAGGTCAATACCTTTAATTCCGTAACCGATGTTAAACCGGCTAACTGATATCGAGTTAATGGAGTTGGTGGAGTTTATAGAGTTGATGGAGTTTGTGGAGTTGATGGAGCTAAAGTAGGCAATCAGCAGTTGACCACTATTTTTTCAATCTACCTGACACTAAAACTCTACAACCCTTACGGGGTCTAATCTTCCTTGTCAAAAGACCAATAATCAAAACTGGGGACAATTTTCATTCGGGTGCCGACCTCAGTCCAATTGTACAGAGTGGCCGCGTCCTCATCGCTCAGGATGACGCAGCCATAGGAGACTCGCTGCCCCAGGTAGCCATCCCATAATTTATAGCCGGTATGCTTGACAATAGGTAAAGCGTGGATGCCGTTTTGCAGCGGCCCGGACCAGTAAATCCCCATCCAGTAGGGCATATCCAAATTCCAGGTGGCGGCATAAGCGTTATCGATCTTGTTAAGAATCTCAAAGTCGCCAATGGCCGTATCCCGGCCGGGTTCGCCGGTTGAGACAATAAAATCAAAGACCAGTTTATGACCGTCGTAAACATGCATGCGCTGTTCGGCTATACTGACCAGAATTAATCGATCCTGAATCGATGATTTCCCCAGCGGCGTTTTCAATGAGGTTTCCGGAGCCATATCAAACTCAACTTCGGCCAGCAGGCGGCGCGGCTCGCTCATTTCGGGATGTAATTTGGTGGCCGCTTCCAAACTGGCTTTGGCCTGGTCAAACGCTCCGGATGCTTTTAAGGCCAGGCCGTGGTTGTAGTAAGCGCTAAATAACAAATCCTTAACGTTTGTATAGCTCTTACTTTCGGCCCAGATCGACTCAAACGCGTCGATGGCAGCCGGCCAATCGCCGGCTTGATAAGCTTGCACGCCCGACACATAGGCCAGAGCCAATCGCTGCTCTTGTTGGGTTCGGACTTGTTCAGGGGCCAGTTTAAGTGCGTTTTCAAAGTGGGGCAACGCCTCCTCAACAAAACCCCGGCTACGCAAATTGACACCCAACTGGGTCTGAGCGTAGGCCAGATGCTGGGCAATCGACTCCGATTCCGGATTGCTCTGATGCAGACGTTCCAAAATGTCGACAGCCTCAGGCCAATTTTGCTCGGCCAGGGCCAACTCCAGGGCCACCGTCTGGTGCTGAGGCGAGTCAATCGGGATCGAGCCGGTGGACAGCAGGCTACTGGCAAAGGCAGTGGCGTTCACTTCCCAAACCAACCCTAGCAGCAGCACAATCAGGCCGATGATTATCGCCAGTACGACTAACCCAAAGGTGACCAAATTAAAAACTCGCAGCGTATTTCGACGCGATGTGAGCGTTTCCGTTGGCGCCAGCGGCGGCTCCTCCGGGTCTGGGTCCGTTAGAATCGCCTCCGGGAAGCGATGCGTCAGCCACTCTTCGGCTCGCACCAGACTGGTGTGAGAGGGGTCGATCGTCTTGGCCTGCTTAAACGCCGTCACAGCCTCGACCTGATCGTCTGTCACCGCCGATAGCCACAACCAGGCCGCCTGGTTGACAGGCTGAGACGTTACCGCTTGACGCAGCAACTCAAGCGCTTCAGGTTTGTGGCCCTCTTTGGCTAAATTAATGGCCTCATTTAATTTGGTCTGAGGAGAATTAGGACGAGTTGACTCAGCCGTATGCATCGCATCTGCCTGCAAGATTATGTAGAGTCATTATAACCAACTTCACATAAAAAGCAACAAAACAATGCCTTTTTATGTGAATTTGACAAATTGAACAAGAGTTCATTGTGATTAATTAAAATCTTGTGACTTATCGTCAAGTCTTGGGCTAAATCGGTCAGATCTGGCCAGATTGAGCCTAACTGTTGAACCTCTTGTCCCATTGATAGTTGGGGGCAGAAGTGATATAATTTTTAACATTCCCGTGCGCGTCAGGCACTTTGAATATAAACTGAAGCTATGAACGAAGTAGCAAACCCTTTCAACACCACGATCATCGACAGCTTAACTCGTATTCCTTTTTTTAGAGGTTTACCGCTTGAGGCTCTGTCAGCTATCTCAGCCAAGTTGCAGCGTATTCGTCTGGAACATGGCGCGGTAGTGTTCAGCCAAGATACCTTGGGCGACGCCATGTATCTGATTGAGTCCGGTCAGGTCAAAGTCTCGGTTATTGTTGGTCCCGGCCAACCGGAGAAAGTGGTCAACTTTCTGGGACCGGGCAACTTTTTTGGCGAAATGGCGCTGCTGTTGAACCAACGCCGCTCGGCTACGGTCACGGTATCGATCGACGCCGATTTGTGGATGTTGCACAAAGCGGATATGGATGAATTGCTGGTCGATTATCCGGTTATTGCGCTCCAAATTACCAAAGAGTTGAGTCGCCGCCTGACCGATGTGGTCACCGAAAATACCCGGCGGCCCGGCTACACCATCAGCGCTGTTTTTGGGGCTGAGGCGTGGCGATTGGCCAACAGCATCTTCAATATTACCGGGCAGCGCGTGATTGTCCTCGACCTTACCGGGACAGATATGGCCGCCAATGCGCAGTTACCCGACAACAATTTTGTTATCCTCGAAGCGATGGAAGATCTCTCCAGCGAGGGGTTGGGGGAAACATTGGGCATCCTGGCCGACGGGTTCGACTGGGTATTGATGGCTTTACCGCCCACCTACAGTGAGGTTAACGCCAAAGCGGTGCAACAGGCTAAGGCCACCGTTTTATTGAATACACCGGAACCGGATTGGATCAAAGCGGATGCGGATGGTCCAATTTTTTATTGTAATGGGACCCAGCTTGAAATTGATCGCACCGCCCGCAAAATTACGCACTGTGTGGTTGGCCTGGCGTTGTCCAGCGGCGGGGCCAGAGGCATAGCCCATATTGGGGTACTGCAAATGCTGGAAAAGGCCGGCATTCCGGTCGATATGGTGGCCGGCACCAGCGCCGGATCGCTGTTTGGCGGATTATACGCCTCGGGCAAATCGGTTGAAGAAGTGGCCGACTTTGCCAGGAATTTGATCAAGCTGATCGATTTAAAGAGCGGCTTGTGGGATCCCAAATTTAGCCTGCCCTGGAGCGGCTTAATTAAAGGCAACGCTACCGTCAAATATTTGGCTCGCCAATTTAATAATGCCACCTTTGCCGACACTAAAATTCCTTTTTATGTGGTCGCCGCCGATGTCATTTCCGGCGAAGAAATCGTTTTTGATAGCGGTCCTATTGCCGAAGCCGTCAGAGCCAGTATTGGCATGATCGGCATCTTTTCACCCTACCAACTCAACGGACACTACCTTATCGACGGGGGTGCTGTTAATCCTGTACCGGCCAGCGTGCTGGCCGAAAGAGGCGCCAATATCATCATTGCCTCCAGCGTGATACCTTCACTGGAAGCGGAGCGGGCCAGAGGCCAACAGGCCGTCCACCGCAGTCAAAAGCCCAATTTTCTGGGGGTATTGAGTAATATGATGTCGATTATGGAACGGGAAATCGTAAAGACCCGGATGACACAGGTTGATGTTTTGATAAAACCAAAAGTTGAAGTCTATTCAGCGATGAATTACGACAAGGCCGATGAGTTTCTGCAGATAGGGCGAGAGGCGGCTGAGGAAGCCATGCCTTTGCTGAAAAAGCTGCTTAATAATTAGACAATTTATCTAGACTGGGTTAGGCTTACTTAATTGAAAAAATCGTTCTATTAAGTTATGTAATGAAACCAAGCCAACAGGCAGAGTCTAACCTTGAGCGAGTCGCTTCAATCAAAAAAAGAGCTTGAGACCAAGATCAACGCCCTTGAGGCCGAACTCAAGGAGTCGCAAAAACGTATCAGAATTTTGAATATTATCAGCGAAGTTGATCGGTCGCTTACGCTGGAATTAAATCTTGATCCGTTGCTCCATAAAATATTGGCCGGCGCGGTCAAAGTAACCGACGCCTCGGCCGGGTCGCTGCTGCTTTTGGATGAACTAACTGACGAATTGGTCTTTGCCGTGGTAGAAGGCGGCGGCGGCGAAAGTTTGCAAGGCACTCGAATTGCTTCTGACAAAGGTATCGCCGGCTGGGTAGCCACCAATCGACAACCGCTCATTGTCGATGACGTGAATAAAGATCATCGATATTATCACATTATCGCTGCCAACTTTGATATTCAGTTAACCTCGCTCATATGTGTGCCGATGATTTCGCGAACCAATCTTATCGGCGTGTTACAAGTGATGCAAAATACACCGGGACGATATTTCGGCCCGGTTGAGCAGGAGCTGCTCAGTTCATTTGCAAGTAAAGCCGCTATCAGCATCGAGAATGCTCGCTTATACAAGAGTCTAAAAGAAGAGCGAGACAAGCTGGTTATTGTTGAAGACGAAGTCCGTAAGCGACTGGCCAGAGATTTGCACGATGGGCCAACCCAATTTGTCGCGGCCATTATCATGAACATGGAGTTCATTAAAGAAGTAATTGATCGCGCGCCGGAATATGCGCCCGATGAAATAAACAAGACACTGGTCCTGGCCCGAAAAACACTCAAACAACTGCGGACGCTGTTGTTCAACTTACGGCCCATCACCTTAGAAACGCAGGGATTAATTCCGGCGCTTGAAGTTTATACCGAACGGCTGCGGGAAACAGACAAACTCAAAGTCAAGTTGAGCATTAAACAAGACGTTGACCGGCTCTCAAGCCGAGCCGAAATCGCCATTTTTGCGGTCATTCAAGAAGCCGTCAACAACGCGAAGAAATATGCGCGAAATGCTCAGATTGAAATTATATTGCAGCCAGATCACGAAAATGATCAACTAACTGTTAAAATTAAGGATAACGGTCAGGGATTTGACGTTCAAGCGGTTCGCCAACGATATGATAAACGAGGCAGTTTGGGCATGATTAACATGCAAGAAAGAATCGAGGCTATCAACGGCCATCTTAAAATTCAATCTCAAATAGGAAAAGGGACAGAGGTAATATTTACCCTACCCATCCGTGAAAATCTACTCGAGAATTCAAAAAGAACATGACACTTGTAAATTCAGAAATTGCACTTTCCTTTTTTTTACAACTGCTTCTCGGTCACGTTGTGGGTGACTTTGTATTACAGCCCTACTGGCTGGTTTTGGCTAAACGAAAGGGTTGGATCGGGTTAATCATCCACGTGGCCGTGGTGACCTTCATTACGGCTATTTTAACCTGGGGTACAATTCCAAACTGGTGGGTCTGGATGATTGTCCTTTTTATTGGACACCTTTTTATCGACCAATTTAGAACTTTTGTATTTACCGATAATACGAAAGGTAAAGGGTTACTCTTACTTTTCTTAGACCAGTTGGCCCATGTGATTTTAATTGCTTTGATTGCTTGGGCTGCTACGGGTTGGACGCCTAGCACTTTAGCTTTGCTGCCAACATTAGATGCCCCTAACCAATACCGATTGATGGCCTATTTAATTGGACTGTCGGCGCTTATTAGTACCGCCCCCGTTTTGGAAGCGGAAATCACGGTCGCGGTTTGGGCGGCGCAGGGACAGGAAATCAACCAGACCTTAAGAATCGACACCTCAGACCGAGTCTTGGGCAGCATTGAGCGAATCACCGCTATGGTCTTGATTTTGACCGGATTTGGCCTGTTCGCCCCGTTTATCTTCCTGCCGCGTTTGCTGCTGATGATCTACCAGGGTCAGGCCCGCGAAAACCGGACGGCTGTTACGACCAAAGTGATCACCAGTTTTGCCAGCGCGGTCATTGTTAGTTTACTTCTGATTAATGTGCCGGCGCCCGTTCTGATGTTGTAAGAAATCGGGTACAATTTCTACAGCTGCGCATCATTCCCTAAAATGGCATTGAAAATAGCCTGGAGTTCTTCCTCCGAGTAGAAGTGGATGGTCAATTTCCCCGTCTCTTCTTCAGCGCGAGATAATTCCACTCGGGTGCCGAGCCTGGACTCAAATTTTTCCAGCATAGCCTTATCATGGGGTGTTAGCGGGGGACGTTTGGGTTTCGCCGGTTGATCGCCGCTGAGCATTTGTTTGACCAATGCTTCCGTTTGGCGTACCGTTAAGCTTTTCTCGATAATGGTTGCCAAAGCTCTCAGTTGGTCTCGATCACTCTTGAGACTAAGTAGCGCCCGAGCGTGGCCTTCGGTAATGGTTCCAGAGGCCAAAGCCGCCTTGGTTTCATCATTTAAATTCAACAGCCGGACGGTGTTGGCCACAGCAGTCCGGCTCTTACTGACTCGCTCGGCCACAGCCTCCTGAGTGAGGCCAAACTCCTCCATTAGTTGGGCATAAGCCCGCGCCTCTTCCAGAGGGTTTAAGTCGGCCCGTTGAATGTTTTCAACCAAAGCCAACTCTAACATCTGCTGTGGCGTTGTCTCTTTGACAATGACGGGCACCGTTTCCAATCCGGCCAACTGGCTGGCTCGCCAGCGCCGCTCCCCGGCGATCAACTGATAGCTCAATCCCACTTGGGTTACAATCAGCGGCTGGATCAGACCATGCTCGTTGATGGAGTCGGCCAATTCACGGAGCTGGATTTCGTCAAACTCCTGGCGAGGCTGGTGCGGATTGGGCGCAATTTGATCGACCGGAATCTCGAGCGCACCGGCCGACAGCTCGGCATCTGAGTCATCTGAATGAGGGATTAATGCGCTTAACCCTTTACCCAGGCCACGCCTTTTAGTCATAACTTCTCGTTCCTTCTAAGCCCCAACCATTTGGCGACGGACTCGACTTAATAATTCTTCGGTCAGTTTTTGATAAGCGACACAACCGGTTGAGTTGGGGGCGTAAGCCAGGATATCTTCCCCGTAGCTAGGGGCTTCACTCAACCGGATATTGCGAGGAATGATGGCATTAAAGAACTGTTCCGGAAAGTGTTCCTTAACTTCTTTAACCACATCAGCCGCCAAATTGGTGCGCACATCATACATCGTCATCACGACCCCGGCTACTTGCAAGGCGGGGTTTAAATTTTCCTGAACCAGATTAATGGTATGCATTAGCTGGCCTAAACCCTCTAAGGCCAGATATTCGCATTGCACCAGAATAATAACGCCCTGATTGCAGGCCGTTAATGCATTGACAGTCAGCAGGCCCAGGCTGGGTGGGGTATCGATGATAATAAAATCATAATCATCGATGACCGGCTGAAGCGCTTTTTGCAGCAGCATTTCGCGGGCCATAAGTTGAACCATCTCGACTTCAGCCGCGGCTAATTCCGGCCCGGCCGGGGCAATATAGAGGCGCTCTCGCGAGGTCGGCCTGATGATCTCAGCCAGCGGAACTTTGTTGATCAGGGTATCATACATCGAAGGCAACCCATCTGCCAGCGAGACGCCCAGACTGGACGTAGCGTTGCCTTGTGAGTCGGCATCGATGATCAGCACTTTGGCTCGGCGGGCCGCCATAAATGCGGCCAAATTGACCGCTGTGGTAGTCTTGCCGACGCCGCCTTTTTGATTGGCAATGGCGTAAATAAACGCGGGTTGCTTTGTAGTCATAGGCTCAATTGTAGCATGGTCAGAAAGCACAAACAAAATTTGAAAATTTGTGGCAGTTCAACAAAAATGGATCGAGCGATGCTTAAACCGGATTTTCTCGCAGGTACGTCTCAACCTCAGCCCGGTAAGGCGCTCCGACCGCCCCAAAACGTTCGATAGCCATCGAGGCCGTCACATTGGCAAATCGCGCCGACTGCCACAGGTTACCGGTTTCAGACAGCCGGATGGCAAAAGCGGTGGCAAACACATCACCCGCGCCGGTTGGATCGACCGGGCTGGCCGGACGGGGCGGCACGGTGAGCCGCTCCCCCTGCTCGAAAATCGTGCAGCCTTCAGCCCCCTGAGTTACAATCAGGACCTGGGCCAATGCCGCCCATTGCTCGGCGATGGTCCAATCGCCCTCGATATCTTCGATACTAATGACGGCTGCGGTTATCTGAGGCAGAACCTCACCAGCTTGAAGCCAATCACAACGGGAGACAACACCTTGCTTATCCCACTGGCGCATCCAACCTTGAGGCGTTGCAATCAACAGCGACTGCTCGAAAATAGACGTGATCGAGGCCGGCACTTCCTGGTCCAGTGGACACAGGTGAACAATCGGCGCTTGGCGATAGGCCGTTGGAATATCTTCGGCCTGGATGGGTCGAGCAATAGGGCCAATGGTTTGCCGGCGGTTACCTAAAGCATCGTATTCGTTACGGAAGGTGGTAGTGTGGGGCGCGGGTAAGATATGCCATTCAACATCGGCCAGATAGGGCGGCGGTGAAAAATCCGGCCCGGCGGCGGTTACAACAACCGGGTTCCAATCTAACTGTTTGGCTACCACCGAACCATAGGTAACGGTTCCCCCGTTAGTAAACTCACCGTTAGTTAAGATATCTTTCGTGACATGTCCGATGAGCAGATATGTCCTATCGGTTGGGTGAATCATCGTCAAGCTCTTTTCAGGCGCGGATAGGGTTCATAATGTTTAGGTTGAAGTCACCTCTTGGCGGCGATCGACCTAAACTGTAGTAATTTCGCAGCGGGTGAAACAAAACTCCGGCACAAAGGGGAATTGGCAAATGTGCCGGAGCGATCTGCGCGTTAGGTTGATTGGGTTGGTGAGCATTCTATTTAGGAATAATCGTAACCTTGCGATTACTTTCTCGCCCGATGCTCTTGGTAAAAACGTCAGGATGATCACGTAAAGCCACATGAATAATGCGGCGGTCATAGGCCGGCATCGACTCCATGACCACCCGCTCACCACTGGAGACAGCGCGTTCGGCCATGCGTTTCGCCATTTGATATAGAGAGCGGCGACGACGGGCCCGGTAGGACTCAACATCGACCACGATGCGCTGCCAGCTTTGTAGCTCTTTGCTCACCATCAGGCGAACCATATACTGCAACGCTTGTAAGGTTTCGCTGCGCCGGCCAATTAGAATTCCCAAATCATTGCCCGTAACATCTAAGACCAGCGGCGGCTCCTCACCGGGATCAACCAAATCGGTGGCAATGCGAGGGGTAACCTCAGCTTCGATGCCCATATGCTGTAGTAATTCTTCCAAACAACGCTTGGCTAATTCGGCAACTTCACCTTCCGCTTTGATTTCGACCGATGGGTTGATTCCTTCTTCAACCTCTTGGATCGATGTGGAAGAAATCACCAACGTTTCTTCTTCAGGCTCACTATCATCATAGTCTGCCTCTGGTGAGGCCAAAGTTGCGGCTTCTTCCAAATCCGGAGAGGCTCTCTCAACTGGGGGATTACTATTTTCTTGTAAAGGTTCAGCGACCTGTGCTTTAGGGGTCAGGCGGACGACCGCCTCTTCAGATCCTATCCCAAAAATCCCACGTTTGCCTTCGTTTATAATTTTGATTTCAACTTGATCGCGGGGTAGATCTAAGGCCTGTAATCCTTGTTCAATAGCTTCCTCAACAGTTTTAGCGCTTACGTCTAGACTTTCGTTTCGATTTAACATTTTTTCCTTTATCATCTCCTTCTGAGGTAGCACCTGGAAGCGAGGTAGAGGAAGAGGCAGAGGCCGGCACCGGAGCGCTTGAACCTACCGGTGGCTCAGAAGTCTTAGATTTGGTGTCAAATTGGGTTTTAGTGAAATAGTGTTGAGCTACCCCTAAAACATTACTTGTAAACCAATAAAGTGTGAGACCCGACGGCACAATCAAGGCAAAGTAGCCAAACATCAGAGGCATAAATTTCATAATGCTCTGAACTTGGGCCTGGCTCGGATCGGTGGAAGGGGGAGTCATTAAATTCTGCATGTAAAGTTGGGATACAACCAACAGAACGGGCATAACCAGATAGGCCAAGGCACTGGGCCAACCTATCGAGGGCGGTAACGGCCACAACCAGTCGAGACCGCCGCCCCAAGAGGAAACCGGACCAGACAGACTTGGGATCCAGAAAAAGCCCTCGGTGAGTAACCCCTGGCTGGAAAGTTGGATCAAGGCCCGATAGAGAGCGATCCAAATGGGCATTTGGACCAGCATCGGCAAACAGCCACCCAAGGGATTCACCCCGTGTTCTTTATACAACCGCATCTGCTCTTGAGCCAGCTTTTCTTTATCCCCTTTATGCTTCTCTTGCAGCTCTTTTAATTTTGGCTGAAGTTCCTGCATCGCCTTTGAGGATTTTATTTGCTGCATGTTAAGGGGAAATGTGGCCCCTCGAACCAAAAGCGTAAACAGAATGATGGCAAAGCCAAACGCATAAGGCACGCCAATTGATGCTAGGGATTTATCGAAAAAGACCAAAGCTGTGGCGATAAAGTTTACAAAACGTCCCCAAATGCCTAGTGAAGGCGGCTCGGTATTAATACTGGCCGTAGCTTGCCGGGTAGTCTCACCGTATTTTAGAATAGCCGTGTTTTCCAGGTTTTCTTGGGGGGAAGAGGTTGTAGGCGGAATAGCCGAATATAAAATTGTTGCTTCATCACCATTCTCTAAATTGCCGGACCACAAAACTGCATTATGCTGGGCCTCCACCGTGCCGATTGTGGTGGTAATAGAGTCTGTTTGCAAAGCTAATCCATCGGGCAGTTCAGGCAGTTCATCCGTTAATGTTGCCTCTATGGCCTGACCACTGTCATTCTTAATTTTAATCGTGTAAGAAACAACACTTCCAAGAGCAACCACATCTTTGCTGGCCAGCTTCTCTATAGTAACACCATCTTGTTGAGCAAGCGGGTCGATCTTGTCTGGAGCATCAGGCGGGGCGGCGGTTGCCGGTTGGCTTAAGATTAGCAGGCTTGCCAACCCCACCACACTCATAACAAATACCAATAACTTTAATGTCCGCAAAATATTTATATCCTCATAACTAGGCCAAACTGTTTACGCTTTATGGAACAGGATCATATCCGCCAGGGTGAAAGGGGTGGCACCGGCCAATGCGTTTAATGGCCATCCAACCGCCCTTAAAAAATCCATACTTCTGGATGGCTTCATAGCCATAGTGCGAACATGTTGGCTCAAAACGGCACGCCGAAGGCAACGTCGGCGAAATAAACTTTTGATAAAACCGAATTAAACCCAAGGCTAAATATTTCATTGAATTTTTACTCACCTAGTCCAACATCACATCAGCAACTGGCTTGCTTCCAATAAGCGGACTAGCGATTGATCAATGGCTTTGAAAGTAGCCGAACTGGCCGGCTTACGGGCAATGATAACCATATCAAAGCCCGGTTTAATCTGAGACAATCGTAACCGGACAGCTTCTCGCATTCGCCGCTTGATTTTATTCCGTTGAACCGCATTACCCAGCCGTTTACTAGCGACAAATCCAAAACGACTATGCTCTAATTCATTCTGTAGAAATGCCAGCACCATGAGGGAGCTGGCATTTGATTTACCAACCTGCCGCACGCGGTGAAAATCGCTGCTGCGGCGCAAACGGTATTTACGTTTCATGAAATCGAGAGAACTTACTCAACATAAGCTACATACTCAGCCCAGCTTGAATAAGTTCAACTCTATCAGTCGGCATTCCAATTAGTGCGTTTCGGATGGGGACGTTGCACCGCCAGAGATTTGCGTCCACGTAAGCGGCGAGTTTTCAGAACTCTGCGCCCGTTGCTGGTAGACATACGTGATCGAAAGCCATGCACTCTCGCTCGGCGACGCCGTTTAGGTTGATATGTTCTCTTTGGCATTATTTCAAGACCTCTTTTAGTGAATAATTGACACGAAATTATACCTTTAGGCTTAACTACATGCAAAAATTATAAGGTTTGCTTGTTACAAGTCAAACCCTTGGCTGCCCTCGCCTGCTTCGGCTAAATCCTGAGTTAGGTCGCGCCTTGTGACCGGTGAGGACAACACAATGGCTGTTGTTGTCGGCCCATAAGTTGATAACCGGGTTATCAGCGATTCCAGATGAGCGATTGAACCCACGACCACTTTCATTATAAAGGAGTCGGCGCCGGTTAGATGGTGGCATTCCATTACCTCCGGTAGTTGTTGGAGCAGTTCGATTAGAGCAGGATATTGCGATCCGGCTGTACTTAGGCGAATGAACGCAGTCATAGTTAAGCCGATTTTGCGGGTATCAATTTCAGCCCGGTAGCCAGTGATAATTCCGGCCTCTTCCATTCGGCGAACGCGCTCCGCCACAGCCGGCAACGACAACCCCACCCGCCGCCCCAATTCGGTAAACGATAACCGGGCATCTTGTTGCAAAGCCTGTAATATTTGCCAACCAACGTGATCGAGAAGTTTATGATTTTCTAAGGACATATCATCATTTTACTTTAGTTAATAAGGCTGAAGTCGCCAAACAACTTCGATCATCTATTTACAAACCGTAAATCTATTAATAAACTACTGTACAAATACAACTATAACATCAATCACCTATCTAGGCAATCTGTTGTTGAATTGGAGCAGTCCATGACATCACATTTTCTACTTACGGGCTTAATTATCGGATTTGCAATTGCCGCGCCGGTTGGACCAATCGGCGTGTTATGTATCCGGCGTACTCTGGCTCACGGACGAACGGTCGGATTGCTTTCCGGGCTAGGAGCGGCCACAGCCGATGCGTTTTATGGTTGTGTAGCCGGCTTTGGGCTGACGGCCATCTCAACCCTACTGCTCAACCAACAGTTCTGGCTGGCTTTGGGAGGGGGGATATTCTTATGCTACCTGGGCTTCAAAACCTTACGCCTACCGGCAACGAACCTCTCCACTCAAACGCATCGACAAAGCTACCTGAACGCCTACGCCTCTACTTTTTTCCTGACCATAACTAACCCGGCCACGATTCTCTCTTTCGCGGCGATCTTCGCCGGGTTGAGATTGGCCGGTACAGCCGGGGATTATTTTGCGGCTGCGGTGTTAGTGATGGGCGTGTTTGCCGGCTCGGCGCTGTGGTGGTTGGCCTTGAGTACCGGCGTTAGTCTATTGACCCGCCGGCTAAACTCAGGCTTCATGCCCTGGATCAACCGAATTTCCGGGGTTATCATTCTCGGGTTCGGGGTCGTTATTTTGCTGAACTTAGCTGTAACAGCAGCCTGACAGATTGATAGTTGAGTACACCAAGACAGAAATAACTCACGGGTTCGGAGTAATGGCTTTAGCCATACCTTTCGTTTGCACCGCTAAAGCGGTTACTACGAACTTTTATTAAGCTTTCAACCCAAAAAACTGCTCCAGCTTTTGCTCATCGATGATCAACTCAAAGATCTTTCTGGCCTTATCGACTTGAACCGGACGACCGGCGCGTTGGTCATCGATAGCCTGGTGATAGACCTCTATCAGATCTTCCGCTTTACGCTTCATGTCAAACTCGGCTGCTCTATCGGCGGTGGCTTGTTTGAAGCGATGATACAACTCCTCATCATCGAGCACGCGGTTAATGGCGGCGGCCAGCGCTTCGGGGTTATTCTCAGCCAGCAAGCCTTGCCGGTCGTGCTCAACTACATCTTGCGTGCCGGACGCCTCGACTGCGACCACAGGTAATTCGGCGGCTAACGCTTCCATAGTGACCAATCCCTGCGTTTCAGTGGTTGAAGCGAAACAAAACAGATCGGCGGCTTTCAGATAGAGCGGCACTTCATCGAAAGGAATTTTGCCGGTGAACTCGACCCGCTCGGCAATACCCAGTTTGCCAGCCAATTTAGACAGCTCATCCTTTTGCTCACCATCGCCGATGATCACCAATCGAGCCTGTGGGTGTTGTTTAAACGCACTACCCGCCGCAGCC
>ERZ795053.3317-NODE-3317-length-18424-cov-14.647776_pt1 | contig 18424 bp, 12 predicted proteins | sample MGYA00375137_ERZ795053 | MGnify/ENA primary metagenome ERZ795053 (study PRJEB30182, sample SAMN05720284) | activated sludge metagenome | isolation source: Anaerobic digester | place: Hong Kong | collected 2014-12-17 ...
TAAAAGAATCAGTATCAAAAAATTTTTGAATTGATCCCTCTTGAATATTGTTTATTGCTTTAGTTTCACTAATGGCATAATTACAATTAATTACTAAAAGCATAAACAATAGAGTACTAAGAATTTTAATTTTCATTTGTTTAATCTCCGTTCTTACTGATAGTTCTATAATTTAAAATAGGTCTACTACTCCTTACTTTTTCTTCTTTACCATCTTTATTTTTCACAATGCTGTATAAATTCATATTACTAGTATTAACATACGTCTTTTTGTCAGGATTAAGAGTATCAGATAAGTGCAAAATAATTGTTCCATTCTCTATATGTGATCCGTTAACGCTCATTGTATGATTATATTTACTGCCGTCTCCCGGACTGTATTGAATATCAACGGCACCGCCTTTATTCAAAGTTTTAATAATATCTTTCGTCGCATCTTTTGCAGATGCTGTATTTGTCATATCAATTTTTGTCCCTGAAATAGGGATTTTTAAATTTCCGGCACCTGCAATTTCTGCAGAAGCTTTAACCTGTTGTGGAGTATCAGCCGGTAGTCCTTTTACAACTGCAGCAACTGTTTTAGCAAGGAGAGTATAATCATTCACATAATAATCCATATCTCCACTGCCTATTGCACCATTACTCTTTGCCGCTTTATAGACTGCGGCTTTCTGCTCCGGGGTCAACGCTTTTCCTAACACAATTGCTGTACCATCAACTGTTGAAAGAAAAACGCATGCTCCAAAGTCACCAGACAATCCATATGATTCTAAAGTTTTCTTATCCTGTTTGATAATTACAGTTGCATTTCTATTATCAATATCCTGCCCATCCCAGCCAGTTTCGTCCATTACTTCATTTGTAATTTCTGTTGGTATGCCTCTTTTCTTTGCAGCTTCTCTAGATTCAATTGTTTTATCATCTGCTGAAAGCTGGTTGGAAGCAATCTGCTCAGATGTTGATCCTCCACTATCACCTTCAGTATTTGAACCAACCGTCGGGTTTACCCCAGTTGTCTCATCATCACTAGTAAACAGATGGTCGTTAACCCAGGTGCTTGCATTCTCAACCCCCTCCGCGCCTTAGCGCCTTTGCGAGATGCCTGTTTCTTACTCTTTCAGATACCCCAGATTATAAATATAAAGCCTGAACCCCCCCCATGCTGCCGGGCTCCTGTACCTGCTGTCGTTACGAGTCTTCTCCACGGCTGATGCGAATGAATCAATCAGTGTGCTGCCGCTGTTAACTGACCTGTAAAATTCCCCTGCAAAGACCCCCCTGTTAAGTTCACTTACAGGTGAAGTGTTTACAACAGCAGCTTTAACTCCCGCAGCCTTTGCATTGAGGATAAAATCAACTGGCCCTGCTCCGTGAAATTCACCAATTGAAGCATAAAGAAAATCAGGAGTTCCAATGGCAGAAACAAATCCTTTGCCGTCCAGCAGATACCCCTTTTCAGGAGAACTGTATGAAATCTCACCTGTAATATGGGCAACACCCCCTGAGACTGAATCCGCATCCTTACTTTTAAATCCCGACTCACGCACTGCCACCTTTTCAACATGCGGCTGGAATGCCTGACCCGGCTTCCCTATAAAGCGCACAGGTGCTGCATAGCTCCCTTTGGATGATGAGTGAAGGAGAGGTGACGCGATGTAGCTTATCTTCACCTCTTCAGAGAGCATTTTACCTTTGCCGATTATTTCGAAGGGTATCTGCTCAGTAAATGAATCTGTTGAAAAAACAACCTGTTTTCTGCTTTTAAAGTATGCCTCAAGGGGCTGAAAATACTCAGCAAGGTCTGATGACGCTTTTTTTACATCAGATTCTTTCAGCGATGAAAGCCTGTATTTAGGAAGAAGATCTGAAAGTGTTTTATACCCGTTCTCTATCCATAGGGCTTTCTTCATTTTATTGTCAACAATCCAGATAAATATATCGTTTTTGACTTTTGATATATTGATATAGCCGCACCTTTCCGGCATCGCCTGCTGAATTGCAGTAATGTCTATTGTCCCTGCGGATTTCACAAGGTTTACACCGGTGATTGATGATGATATAATCAGCTTCTTCATTTCATTGTAGAAGTGGGCGTCTGAATGCTGCCCGGTTTTCATCTTGTAATTGATGTATTCATCAAAGACGCTCACTGTCATCTCCCTGTATCCGTGTATATTAAGTATCCCCGGATTGAGTTTCAGAACAGCAAGTGACGAGGTGAAGAGTTTTTCAAATTCAGCTGCATCCCGGGGTGTGGCTTTTTTAAGGGAGCGGAGCCTGTTCAGTTCCAGCATGGAGAGCTGAAGATCAAGGAGATACTTCTCCTCCGGTTTCAGCGGGCTTAAGTTTTTAACTATGCTGCATTTCTCTTCAGCCTTTTTGTAATCCTCTCCACGGATAAGGAGATTGGCAAGGAGGAGCTGCATTGCCGCATAGCCCCTGTCGCCGGAGCTGAACCTTTCATCCGCGGCTGATGCTTCATTGTATGCTCCCCTGTAGTCACCTGATATCATAAGCTCTACGGCAATCCTGTACATCGATTCCCTGATTACATGGAAAACCGAGGAGTCGGATGATACTTTTTTCATCAGCCGGAGAATCTTTATTTTGTCAGCATTTGTTCCGTTTTCAGGTATTGAGGCGTAGCATCTCTGGAGCAGGGCTATTATTGACGGAGGGTATGCAGCAGGTGCAATCCTTTCGAGATCAAGGGACGAAATGTATGATAAAGTGTTATCCTTAACAAGTCCACCTGTCAGAACAGTAAGCGGAGGGAAAACAGATAGTGCGTCGAACTGGTCGCCTGATTTAATCAGTTTCATGCTTTCATCTGCTGCGGCTCTCCCTGCTGCGCCGAGGCCTGCAATGCGGTCAACTCTTGGAGATATCCCGGTTCCCGGTTTATCCCCTGTGATCACAAAATTCATCATCCTCTCATTCAGAGAGATCTGCTTCATGGGCGTTAAACGGATTACGCGGGACCCTGCTTCAGGATTAAAGAGGTATATATACTCCGCAGCAAGTACCAGGTACCTTTCTGCAGGGACCAGTGTGTTGTACGGTTTCGCTATTTTGAGGAGACTCTCCGGCGCGGAATCACGGCCGTTCACAGCTTCAAAAATTGCATCTATAAATTCAAGGTCTCTGTACTTCTCCATCCCTGTGATTTTTTTTCTCAGAACTGTTGCTTCTGCAAAGTCACCCTTATGCAGATAGGTATAGAGTCTCCTGAATAGAATTGCGGCTCCCTCCTCCGGGGTTGCTGCATTATATGAATCAAGAATTTTAATTGAAGCGGCATAGTCCCCTTTAAGAAGATTAAGGAGCCATGCTGATCCTGTGTACCTGAATTTTTCATCCTGCGACATTGCTCTCCATCTTGCAAGGTGAACAGCAGCGCTGTCAAAGTCTGATTTGTTTACAGCTTCGTTAAAAGCTGTAAATTCAGATGCTGCTTCTTTTCTGCTGTCAGCAGGTTTTCTGTCAGAGAGCGCGTTGATGTACCCTGTTTTTATAATCCCCGGGATTTTATCCCCGCTGCCGCTGTAGAGTGCATTTATAATTGACGATATATTTTTACTGTCGCTGCTTCCGGAATATATGACACTCCCTGTGCCTGAATACACGGCCGCTTCAAGCATAGTTGAAAGCTGTGAAGCGTTCTCCGCTCCCCCCGCAATTATTATGCAATGGGGGGCTATCCCTTTCTCAGAGAAGAGTTTTTCACTGTTTATGATCTTGGCGTTATCCTGTGAATCTACAATAACTGCATAGTCTGAAAGCCTTGTATCCTCCGACAGTGTTGCGACTTTTACATCTGCTGAGGGGCTTTCTATCCCTTTTACTGAAGAGATTATATCACCTGCAGGGTAACTCCCTTTTGAAAAAAATTCAGCCCTGTCTATTGTATTAATGAAAGAGAAATTTCCTGTGATTGAAGCTCTGTGCTTTTTGACAAGTTTCAATGATGTGTCATTCAGCAGTATTAAGATCCCTTTTTTTGCTGAGCCTTCATTTATAAGTGATGAAACAACATCAGCAGAATCAGCTTTCAGGTATCCTGAACTTATTCGCCCTTCTGAAAATTTCCATGAATAGATCCCTTTCCCGGTCTCCATGAAAGAGTATATGTCATGCCCTGTTTTCAGCCCCGCTTCACTGAGTTCAAGATACGGTGCAATGCGGCTCTCTTCTTTTTCTATCTCGCGGAAGAGCCTGGAAAGCCGCTCCTCCTGTGCTTTCTCTTTTCTGTTAAGCTCCTCCACTTCAGGAGAGAGGGGTGCAGCGCCTGAAACGAGCAGGGCAGATCTCTTTTCACGTATCTCTCCCAACTTCGCGATCTCAGAAACATAAGTGAAGTAACGGTTTCTGTGGTATTCATCGCTGAATACCGGGTTCAGTGAGTTTACTGAAGTGATTCGCTCAACACGGGAGAGCTTCTCCATCAGCCGGAAAGCTCTATCTCCTCTCCCTGTATCAATAAGAAACTCAGAGTACCGGCTGTATATCTTTTTAATCTTCCCTGCACGTGATGTGTAGAGCAGCGGGTGTTCCTCGATTCGTGAAACTGCTGCTGACATATATTTTTCAGCAAGGGCCCTGGAGTCGCCGCTTTCAACTTCTTTCCCGTAGTCAGCGAGATAGGCTCCTATGGCGAAATTTGCGTTTATCCCTGTCCAGCCGAACCTGTACTGTTCTGAAATATTCCTGGCGTCTATGAGAGCTACATAAGCTTTCTCATGTTCCCCGATCTTTTCGTAGCAGTGCGCGGCATTCACAAGGAGTTTGACTTTAAGTTCCCTGTTCCCCTGTTTATCCGCAGCGGAAATTGCACCTTCGAACATCCTTAGAGCATCAGTGTAGAGATTATAAATATCCCTGTTATGCGCGTAAAGGTTGTATTGCGGATTATCCCCTTTTGCAGATGCTGCTGAATAAAGGAGTTCAGCCCTGTAGAACTTCATCATTGCTATTGAGATATCAAGGGAGTAGTAAATTTCAGATGTCTGCTTTTCTATGTCGCGCCTCAGCTTTTCAATCTGCTCAGGGGTGACCTCTGATTTTTTTGCCTCTGCCGCGGCTTTAAGTGACTCTTTCTCCTGGGTGAAGCGCATGTCAAAATAGCTGTTTCTGTATTTTTCGATCTTTGATAAAAACTTTTCAGTATCAGATATCCAGCTGTGCCCTTCATTTTTCCCCTCTTCAATCATCATGGCATAAAGGTTTGCAAGGTTCATCATTGAGGAGAATATCCCCTGCAGGTTATTTTTTTCTGATGCAAGTTCACCTGCTTCATTGAAGTATTTTTCAGCTTCTTTTATATTCCCTGATCTGAAGTAGTAGTAGCCGAGATTGTTAAGTGACCTGATTCTTGTTTCAACGGCCACTGAAGTGCCGGACTCTTCAAGGAGTGAAACTTTTTTTCTGAGGTACGTTATTGCACCTGCATAATTACTGTTTTTTACGGAGATATCCTCAAGCATTGAAATACTGAGGAGCTTTTTATTCCATGTGTCCAGAGGGTGGAAGATTTTGTTGTCTCCGATAACAGCAGTGTCAGGCCCCATGTTGAATACAGGGAACGGTCCGATTCCGAAAAGTTTTATACGCAGGTAGTATTTTCTTGTGTCATCCGGGTAGTCCCGCAGCAGCCTGTCCGCTGTGTCTATGTAAGATTTTGCTGTATCGTAGTCTCCAAGTTCCTTATAGCAGAAGGCTATCTCCTGCATGTAGCGCGCTTTATCTATTTCAATTTTATTATCTTCAGCGTGCTTCAGAATTTTTTTATACCAGTTAACTGCTTCATTAAATTTTTCCTCGTACCTGCTGAACAGTGCAAAGTACCTGTACAGGGCCAGGATCTGGTTTTTATACTTCACTGCTGACCCTGCAGCAAGGGCGCTGTAAATTCCATAAGCCTGGCTGATCTCCTCACGCGCTTCTTTAACCTCGCCATTCTGCCATAGTGTGTATCCTGTATGAAAATGGAAGAGCGCTTTCTCTATATCAGAACCGAAGGTCTTCTTGAATTTCCGCGCAGTTTTGTAATGATTCAAAGCTCTCGGGTAGTTCACCAGGAGGAAGTATGTGTTCCCTAAGTTTATGTGGATATTCCCCTCGTTTTCCGGGTAGAGTTTTTCATTGTTCGCGTTGAGAGCTTTATCAAGTAGAGGTATATTTTTTTCCCATAATCTTTTCGGGAAGTATCCCCCGATTGCTGATTCTATGTCGTCGCCGAATTCCTTTCTCTGAAGATCGATGAAGAGGTATATCCAGCTTTTCAGCAGATATGGTTCAATAAAAGTATCATCGAGAAAGAGGGCCCATTCAATCTGTTTATCCGCGAGGTAGAGGTTTTCAAATACCCTGTCTTTTGAAACAGTTGTGATCAGGGCCCTGGCCTGTGAATCAATTAGCATTGCTTTTTTTGTGTAGATATAGGCAAGGCCGTAGAGAGCCGCACGGTTAAAGTCCATCCTCAGTACAGGGAGTTTTACGTTGTAGCTTTTTTCCAGTTCATTGATCCCCTCTTCACCCTTCCATTCAGTGTAAGCATCAATATAGAGAACGTGCGCTCTGGGTGCGAACTCAGTGTAGATCTCCGGGTAGAGGCGCTTGTTGTGCATCAGTGTAATGAGATTGATATACTTGTCATAAATCTGAGATGATGAGGCAAAGTCCCCTTTTGACGAGCTTCTTTCACCAGCCTGTTCATAATAGCTGATAATCCATAACAGCTTATCACGGAAATTTTCGGTTTTAAATCTCCGTGAATAGCGGTTAATACCTGCGCTGTAATATTTTTCAGCTTCGGCATTTCTTCCGAGGCGCCTCTCCATTTCAGCAAGCCTGATATTTGCAATATAGTATGTCAGGTCATTGGGGTGAGAGAGTTTAATTGATTCTTCAAGTTCTTTCCTTGCGTTGACTGTTTTGCCGGAGTTGTCATATATAATACCTGCGGCAAGGGTCAGTATTGCCATGACCTTTTTGTCTTGTGTATATCTGTTTTTCAAAGTACCGATATTCCGGAGAGCTTCTGATACTTCGGTTGCAGAAAGCCGCGCTTTTTCCAGCGGATTAATCAGATCTGATGTGACACTGATTTTCTGGTTGGTGTTTCCTTTGTTTAAAATATTTATTGCAGCTTCTGAAAGTCTCCCTTTACGGAGATCATCGCCGGCTGATGAAACTTTTGTCTGCACGTCTGTTGCTCTTTCAAATTCAGGGAATTTTTTCAGCAGGTCATTGTAAAGTGATACAGCTCCATTTTTTTCCCCGGAAATAAGAGTCAGGTCTCCAAGGTCCTCCATGGCGAAGGGGGCGAAGTACCTGTTATTTTTATCCTCACTCATTTTACGGATCAGGGCTTCAGCAGAAGATCTCCGGTTCTCAATGAGGTCAATCAGAAATGCGGCATAAAGATCATTTGCGGCTGCCTTCTTTTTAAGAATATCGGTGCTGAAAGATGCTGAGGCCCTGTTTTTCTCTGACAGGTAATACAGTACAGCCTCTTTCAGCGATCTGTTAACATAAGCCCGGGATGAGTTATCACCCGATTTCCCGTAAAAATTGTAAACGGAATCAAGGGCCATGGCATATCTCTCTTCATCGTCGTATTCAGAGATATATGTTTCACAAAGCTGATACTGAAGTTTTGCATTAAGTTTTTTTGGTATAATACCTGACTCAGGGATGATATTCAGGTTTATATTTTCACCGCTTATGTCAGTATATATTATAACCCCGTTATAATCCCTTGTGTTCAATACCGGGAGCCATTTAGCCTTGAATGATGTATCGGATTTTTTTGTAAGAGGGTAGCTCAGTTTCTCTTTCAGATCGTGAAATCTTATTACAGATCTGTCCTGCAGATCAAGCCCGCCGCTGCCGTTTGTATCATCTTCAATGGAGGAGTATATTATTTTATCTGACCCTCCTGCGTATGAAGGGTACAGTTTTATAGAATCACCGGCAGTGAGACGTTCGGTTCTGCCTGATGTTATTTCTACAGAATAGATGTCCCCGTAAATATTTTCACTATATGATACATATACTATCTTTTTACCATCAGGGGAGAATGCAGGATAAACACCGTCCTTTGATGAGATTTTTCTTTGAGAACCGCCGTCTCTATCCATAAGCCAGATGCCGCTTTCTCCTTTGCTGATAGAAGAGAATGCAATAAGTTTACCGTCAGGGCTCCAGCAGGGGCTTGAATCCTTTTTGTTGATAATAACGCCGGTGTCAGGATTTTTTTCAATTGTAATGTTCACAGCTTCGCTGTCAAGCGGGGGGATCTCTTCTCCTGAAGCAGCTCTCTTCAGCAGTTCTTCCGGTTTTAATTTAAGAATAAAAATATCACCTTCGGGGTCATCCCTGAAAGAGACAAAGGCCAGTCTTTTCCCGTCGGGAGAGAAAACCGGGCTTGTGTCCTTCGAAGGGTGCGCTGTGAGGCGTACTGTTGTAATGTCGCCCATGAGCCTCAGGTAAATATCGAAGTTCCCGCCATCCATGTTGGATGAGTAGAAAAAGTAATTTCCGTCTGCGGAGATATCCCCGTCAGTCTCAATTGACTGGCTTATTGTCACAGGGATAACACGGCCAACGTTGAACCTGTACTCCTTGTCAATGATGCCGCGATAGCTGAACTGCACATCAGCAATTTTTTTATTTTCGCATGAGATAAAAACCGCAGCCTGTAAAAGTATTGAGATTGTTAATATATATCTTAAGAGAATCTTCATGTTCATAACTATTTTTTCCTGGTCCATTTCCCTGAGTTGTCCTGAATCCAGTCACCCTTCTGAGCAAGGGCCCTCTGCTCTTCTGAAAATACTTTTCCGAAGGAATCTATTTCACTTTTTGAAGGTTCCTTCCCTCCGCTTTTTGACAGGGTCTTCACGAATATGTCTCTGCGGGCTTTATTCTCCTCATCAATAACGGTGAGAAGAATTTTTTTCAGTTCAGGAGATGATTCGTATCTGGAAGATTCAATATATGATACATATCCCGTTGCGGTTTCACCTACTGCGGCCTCTGTTTTATACTCCCTGATCTTTCCCGCGTGGAATTCACGGACTTTTATTGCTTTGATAATCTCCGGGTCTCCGCTCCCCTGGGCACCCCCTTCGGTTTTTCCTACAGTTGTGCGTATTGAGGAGACTGTCCACGCATCCTTTTCAAGCTCCATGTATTCACCGACAATCTGCCTTTCAATAACAGTCTTTTCTCCGGTAAGGTTTATCTCCGGCGGAACAACAGTAAGGCAGCTTGGTGTGGATTTACACCCTGTGAGAGAATAGCAAACCAGGGTCATTATAATTGCAGCGAATAGATTTTTTTTCATTTATTTTGCCTCCGAAACTTTTCTTAAATATTCCTGAATAGGTATGCGCTCAAATGATACCTGCGAATTATCAACTGTAACAAAGAGACTAAGCATCTTTCTTGTGAATGTAACTGTGGTGTAAACAAGGCCTTTATCCAGCCTGAAGTCAAATCCCCTGATAAGCATGGAGTTGTCCACGGCAAACTGAACAGGGGCACCTAACTTCGATTTCCCCTGCTCTTCAGATAGTCCCCGCATGAGCCTGTTCGCGAAGTCGGCCCCGATTTTGTAGATATTGACATAACCTGAAGCTGTGAGTTCTTTCTTTATGTTAAGTCCTTTGCCGGAGAAGTTTGCGTTAAGTGAAAGCTCAGCGTCTTTCCCCCCCTTCTTAGGGTCAGGGTCATCAAGGCGGGCTATGTTGATATTTGATGCATCAAGTATAAGGCTGAACTCCATGTTTTCCGGCTTGAAGTCAGCAAGGTTGAAGAGTATTGACCTTCCGTATATTGAGCCATCCATAATTGAAGCTTTAAGGTCTGATATCCTGAATACATTATCGCTGAATATCATATAGGCTGAGAACCCTTTCATATATTCATAGGGAATTTTCCTTGCCGGGTGTTTTGCACTTATGGATTTAATTGTGAAATTTGGTTTTTCACTGAAATATTCGCTGTCAATAACCTGTTTCTGCGTAACAGAGATATATGATTTCCCCGCCTTTCGCGCCCTGAATTCGTATTCAAAGGGGAAGTTCATATCAAGGTCGGCAAGGGCAAGCATATCTTCATCGTTCCGGACATTGAATTTATTGAATACAAGGTTCCCCGATGCTTTCCCTGTGTCCAGGTCCCCTTTCATCTGTGCTGAGAGTTTCATCACACCTGAAGTTTTCCACGGGCCGAAGATGCTCCGCAGCGCTGAATTATTAAGTTCAAGTGATACGCGGAGATCAGAGCCGGAGAGCGGTGCTTTTTTCATATCAAGAGTTCCGTTTGCAGCAAGGAGTAGATTCATGCTTCTGCTACCCAGGTTTACCCTGTTTATGCGGAGTCTTTTCGCCTCAGCATCCTGTTCAATTGATGCGTCAAGAGCCAGGTCGTTTACTCCGTAATCCGGTATCTTTGCAAGCATATTGAGAGCAGCGGATGTCTTACTCCCCGCAAGGGAGAACTCTGTACCTAAAGTTAAATCAACAGGTTTTTTCAGAGGTATGTCAGCAACCTGTTTTTTGAACCTTCCGGGAACCATTGCAGGGAGTGGAAGTGTGTTAATCCTGAACCTGTCAATGTTTATGTTCCCGCTCATCGACTTGCCGAGATTTACAAATCCACCGAGATTCATGGAGATCGCCTTTGCTCCCCCTGACGGGTTGTAGAAATCGAAGGATACGCCGCTTATCTTCACCTGGGAAAAGTTATTAATCCCCGACGCCCTTGCGGATAGCTTAACTCCGTTGTCACCTGATTTGCTCCCTTCGATAATGTAGGTGAGGTGAGGGATCCCGAGGTCAGCGCCGATATCCATTGAACTGCCGTACATCCTCATAAAGTACGCGAGAGAGAGGAGTGGAAACCTTGCCTCAATTCCGGGATTTTTAAAGTAGATGTTTTTAAGATTGATTGCTCCTTCAACTTCCGGGGCCTTTGCTGTACCGCGAACAGAGAGCGGGGCAAGTGAAATCTCCCCGTTCCATCTCATTGACCTGTCCCCTGTCATTATTACATAGTAGGGGTACAGGGCTCCAAGCGGGATGCGGCTCTCATCCATTTTTATATCGAGCGCCTGGTTTTTTGTGACGCTGCTGATTTTCCCTGAAAGCCTGATCCAGTTGCTGTTCTGAAAACTGACAGAGAAAGAATTTATTTTAAGTATGTCATTTATCGGATTGTAGAAAATATCATAAGCAATAAGAAAACTGAAAGGGGAGAGGAATTTATTCTGCAGCCTGAGGGGCATTCTCTTTGCTCCTGCATTCAGTGTGCTGCTGAACTGAGGTGTGTCCCCATTGCTGAAGTTCAGCATCCAGTTAAGTATAAGTTCAGGTTCTGTTGCTGCAGCTTTTGAGTAGAACTTCACGTTCATACTGTTTTCCGGGTTAAGTTCGAACTTCATGGTTTTCAGTATCCGCACAGCTTCAACGGACCTTGGTATAGTTTTAAAGGGTGGTACATCAATGAGAGCTTTGAATGTGAGGCCTGTCATGTCAGCTTTCATATCTGTCCCGCTTACATAAACACGGAGATCGTCCAGGATAAAGTTAAAGAGAAAGTCAACAGCCATGGGGAGTTCAATATCCCCTGTTGAAGGTTCTGATGGCTCTTTCTCCTCCTCTTTCTCCGGTTCAGGCTTTTTATCTGAAGGTTTCATAAGTGTGGCAGCGTTCCAGACTCCGTTTTTTTCTGTGAGGTAAACCCTGGGTTTGTAAAGGCCGATCTCCGGGAACCTTATGCTCCCTGTGAAAATTCTGAAAAAGCCGTACCTGAAAACAATTCTCTCCATTTCAAAGAGTTTTTCGTTATTAAAATCAGCTCCGCTCCGTACAACAATATTGTTGATTGCAAAGCCGCTGTATGGATTAAAATCTTCAACTTTAAGTTCCAGCGTACCGTTGGACATGCCATTAAATGAACTCTTTGCAAGATTCTCCACTGTTCCCGGTGTAAGGTAAATTTTTGCAAAAAGAAGAACAGCAGCAATTATAACCACAAGTGTGAGAGGTATTCTTATGAAGAGAGTTTTAGCAATCTGTATCAGTATGCGCAGCGGTAGAGGACGTGACTTGCGTTTCAGCTTTGCTTCTAATTTCTTTTCGTTTTTTGAAGGCTTACGTTTTTCAACGGCCTGTTCAGAGTGCTGTTCTGCTGTTTCAGAAGCCGGTTCAAGTGAAGCTTCAATTATTTCAGCTTCCTTTTTTTTCACGGTCTTTTTCTTTGGAGGGTTCTGTTTTTTTGACATATGATTAAACCTGTTTATTAAAGTATACTGATTCAGTATTGCAGCCTGAATCAGATGCCTGCTATTATTACTGATCATCCTGACAACATGATCAGATTAATTGTTTATAAATTAATTTATCTCTTTCATAATGATTAAGTATGAAGGATTTAAAATTCAAGTAAAAAGTTCAATATGATTGAATATTAAAATTAAAAAAGCCGGGCATGATGTTTGCACAGTTTTAAACTTTTATATAGTGTTGTGGAATTAATAATTGACATTAAAAATTGTATGAACTACTTTATAATGAAAACTAAACAGGAGGATGGTTAATGATTAAGTTTAAAACCATTTTTGCAATATGCTTATGTGCAGTACTTTTCCTATCAACAGCATGTACACACAGACTTGTTGATTTTACAGTTATTTCATCTAAAAACTGTGATGTAAGAGGCAAAAAAATGCAGCGAGTTAAAGGTTCTGACGGTTCATGCAGTATGATACCGGTTAACCTTAAAGAAGCTCTTGACAGAGCAATTGAGCAGCAGCCAGGCGCAGATGCACTTATAGATGGCGTTGTTTATTACAAAATTTATCCTTTCTATCACAAATATGAAGTTGAAGGGACAGCTATCGCAACTAAGTAGCATTTAAGGAAAACATGTGACAGACTTAATCTGTCACATGTTTTTTATCAGAAGAGCTTCAATCTCTCCGTTATTCTTCTCCCTGGAAAAAAATAAAGGCGTTCGGCCTTGTTTATCCGCAACATCAATCATACAGCCTGATTTGACCAGCAATTCAACAGCTGATAGTTTTTCAGAATAAACTGCATTATGAAGAGGGGTGAACCCGTAATTACTTCTGGAATTAAGATCCGCTCTGTTTTTTATCAATGTTTTCATCGCGTCGATATTGCCGTATGTTGAAGCCATGTGAAGAGGGGTATAACCATAGTAATTTTTTATTTCAATATCCGCCTTTTTGTTTATCAGCAGTTGAATCAGCTTTGGATTATTATTTATCGCAGCTAAATGTAAAGGTGTATAGCCTTTATCCCCTTTCACATTAACAGGTGCTCCTTCTGATAAAAGCCTGTTTATCTCCTGTATGTTGTTGTTTTTAACAGCATCATGAAGTTCAGTGTTGCTGTAGATTACTTCTTCATGTTGTACTGAAGAACAGGAGATAAAAAAAACAGAAAAAAGGAATAAATATTTTTTTAACATGTTTTAAAATCCTTGTTAATAAAGCTGAATAATTTTAAAAATTTTTGGAGTAAACTGCTGATGCGAGTTTTTCCACAGCCTCAAAGAGTTCCTCCTGTATCTGAGGGTCCAGCTTGTTGGCATCTGAACCGAAAGCGTACTGCATTTCCGAATCAAGAGTAAGGTTTACTGAATTGTTTGTTGCACTATGAGTTATACTTGCCGCAGCAACAGCAGTACCTTTATCTACGGAAATTACTCTTGCATTAAGCATTAAGGAAATGCTTATTTTAGAATATTTCGCAAGATCAAGATCGTATTTTTTTATATCATGGCTAAGTTGTGTAATGGAAACAAGAACAATATACTCAGCCTGCAGCATGTTCCCGATACGTATTGCGTCATTCTGTTTTAAAAGGCCTGTCATTCCAAGTTCGTGCTCTTTAATTATTTTATCCAGCCTCTTTCTTTCAACTACAATGAAACGGTTTGTCTTTGTTAAATCTGTAATCAGATGGTCTGTCATAACATTTAATATGCTGGCAGAGATTTTCTGGTCGGTACCGTTTATTATTGTTGAAACCGCAATAGTCTGCGGTTTTCCTGAATATTCAGGCTGGGTTGTGCCGCATGATAAAACAAGGAGAAAGAGAGTTAATAAAATAGTTGCTTTTTTCATTGGTTCCTCTTTTTAATTTTTTAGAAAAAATCAGATTTTTTCAGTAATAGTTTAAAATGTAGTTTTAAGTGAATAAAAGAAAAAATATATATCCCTGCAGGGGTTAAATAAATTCTTTTATTTGAAAAAGTTAAGAAATAAATACTGAAAATTTTTAAAATAAATCAAGAAATAATTATTTGAAAAGCACTTTTCTTTGAATAATAAGCCTCAGGAAAAACAGGGACTCAGCATTTATGTTAAATGAAAAATACCGGAAGAAAATATTAATGTACAGGATTATCTGGACCATTGTTTTTCTGTTATCATTTCTGCAGGCCGGGTTCTCAATTAACAGCAATAGCGAGGCAAAAAATCTTGCAGGTATGCGGATGCTTGCTGACAAAAGACCGGCAGAAGCCGAGATCTTTTTCAGGCAGGCCATTGCGGGAAACAACCAGGTTCACTATTATTACAATAATCTCGCAGTTTCATTAATGCACCAGAAAAAATACAATGAAGCAATAATACAATTAAACAAGGCAATTATAATAGACCCTGATTACGTAAAAGCTCTATCAAATCTTGCTGTGTGTTATTTCCATTTAACAGATTACAGGAAAGCGTATCATTATTACAAGAAAGCTGAAAAGCTGAATAATGATTATGTAAGATCAAGATTTACCAGGGAAAAGATAAAAGAAAAAACAAAGGATATGGAAAAGAAGGATTATGATGAGAAAAAAATTGATGAAATTATAGACAGCGTGTTAATAAACTAACGGCTTTTAATCTGAAAGTCAACCGGGAAACTGGCCGAAAGTTTCAGTTTAAATTTATTCTCTTCGTTTCTGTTATATATTTCCGCCTCCTGATAGGCACTTGCAATATTCCCTGAGTACCAGCCGGCTTCCATTATGCCAAAAGCTGCGGCATATACCCACTCTTCTTTATATATGGAAAAAGCGGTAAGAGAACCGAAAATCAGGTTCACTGTAAATGCACCAATGGCGCTGTTCCAGTTGTCTGAGTAAGCGTGACCGGCTCCAGGCAGCAGGGCGCTTAAAATAGCAGCTGTTGTCGGGGATTTTTCAGTAAAATCCGGTCTGTTTTTAAGTAAAGTATTAACTTCTGATATTCTGCTGCTTTTTTCAGTTTCGCTGATTTCATTGAAGAGGAAATCAGCTTTATCCCAGTTCCCGGTGTTGATATAGCTCCATGCCGTTATTTCTTTCAATTGATTTGAATTTTTAAAAAAATCTGTATCCTCCATTTCATAAGGAACTTCGTGAAATTTTTTCTGGAAGTATAAAGTTCGGGAAAAATCGAAATAAAATGATTCATCAAGAACATCTGAGATTAAATCATTTTTCAGGAATGACCTGAAGAGATATTCGGCTTCTTTTAAATCACCATTTTCGAGATAGCATTTTCCTGCAAGATGTGCAAAGTGAGCTTTTTCTTTTTTAGATCCCGATGAGTAGTATAAATGGAGATAACCCGGTACAGCCTCCCTGTAATAACCGTTTTCGAAAAGAAAAGATGTAAACTCGGTTCTATCCCGGATGTTGTCATTACTGAAAAGCTTAGCGGGGATAAGAAGTAAAAATAACAGAGTAAGTGTATATATTGTTTTATTTAACAGGGTCATAAGCTTTCCATGTATCGTTTTTTTCAGCGTGGGGATATCGGTTGAGTATAAAAACTGACGGGTTGCATCTTATTATGCGGGCAAATGTTAATACATAGCCTTTCATAAATCCGTGTTTCTGCATTGATTGTCTTGAGTAACTTGAACATGTTGGAATAAACATGCACTTACGGTTATCTATGGGACTGATGAATATGTCATAGAATCTGTAAAGGGGGTATAATGATGTTTTAAAAAAACCCCCTTCATGCCTTTCTTCAATCAGGATGCCTGACTGATAAAAAGGGGTATCAGCCGGCCCGGTTTTCCGGCTGCCGGTTGAGCAGGAGGTAGTAAATAATATACAAATAAAAATTAAAAAGAAGAATGGGATATTATAATGATTCATTTATCCTTTTTAAGACATTCTGACTGTATTTAATCGAACTTATTGAGTAATCAATAGTAAAATATGGTTCTTTTAAAATCTCAATTTTCACTTTCCTGGGAAAATAAATTTGATGATCATGGTTGTAATCAGTAAACGTAACTTTTTTTGTCACAGTATTGTTGTTTAAAAAATCGATCTGTTTTATAGTCTGATCAGCGAAGGTGATTTTGACCCGGCTCTCTTCACTGTTTTTTGCGAGTCCCCATAATGTTTCACCTGAGTTATCAGTGGGGAAGAAAAATTTTCTTTTCAGGTATTCAATGGGGTATATTATTTCAAAATTAAATATCTGATCAACAATCACCTGATGGTCAAAACTCATCTCTGAGATTTTTGACTTAAACTTTTTTTTCTCCTTATAATCATAGTACTGATAGAATCCGTTGTTAATTATGAAAGAGCATCTTTGCGGAATAATCTGGTCATACCGGATCTGGTTGTAATTATTAATATACATTTTTCCTGAATGTTCTGCGGAGCCTCTGTCGTTTTTAACAGTGAATTTAATATTCAGTATTAATCCTTTAATTTCAGATTCATTTTTTTCCGAGTCCTTCAGGTTTGAAGCTAATGGAAGCGCAATTAATATGATAAATAAAACTAATATTTTTTTCATAATTATCTCTATAACGGGAATTAGAACTGAATTATAAACAGATCAGGAGTATAGTCAAATAATAAATTCAGAAACGACTAAAAGTATTTTAATCGTTTCTGCTGTTTTCCCGCTCAAGCTTATAGCTGCGTGCCGGGTGATATTCAAACATCCACCAGGGGAAAGTAAATATACATCCCAGACAGGCTTTCGGATTAAACTTTTCGTCGCGGTTAAGATTTGTGTTTATAAGTGTATAGCCCGGTTTTGATATGGAAAGTTTTGTTTCAGTAAATACAGGATATATATCTGAATATTCATAAGGGGTTTTCCCTACGTGAACCCCGTCGATATAAACATCAGCACCTTCAGGGTCTGATCTGATGATGGTTGAACTTTTGCATGACATAAAGGATGCAGCAAATACTGATAACAATAGAAGTGACAATACTTTTTTCATTGCGGTACCTTTTACTAAATATAAATTGAGAATTTATTAAATATTTATATATAAAATAAAAAGCAAGTGTTTTTTCCCGCTGGTTGGCTCTGAATAATATTTTTGGTCTTTGTCCAAAAACTTATATAATCCGGTAAATTTCCCTTGTCATAATACACTGAATTTTTATTACATTTATTTCTGATGAAAAGATTAGTTTTTACATTATTCATACTTGTACAGGCTTCAGTTTTCTTCTCATGTTCTGACGGGGGAGGGGAGAATCCCGGTACAACTTACGATTATCATACCCCGGAAGAGGTTCTTGCTTTTCTGGATGAAGTAAGACTGCAATATCCTTCAATAACAGCCCTTGAAAGCGTGGGAACCGGATTAAGCGTAGAGGGGCGCCCTATCCGCGCAATAGTAATATCTGACAATCCCGGAACAACTGGAGGTGAACCTGCAATCCGTCTCACGGGTGGGATTCACGGCAGCGAGATGATCTCAGTTGAACTGATGATCAGGTTTATTGAATATCTTACGTATAATTATGATAAAGATGCTGAAGTGCAAGATCTTGTGGATAACAGATATATTGTTATTATTCCGGTACTTAATCCTGACGGGCTTGCAGCAAAACGAAGATACAATAGTAACGGCGTTGACCTGAACAGAAATTTTTCATTCGCATGGGAATCTGATGCATACGGCTCACACGGGAGTTCGGCTCTTTCGGAACCTGAATCACAGGCAATGGTATCATTCTCGCAATCAAATATTTTTCATCTTTCTGCAACTTTCCATTCAGGAGCTGTGCTTCTGAATATGCCCTTTGATTATGATAGTGAGAAAGATGGAGTAACGCCTGCTGAGAATACGCTGGTAAGATCATTCGCTAAGGCATATACTATGGCAGGTACGTTTCTTAATAATCCTGATCTTTACCAGTCGCTTTATATGGAGGATGGTGTTATAAATGGAGGGAACTGGTACGAGATTTCCGGTTCTCTCCAGGACTGGAGCTATAAAGAGACTGGATGCCTCGATATGACAATAGAGGTGGCGCGACGCAACCCTTCAACTGAAGCAGGTGTTCAGCAGGTTTTTGATTATAACAGGGAATCTCTTCTGGCATATATAAAAAAAGCCGGTTACGGGGTGCATGG
>ERZ795053.3320-NODE-3320-length-18417-cov-17.354591_pt1 | contig 18417 bp, 11 predicted proteins | sample MGYA00375137_ERZ795053 | MGnify/ENA primary metagenome ERZ795053 (study PRJEB30182, sample SAMN05720284) | activated sludge metagenome | isolation source: Anaerobic digester | place: Hong Kong | collected 2014-12-17 ...
TAAGAGCTTCATTCGTAATCGCTTGAAAAATGACCTCTGGATCTTCGTTAGCCGCTGAGCAAGCCACACAATAAATATAAGTATTTGATTTTTATAAATTCTATTGACTCTTAATTCGAATTTAACCCTGCAGTTTGCATAAGAACCACAAAAAACCAAGATCCGGTTTGTACGTTGTACGTTGTACGTTGACCCACGAAGCCTGCGGGAACTCATCTGTCATCATGGAATAAGGAGCTAAACGTTTTATGAGTATATGGCTTGACTTTCGAATGGATTGTAGAGGTATTGCGATTCATTTCTTACTTCTGACCACCCTGTTTTTGTCCACGCTGTTTCCAGCTACTGCGGCTACCACCCAGCAAGATGGCGATCCTCACCCTTCAGCTCAAGGCATGACAACACGCGCAACCTCAGGCCCGCGTACCTCACCTTTTGATCCACCTGAGAAAGATAGCTTCATTGCGGATTCTGGCCCAGGGTTGGATACGGGTTGTACATTCAACAGTAGTCCGCCACTAACCATCGACGTGATGATCGACCGGGCAGTTGGCCCTGTTGATGCCCAAGGTTATCTTGTCGATGCCGCCCCGCTTATCGCACAGGGGATCATTCCTTCTTCGGTGTACATATCGATGCCTGCTTACGATGTGGACGTCAATGGCGCTCCACCTCCGGAAAGAGACGAAGTAGCATTCAACGGCGAGAACATTGGGCTTTTGACGGGCGATAACAACGTATGGAAATTCAATTCGTTTTCTGTACCGGTCACCAAAGTCAAGTTCCCTGCCCCGCCTGCTCCAGGGGCGGCCCCGGTTCCACGCGCCAACCGCATCGTTATTACCGTGGACACGCTTGCCAGCAATCGCTGGTGTACGGCCATTGACTGGGTAGCGCTGACCATTCCGGTTAAGCCGAAGCTGGCGCTGACGTTGGAGCCAGTTGCCGGAGCCAGCAATCCGATCCGTCAAAACAGCTCCAATGACTTGATCAGCGTGATCTACAAGCAAACAGCGGACGCCAATTGTAACGTCCAGGAGGATATTGGGCCAATCGATGCATATCCCTTTTCTGGCCCATTGGAGTCTGGGTTGTCCGGATCGGGTGAAGCGAAGGTACGCACCAAGGTTGCGCCATGTCCTGCTGGCAGCTTGCCGGATCCGGAGGTTACCTTGAAATGGAGCATCGCTGGCACAGCGTTGCAGGGAACCAAGACCTGGTCAGGTCTGGAAGGCGAAGCAACCCTCACTATGCCAAGTGCGATTGGGGCGTACAACGTGACGTTTGAGTACACGATCGACGGTGAAACGTTACCTACGATTACCAGAAAACTTTATGTGACGAAGCGTTCACCAACCTTGAACGCGCCACGTTTATCCTGGTACAAGCATGCCACGTCTTGGGCTTCGGGACTGAGTGACGAGACGGCTATTCTCAAAAATCTCCTGAGCGGGCTTTATGCATACGGGCAAGCAAACTGGCGGTATGGGTACCAGTTTGGACCTGTAATCAAGTGTAGATGGGAGGATCTTGCTGCAGATCCGATCTCCTGCAACTATACCGACTGCTATGTTTTCAGTGACATTTTTGAAAATATGGCAGGCACGTTGGGCGTGAGCGGGCTTATTGATCATCGGGTCTATGGGGCTAAAAACAAAGGGTTCATAACGACGGGCAGCCCATCTCTCGACCCAAGATTCACGGGTAATGCGCGTCCTTTCACCGCTACTACCTATGACCGGTATAGATTCAGCAGCCACAGTTTACGCAAGCGTGGCGCTGGCTATTATGACGCCACCTTCAATGGTATCTATCTGTCCGATACTGCATTCATCAGTTGGAATATCGACGGGAAGAACTCTGATCTTGATGGCCCGTACGACACCACTATTGAAGGAGCAAAGATTTATGAAATCACGGGAACAAGCGCCTATGACTCTTGGGGAGCGTACAAATATAAAGCGCCTAGTGGAAGCACAGGTTCACGTTCATTGGCGGTGAGAGCAACTCATATGGCATTCACAAGTGCAGATACCGGAATCCCTGGGACTGCCGCTTACACTCCTCTAGACACCAATGGCGACGGAATCTACGAAGCGCTGATTGCAGATATTGATATCGATATTGTTACCCCGGGAACCTATACCGTCAGAGGTATCCTGATGAAAAACGGTCAGGCCGTCGCTACTCAGCCGTCATTTGATGTGGCGATACCTACCCAAGATACTGTCGGAGGCCAGCCGCCTTACACTGCAACCCTGCAGTTTTCCGGTGAGCAAATCTTTCAATCAGGCGTAAATGGGCCTTACGACCTTGAAGTGGTTGCTTTTGCTTCGGGAGGGACTCTAGCAGTTCAGACGTTAACCACTCCGGCATACGACCATACGCAGTTCGGCGAACGCTCCAGCCGTATTAACAGCGCCAGTGACTCGGCAACCGATACAGACGGTGATAATCGCTACGACTACTTGGCCGTCGATGTCGACGTGAGCGTCCTAAACGCTGGGACTTATGTGTTGCAAGGCACACTGCTCAAGGACGGCAATACAATTGTCAATACGTCGGAAACTCTGACTGCCGGCGCCGGAAGCCAGACGCTATCCCTGAAATTCCCTGGCGTGTCGATCTTCCGTTCCGGTCAAGACGGCCCTTACGAGGCAGTCATCGCTCTGTTCAATGCGAACGGCGAACGGCAGGACGATATCGAATTTCTGACCCAGCCCTATGACCACACCCAGTTTGAGGGACTCTTAGATCTGACGGGCGCCTTTAACGCCCAAGGCATCGACACCAATGGCAATAGCCTCTACGACCTGCTCAGAGTCAATTTCGGAGCAGACGTGCGCGCTGCTGGGAATTTCCTGATGTCAGCGGCCTTGAAAAACCCCGTCGAACCATTGACGGTTTATGCCGATGTGCTCGTCAGCCTGAGTGCAGGACCTCAGACGATGACAATCAATTTCTCAGGACCGGAGATCAACAGCCAAGGTATCGATGGCCCCTATGTCATTGAAGTATCTCTGCGAGATCCAAATACCCATGAGGAACTCGATCGAGTCGCTCTCAGCCAATCAACGGCTGCGTACAGCCATATGGATTTCGATCCGCTCGGTGGCCCGAGTCTGATCAAGCTGACCGGCCACTCCACAGACCAAGGCATCGATAACAATGGCAATGGTCTGTACGACTTGTTGAAGGTCAGTGTCGAGGTGAATCTGACCAACACCGGCTCTTATGTCTGGAGCGCCCGGCTGGCTGATATTCAAGGCACCGAGATTGGTTTTGATTCCCGGAACGGATTCCTCAATGCAGGAACCAGAACTATCGATTTCTACTTCAACGGGCGGAGTATCGGCCAAAACGGCATTGCAGGCCCCTACTATGTCAATGGTTTACTAATGTCCGGGCCAGCGGGCGCGAATCTGGTCAGTTCTGAGGTCACCAGGACGCAAGCCTACAACGCGGAAGCGTTCGAAGGGTTCGTGGTGCCACAGAAGGGTGATATTGATGGCGATGGCGATGTGGACCTGGATGACATGAACGCCGTGCTTGCAGCAAGGAACACACCCGCATCCGGACCGAACGATCCACGCGACCTGGACGGCGATGGCATGATCACCGCTTTAGATGCGCGCCAGCTTCGGCTGCTGTGCAGCAGACCGAACTGCGCAACCCAGTAAGTAGGACTCATCCATTGCCAAACCCTGATCACGAGAAGTTCTGGCCTTAATAAGGTCAGGATTTCCTGGGATAAAAATTCGATATGAGACATTCCGGAGAAAAGTAATGCACAATGGGTTCTTCAAAAGGGCCGCGTTAGCCTTCGCTCTCTTGACGGTTGGGTTCGACGCTGGAGCCATCACGATCTCAGCCGTTCCTAATACCCAAACCGTCAATGCTGGGGACGCTGTAAGCGTCGATATCCTGATTTCGGACTTGGCGCCGGGTAGCCCTCCGCCAGGAGGCGCTCCCTCATTGTCAGAATTCGATATTGATCTGAATTTTGATTCTGGCGTTTTATCGATCGATACGACCGACAGCAATAGAGATGCTGTGATCGATAGCGTGACGCTTGATCCAGCCGGTCAGATGGATCTCTCCGGACTCGGACTCAACGTCGTCTTCGCGGGTCTCACCGCTCCGAACACCTTGAATCTTTTCAACCTGTCATTGGATCTGCCAGCCGATCTCGATTTACTGCAAAGCAGTTCGTTTATCCTCGCCTCGATTCATTTCACGGCGTCGAGTTCCGGAACCAGTCTGCTTGGGATTTCCATCAACACGCTGGGTGACTCGCTTGGGCTGGCTCTGACTGCACGTATTCAAGGCGGAAGTGTGACGGTAGCAGGAGGACCATCTCCGGTGCCCATTCCGTCACCGTTCTGGCTGCTGCTGCCAGGACTGGCAGGCATCGTTGTTCATAGGATGCGTACAGGCTAATTTGATAGCAATCAGGGCGCGGCTCACGTCGCGCTCTGACATTCACCGTTAATGAAACATCAAATCAACTCAACAGCCCCGCCAGCCGCGCCCGCTCCACCGTAGTTTGACACATCCGCAGCGAGGCGACATCGATCATCTTACCTTTGACACTGAGTGCGCCCCGGCCTTCCTGCCTCGCTAATTCATACTCATGCAAGACGGTCTGCGCCCAGGCCAGTTCCTTTTCCGAGGGCACAAAAGTTTGATTCATCGAGTCGATTTGGCTGGGATGAATACACCATTTGCCATCGAAACCCATTGCCCGGGCAATTTTACAGGCTTGCGCCAACCCTTCGGCATTTTTGATGCCCGCAAACGGCCCATCGATAGCGCGTTTGTTGTAGGCCCGGGCGGCGGTGACAATAGAATGCATGATGTGATGCCAGCGGTGGCCAGGATACGCCGCATCGTTTTCGTCCAGTTCCCCAATGGATTCCATTGGCATCCGCACCGACGCCGCATAATCGCCAGGGCCGTAAACGAATCCTTCCAGCCGGGTAGAGCAGGCAGCGATTTCCCGGATGTTCACACCACCCAGCGCGGTTTCAATCAAGGCTTCAATACCGATAGGCCGCATAAATTTTCGATAGCTTTCGATCTGTGTTAGCAGCGTTTCGACCACATACACATCTTCTGGGCGGTTCACCTTGGGCACAACAATTAAGTCGATGCAATCTCCGGCGGCTTCCACCACATCAATGAGATCCCGGTAGGCATAATGCGTATCCAGACCGTTAATCCGGTACATACGCAACTTATTGCCAAAATCCAGCTCCTTGTAAGCACGCACCACATTTGCCCGGCTGGCCTCCTTCTCATCCACCGTCACTGCGTCTTCGAGGTCGATGCAGACCGCATCCGCCCGTGATGCTGCAGTCTTTTGAATCATGCCCCAGTTGGACGCTGGAACCAGTAATACCGAACGCTCCAGTCTCTCGCTCATGTCCTTTATCTCCAGGATACGGTGGCCTGCATGGTCATGTTGCCATCGGTGTTCATCATGTAAAGATCATGACCACCACCGGCGTTCATTCGACCGCCCAGGCGCGCCTGATCAAAAACGAAAAGCGGTCTGACCGCTTTGAATTCATAGCGGGCCGGTTGTTTACCGGGATTTCTTTTCCGTGCCGCTTCCAGCAACAACAGCGCTTGCAAAGGACCGTGGACGACCAGGCCAGGATATTTCTCCACCTCGGTGGCGTATTGGATGTCATAGTGGATACGATGCGCATTGAAGGTCAACGCGGAGAACCGGAACAGCAGGACAGGGTCCACCGGATACGCTTCTTGCCATTCCAGGCTATCCGGCGCAGCGTTGGGTGGCGCTAGAACATACGTTTTGGGCATGGGCAGATAGACGATATTTTGTTCTTCATCAATTGCCACACCTCTAGCCGAGAGGATCGAATGTTTGACCGTCACAAAAACCATTTTACCGGTTTTGCCTTCTTTCTCGGAAACTTTGAGAATTTCAGAGGTTTTGGTGATTTCCTCGCCAATCAGCAAATCCTGATGAAACCTCAGTTGGCCACTGGCCCACATTCGCCTTTCTAAAGCAACCGGTGGCAGGAAACCGCCGCGTTTGGGATGACCATCGACGCCGACTTCTGATCGGGCAGCCATCGGCAGAAAATACAACCAGTGCCAGATTCTGGGTAACGGGACACCTTCTTCAACTTGCAGATGGGGGTCGTCCAAGGTCAGGGCTAATGCCTTGACCGGGGTTGGATAAAGGCGATCCTTGATTTGCTCGGTTTTTCCGACCCAGTCTTGTAAATTCACATCGTTCATCATTAGCTTAAGCCTTTGCCATTTTTAACCCCTCACCTCCCCAACCCCCTCCCCTACGATAAGGAAAGGGGGCACCCAAAAGGTCATACCACCCGCTTTTTTCGCAACTCGCTGATTTGTTGATCATCCAAACCCAGCAATTCCGTCAATACCTCATCGGTATGCTGTCCAAGTTTCGGGCCGAGATGACGAATTTCTCCAGGGGTCTCCGACAGACGAGGAATGGTGGACGGCACGATGATGGTTTCGCCCAAATCGGGCTCATCGATAGCGACGAGATTGCGCCGCGCATGGAACTGCCGGTCGCCGAAAATATCGGCGATATTGTTCAGCGGCCCCGCTGGCGCTCCGGTCGCAAAACAGCGTTGGAGGATTTCCTCGCGATTCAGTGAACCGCACCAGTCCCGGACAATCTCGTTGACATCGTGCCGGTTCTCCAACCGGGTCTTCTGATCGCCATACAAACTGGACGAAGCCAATTCTGGCCGGCCCATGGCGCTGGCCAGCCGCTCGAATAATTTATCGGTCGCACAGGCAATCGCGATCCACTTATTGTCCTTAGTGGGAAAATGCCCGTAGGGACACGCAAAGTCGTTATGGGTTGGCCCATGCCGCTCCCGGACCATGCCAAACATGCTATAGGCCGGCGCGAGTTCATCTGTGCAGCGGAATACCGACTCGTACAACGCGGCGTCCACGTATTGGCCTTCACCCGTGAGTTCACGATGGCGCAACGCCATCAGCACGCCAAGACAACCATACAAGCCGGTCAAGTAATCGCCCAATGTGGTCGAACCCGGCGTCACCGGCGTCCCTTTGGGCATGCCGGCCAGATAGGCGATGCCGCCCACCGCATGAGCCACCCGGGCAAAACCAGGGCGATCCTTGTAGGGTCCATTTTGACCATAGCCGGTCACCCGCAACATAATCAGACCTGGATTAACCTCACGCAGCACCTCCCAGCCAATCCCCCATTTTTCCAGGGTTCCCGTCCGGAAATTTTCGCAGACAATGTCCGATTGCCGGACCAGATTCTTGAAAATTTCCACGCCTTCCGGGCGATGTAAATCCACGGTCACCGACTTCTTATTGCGTCCTTCGCTCATCCAAGTCAACGTGTCGCCACGCGCGGTTGGCGTGCCAAATTTGCGCAAGGGATCGCCGCCAATCGGATGTTCTACTTTCAGCACTTCAGCGCCGAATTCACCCAGGATACCCGCACAATAAGGTCCAGCGATCACCGTTGCAACGTCGATGACCCGAATCCCTGCCAACGGCAATTCCACGTTGTTACTGTTGGTCATAATGATTATCCTCGCCACCGAGTAATGATTCAGATGATCTTCCGCTGCCGGAGCCGCTTGATGTCATCGGCGGCAAGCCCCAGTAATTCCCGCATCACTTCGTAGGTCGCATTGCCTAGGGCCGGACCCAGATTCGTGATGCGGCCCGGCGTCGCTGATAGAGTGGGCACTACGTTGGGCACGACCACTTCGCCCAAACCGTCCTCATGGATCCGGGCCAGATTGCCGCGCGCCTGAAAATGCTCATCCTCGAAAATATCCGCGATACTGTTGACCTTGCCCACTGGAACTTCACAATCCAGACAACGCTCCATTACCTCAGTCCGGCTCAAGGAACCGACCCATTCGATGACCAGCCGGTTTACTTCATCGCGCGCCGCCAATCGTTGGCGCTGCGGACCATAAAGACTGGACGAAGCCAGTTCCGGTTGCTCCATTGCTTCGGCGAGCCGCTCAAACATCTTGTCCGTCGTGCAGGCGATCGCGATCCATTTATCATCTTTCGTCCGGAAATGGCCGTGTGGCACTGCCACAAAGCTTCCAGCTCCCTCCCGTTCGCGCACCTTGCCGAACAGACCATAGGAAGCAGCAATTTCGTCCAGTTGCCGGAACACCGCTTCATAGATGCCGATATCGACGATCTGGCCACGTCCGGTTTTTTCCCGATGACGCAGAGCCAGTAGAATGCCAATCGCCCCATAGATACTCGACATATAGTCGCCTAAAGGGGCAGTGCCAGGCACAACCGGCGTTTCTCCTGGAAACCCAGCCAGATAAGACAACCCACCGAACGCATGGGCGATGTGCGCGAAACCGGAACGGCGGCGATAGGGTCCGGTTTGCCCATATCCCGATACCCGCAAGTAAACCAAACCCGGATTGGCTGCGCTCAGCTCTTGCCAGCTCAGGCCCCACTCCTCCATGATTCCAGGCCGGAAATTTTCAATCAGCACATCGGATTTTTCGATCAGGCGCAGAAACAGTTGCACCCCTTCCTTCTGGCGCAGATCAATGGTGACCGATTTGCGGTTACGGGCCTCACTCAGCCAAGCTAGAGTGGCATCATGACGTTTGGTGGCGGTGCCAAAGCGCCGCATCGGATCACCCGCAATAGGGTGCTCGACCTTGAAGACTTCAGCGCCAAATTCGCCCAGTATCGACGCAGCGTAAGGACCAGCCAGGAAGGTGCCAAGATCGATGACCCGGACACCGCTCATCGGCAGCTTGGCTGCCTCCGGGTCAACATTCGCCGCCGGACTAAATGCAGGTTCTCCGGATAGAGTAATATCATCAGGTTCTTTCTGATTGTTCTCGTCTGCCATGATTGATCCCTCCTCGGGATTCACTTCCACCATAAACCATTTAAACCAGAAGACTAGTTGCTCAAATAATGGAATTCCATGTATGACCACTACGGCCCTTGCTCTGCGTGATTTACGCAAAACCTACGCCAATGGCTTCGAAGCGCTATGCGGCATCGATTTGGATGTTGTAGAAGGCGAGTTCTTCGCTCTGCTCGGTCCGAATGGCGCTGGTAAATCAACCACCATCGGTATCATTTGCTCACTGGTACGCAAAACCGGGGGCATGGCGCAGGTGTTCGGCCACGACCTCGACAGGGAACTGCCGGCGGCCAAGCGCTGTATCGGCCTGGTGCCGCAGGAGTTCAATTTCAATCAATTCGAACCCGTTGACGAGATCGTGATTAATCAAGCTGGCTATTACGGATTACCTCGTGAACTGGCTCGCAAGCGCGCTGAGACCTATCTCAAACAACTTGGCTTGTGGGACAAGCGCCGGCAAATGGCGCGGGAGTTGTCTGGTGGTATGAAACGGCGGCTGATGATCGCCCGGGCGCTGGTGCATGAACCAAAGCTGCTGATTCTCGATGAGCCGACCGCCGGGGTGGATATCGAGATCCGCCGCTCAATGTGGGAGTTTCTCCGAAAGATCAATGATCAAGGAATAACAATCATCCTCACCACACACTATTTAGAAGAAGCGGAAAGCCTGTGTCGACACATTGCTATCATTGACCGGGGCCGGATCATTGAAAATACCCGGATGCAGACGCTGCTCAATCGCTTACATCTGGAAACCTTCGTGCTTAACCTCAATCAAGCGCTGACCAACACACCCAATACCCCCGGCTATCCACTACGCCGATTGGATGATTTCACCCTGGAGGTTGATGTATCTAAGGAGAAAGGCATTAACGCTTTGTTTGAACAGCTATCGACGCACGGCATTGAAGTGTCCAGCTTAAGAAACAAAGCGAATCGACTGGAGGAGTTGTTCCTGCGGCTCGTCGATAAGACAGAAAAGGTGGCTGACAGCTGCTAACGCACGCTTTACCTAATAAGCAGACGTTTAAAAACAACTACTTCAATGAATGATCCTGCTGCAGCTTGTTGCGAGGCATCAAAAGAGAGACGATACACAGCAAGCTGCCGGGAATGAGACCCGTAGAGATGCAAAAAGCTATGGCCTGGATCAAGCCCAGTGAAATCCGAAGAAATCCAGATCCCACTATCTACCTGTCTTGCTCCAAGCCATGAACATAGTTTGAAAAGATCCTAATATTCGTTATTACGTACCTTGATGACGAACGCCATCAACTGGTCATCAGAAACATCACTTAAGCACCGGATCAGTTCAGCGAACAAGATCGGTCTTCTGGTAATAATCTCGCAAACATCTGTTGCAACTTTTCCGGCCAATCCTAGCAACAAATCCGCATCTTCTCCCAATTCTGCTGCTAAACGCCGGATCGCTTGCTCCGATGGTGGCGGCATATCACCGCGTTCAATCTTACTGAGATAAGCGGGCTCCATACCTACTCGTGAAGCAATTTGCCGTATTGAATAACGCTTACTAGCTCTACGCCGATATTCACGAAGCTGCCGGGCATATATTCCAAAAACCATATCCTCACCTTGTATTATCACTATAATCAGGCAATCTGAGACCGGCTTAAAATCAAGCCGGATACTGCTAATCACTCAGCAGCCTAACTTAGCAAAATCCAAGCCATGGAATCTTGGCAGGTCATTTACCCGTCATTCAAGACTAAGATATTGATATTTTTAATTTAAAAAAAGACCATGTTGGTTATTTATTTTCAACGCAATATTAAAATAAGTTAAAAGCATTTCAATCTGAAACATGGTGAATCTACCATGTTTCAGATTGAAATATGAATTCAAGATTACAGGCAATAATCTTTTAAGCGACGCCACAAAGTGGTACGGCTGATCCCCATTTCTTTAGCAACTAAACCCAGATTCCCTTTGTGAATTTCAAGAAGACGCTTAATCTCATTTTGTTCTAATCTTTCCAAGACTGATAGTTTTTTCAATTGGTTAATTGACATAGGAAACCACTCTCCTGCCTCGATCTGTGTTCCACTACTTAAAATAATTCCCCGTTCAATCAAATTTTCTAGCTCTCGCACATTACCAGGATAATCATAATAATAAAGCATCTGCAAAACTTCTTCATTAAAACCTGTGATATCTCTATTAAATTTATGGCTATACTTATTTAGAAAAAACTCTGCAAGTAATAAAATATCATCGATTCGTTCTCGTAAAGGCGGAATATGTATTGGAAAAACATTAACTCGATAATAAAGATCGGCCCGGAATCTACCTTTTTGAACCTCATCATACAAGTCCTTATTAGTAGCTGTAATAATCCGGACATTAGCCTGCCGATACTCACTTTCACCTACCCGGCGATACCAGCCTTCCTGTAAAACCTGAAGCAACTTAACTTGAAGCTCTGGACTCATCTCACTAATTTCATCCAATAAAATTGTTCCTCCCTCGGCAATTTCAAACAAACCCTTCTGATTATTAATTGCACCAGTGAAAGCCCCTTTTTTATGACCAAAAAGCTCACTTTCCAAAAGCATCTCAGGAATCGTTCCACAGTTCTGTTCGATAAACAATCTATCCTTACGTGGTCCTTGATAATGAATATAACGAGCTAATAGCGTTTTCCCAGTACCGGTCTCACCCGTCAACAAAACTGACACTGAATTATTAACTACTTTATTGATCACCTTAATTACTTGCTGCATAGCTTCGCTTTTTCCAATAATTTCGGCGACTTGCAAATCTTTCATCATTTCATTTTTTAGAAAGATATTCTCATTTTTTAAACGTTCATTGGCAATTTGTAATTCTTTAACTAATTGCTGGTTTTTCATAACCAACTCATAGCTTTCCAAGGCTCTTTTAACAATAATTTTCAGCTCATGACGCTCCCATGGCTTAGTAACATATTGATAAATATGACCCTTATTGACTGCCTGTATCAGTGCTGACGTATCAGTATAGCCAGTTAAAATAATGCGAATCATATGTGGGTTAATTTGAATCGCTTTTTCGAGAAACTCTACCCCTGTCATTTGAGGCATTCGCTGATCTGCAATGACTAAAGCAATATCATTATGATGATCAAGAAGTTCTAGTGCTTCGATTCCACTACAAGCCGTAAAAACCTCATAGTCATTCTCAAATGTCAAGGTAAGGCTTCGTAAAATTTCCTTCTCATCATCGACAATAAGTAAACTGTGACGACCCATATTTATCCCCTGATCAAATGAATAGGCAATTCGATCATAAAATATTTATCTTTAGCTAATTTTTCCTCTAACTCGAATAATTTCACGATATTCCTTGATAATTTCATAGGAAATACTAATATTTAAACCTAGTTCATTTATCAAAGGGCTTGGTTGTAAAAATTAAAAACATATCATCCTTTTTCAGAAAAATGGATAGAAGAGCCCCGTTCTTCTACTATTCCCACCCCGCTAAATCTGCCCGGGCAATCCGAATTCGCTGCAAGATCGCCTCGCGCTTAAGATTAAACAACACCATACCGGCAGTGATCGCCGCACCTAACCCAAGCAAAATTAATGCCCGGCCCAACCCTTGCTCAGGATAGAATCGCAACATTTGCCCGCTGATATTCAGTATCAAGAACGCTACGCCAGCGTAGAGAAAGGCGCGGATGCGCAACGCAATACCGATCAGAACTCCCACCAATGCCAGCGCCAGCGCCAGTACGAACACCCACAATTCTGGCTGCAAGAACACATCCAATCCCGCGCCGGCATATAGGGCGCTCAAAGCTGCCAGCCGTGCTCTATTCAATACCTTGGGCCGTAATTCCCGCCGATGTAAATGCAGCAGCACCAACACGGACACTGCTGCCGGGATGAGGTAGAATTGCCATAATCCATAGTGTTGCACCCAAAGCGGCGCCCACAGGTAAATTGCGCCATTCAGCGCCAGCACGCCCAGATACAACGGCAACGGATTATGCATCGCCCCAGCCAGCGACAAATAAAGCACACCTGCCGTTAATAGCGTCCCCCCCATCCAGGAGGAGGCCAATTGCCAAGGCGCAGTTGTCAGCGCCAACAGCGGCAACCACAAGGCGAGGCGATAAAATGGCTGTAACCCGCTGAACCGATGCAATACAAACGTTATGCCGCCTGCAATTAGCAATCCGGCAGTATCCCAAGGTGTCAAGGGAGCGAGCCCTAGTGTTACCAACCGTCCGTACCCCGCCAAAAGGCCCAAAAGCAACACAGCAGCATAAATCCAGTTTGGCTCATCCCGATGCCGCCAGCCCCCTCGTCCAGTCCAGCCCAGCAACAACATCAGACATACACTCGCCGCCAATCCATCAGCAGGCATGCCAAAATGCCACGGCCAAACATCCAGCCCGAATTGCCACGCTGCCACACTGACGATATGCAAACCTAACCACAGGAGCGTAATCAGCAAGCACCACGACACCATTTCGTCAAGCGCTTGCTCAACTTCCAGCCAGCGTCCGAAACGTTCTTCATCACTCCGGGAGTCGCAAGCATCCAGCTTTAATACCAACCGCTGATGGATTCCCTTCAATACCAGCCATGCAACGAGGCTTTGCAACGCGTACCAAGGCAACAGAGTAACCGGCGCTATCCAAGTCAAGGGTATATCCCATAACCAGAATATATAACTGCTGGTCAGCACCAGCCACAATCCGATCTTCAACCAAAATCTTTCCTCCCGCTGCCAGCCCAGCATTAGGGCCGTTGCTGCTAGCACCAGCAAGGTGATGCTCCAGGTCAAGCCATCTGCCGCAACCAGAAACAATAACCCGATGCTCACCAGTGGCAACAGTGCCAGCCAGGATTCCAGCGCCGCCTGCAAACGCGCCAGATACGGTCCATAGCACCCTACCGCCAGCAATACGCCATGCCATAGAGCCAATCCCAATGGCAACCAGGCCACCGGCATCCCTAGGTCGCTTGCAGCAGCCAGACTACTAGCCATCAACGCCGCCAGCCCCAACCAAGCCATGCCCGACCAAACTGTATTGCGGAGCAGCAAGAAGAGATATAGCGCCAGTCCAGCTAACAATGCAGCCAGCGAGGGTTCACCGGCCACCAGGCCGTTCCACACTCCGGACAACACCACCATCAATCCCAGCAGCGGCCAGAAATTGACTGCCACCGCCCAGCTTGGAAAACGTGCGTTCCAGCGCGGCAACAGCAGATTACTGATGCCCCACAGTGCATAACCCCAACCGAAGCTCAATCCAGCTTCCTCCCGGACATCAACCCCGGCTTGGCTAGCTACGCTCCACACCAGAACACTGGTCAGCAACACCAACCCCAAACCGCGCCAGCCGGCAGCATCTGCCAGAGGACGGGCCAGGGGAAACAGCGTGACACATAGCAGCACCAGCAGCACAGGCAAATCTGGCACACCCGCCAATAATCCCAACACAGCCCCGGCCAGCGCCAGCCCATACAGTAATCCGCTGATTATCCACAGCGGTTTGCGCCAATATGCAAATGGCGCGGCGTGTTCCGATGTCAGATTGATTGCGGCCAATGACATGATTAGACTCAAATTTACATTCACTAGCGGCTGGCCGAGGATCAATAGTTCAAGCGGTTCCAGCCAAGCACCTATCAACCAGACACTCAGCATCAACGTAATCAATGCCGCCCCAGCATGCATTGTGGTCCGGTAGCGGGCGCCAGTCAGTACAAACAGCAATAAACTGACGCCCAAAGCGGGCCATAGCTGGGGTGTGGCATTGTTCAGCAACCCTAGCAATAGACTGACTGCCACAGGCACCGTCGCAACCAACATCGCGCAACTGTGCAAACTCTCCTCAACACGCCGGCGGCCACCTGACCCGCCCGGCACACTAAAGTACATTAACCGGGCTAAACGCCAGATTAACGGCTGATCCAATGCGGCGACGCCCAGCCACCAGATCAACAGGGCATATCCAACACCCGCCGCCGCTAGTCCAGGCAACCCCGCTCCCAACTGCGCTAATCCGGCTAGCCATCCTGCCAATCCGAGCAGCATCGGCAACGCTACCCCATAAAACCAGTGCAAACGACCGATCAATAACAATCCGCTGATTGCCGCCGCCCCGGCAGTCCAAGGCCAGATGGGTGATAGATCACCTTCCAGCAAGCGAGCCCCCCAATGCACCAACCCCACTGTCCATAATAAGGACATCGCCTGTTCCAATGGAGTCCGGACTATCGAAATAGGACCGGTTGACCATCTGTTTTCTGTATCCCCCATCTCTGCCAGCAACTCTTCGCGAATTTCCATGCGCCAATCGATCCACCACAGGAACAGCCCTATCGCCAGAACCAGAATAAATTCCACCAGCCCGGCACCTGGAGCAGGGAAATAGCTCAGTTTGACTAAAACCCCGATAGCAGCGGCCAGCAGCAGCACCCCATAAAATAAGGATTGCTGACGTAAACCGAGGCTTAACCACAATAGAAGCCCACAGGCCAGTATCAGTAGCAGGATCAATTCCAACCGTCCCAGCCAGCCTGGCCATAAATTGACTCCAGCTAACACCAACGCTGAGACGATCGCTAATAAGGCACTCCTGATCCAAACCCGCCGGCCGATTGGCGGCTGCCGTACATCGTGTAAACCCAATCCAGTCCATAGCGCTGCCAGCGCCAGCCAGCCTAGAGCTGTTTGTACAGGCCAACGGAAAGGCAACCAATCCGGCGCGTAGGCGACCGCTGTTGCCGCCAGCACCGCAATACCCGCATCGGCATAAGTCCATTCTGGATCAGTGTCCGACAGCACCAGCGTCCATCGGGTCGCGCCATAGCCTAAAGCCACCGCAGCCGTAGCGGTGGCAAATCCGATTTCTCCAGGCATTGCCCAAAATAGACTCCAGATGGTCAGGCCGATTAGCAGCAATCCAAAGGTCAACAAGCATTGCCGGGCGATCGTTTGGGAACCTGACCTCTTCTCATCCCAATCTTCTTCGATAAAGGGAGAGGGTGTCTTAGCACTTGCCCAGCGACTTAACACGAGTAATGCAAGCAAACCTGGCAGGCTGGCTAATAGATGCCAGGCGGGCGGCAGCCATTGCAAAATTCCATATCCATATATTCCTGCTATACAGCCAAATAACAGATACAGTGGAGGCAGAGTCAGATAGCGCCAAGTCATCCAGCCATACAACCCTGCGCCCAACGCCAAGGTCAAAATCGCCGCAGGCGTCGCAGGCATGGCCATGACGATTGCAACGGCCGATAACCCATATAGCGTGAAACTGAACTGGGATAGAAAGGTATACTTATGGACCCATTCTTTGAGAGCGGCGTCCACCGGAAACAGTAGCAGGCACAACCCCATCAGAAACAGACCTGAGTAGCCTGCTGGCAGCGGCTCTGGCCAAACCCAAGTCAAATGAACGAACGACACAACGCCTGCGTAGACAAGCATCCCGGCAGCGAAATAGCTTGTCCAGCGGCGGTACAGAAAAATCTGCTGCAACCATTCACCAGTAAAGCGCCGCAAACCATCACCAAGAAGGGCCAATAGTACAATATGTAAAATCGCCAGCACTGGCCAATCCGGCACGATCACCGCTAACGGCGCAACCAGCTGCATCCCTGCTATGGCTGTAAGCAAACTGGTATAGCGGCCTGGTAACGCCCGATCAATCAGAGCGCTGATCAATCGCGCGATCCAGGCAAAAGCTCCCAGCGTTAGCATTGCCAGCAAGGCGCTAAGCGCCAGCCATACAATCTCCCGTTCACTGGCGCCAAACAGGCGCACAGCAACGGCTAAGTCCAATGGCCCGAGCATTAAGCCTAGGGTCAGTAATACACCACTGGCGACGACCAATTCCGGCCGGGTGCGGCGGAACTGGTAACCTGCCCAAATCAGAAAACCGGTTGTTGCCAGAAGACTGGTAAGCACGACCAAGGCGTTGATAAAACCAGTGGTATTGGTAACTAGAAACAACGCCCCGGCTACGAAGCAAAATCCACCGATAAACCAACCGATATTCTGTACCAAAAATGGCGCGATCAATGCCGGCCAACCGGACATCGCCTGAAGTGCTCTTTCTAAAGGCCCTGGTTCGATTGGCCGCCAGCCAGCAGATGGTTGCCTATCGGTTGCCAAAGAGGCGGTGGCTACTCTCTTGGGAGAGGATTCAACAGAGGGAGCCGATTCTGCTCGAAGTGGCGGAATCATGGAGCCAGGCGGAATCGGCCGGGAAATAGGCCTAGGTTCAAGGGGTGGCGGGATAGGTGCAAGAGTTATGGTGCTGACCTCTTCCTGCCGGTTTGACGGACAGGAAGCCTGTGCCACATCCGGAATCGCTGGCGATTCCAGGTCTACGGATTGCCAAAGAGGCGGTCCCGGTCGCTCATGAATCGCCTGTTGTTCCCAAACCGCCAACTGCCGGCGCGCCTCGGCCAGTTGATGGCGGGAGACAATAAGAGCGATCAATAAAATTATGGGCGAAACCAACCATAACCCGACCAATACAATGAGAAGTGTCCAGTCCATAACCCACCTCGCAAGAGCAAAACCAACCCCTCTTCGCCGTTAGCCTTTCGCCTTCAAACTGGCTTTCGTACCTCTTGCCGGAGAATCGCCAATTCCGTTTCAACCTCGTTATCCACTTCCATTTTCAGGAATTCCCTTTCGACCTGGCTGTACTCACCATATAATTCAGCCCGTGCCTCCATCCGCGCCTCCATCTCATCTACCTTGCCAGCCATACGGCCCAAGGAATGATTGAGGTCAAGGCCAGTTTGAAATCGATCACTGACCCGATCCATCTGCTCACGGGCTTGTGCAGCTCGCTGCCGCGCCACCAGACTGCCTTTCTTAAGCCTTGCCTCTTCCAGCTTAGTTTCCAGCGCCCGCAATTGAGCTTTAAGCCGTTCACTGGTTCGCTTGGCTGATTCCCAGGATGCTTGCAAGTTACTGGCAATATCATCGTGCTCCTTCTTGCGCTGCAACGCTTCACGCGCCAGCGTTTCATTACCGTTTTCCATTGCTCGCCGTGCCCGGTTATACCAGTCGTCAATCTGCCGGCGTTGGTTATCTAATTCCCTCGCTAATTGCTTCTCGCTGGCTAAGGCGTCGATGACTCCCTCACGAGCACCCTTGATGTTTTCCTCCATCTCACGAATGAGTTGCTTGATCATCCGCTCCGGATCTTCGACTCGATCCACTAAATCATTGAGATTTGCTGTGAGCACGTCGCTGATACGCTTGAATAAATTAGCCATGAAGCACCTCCAGTAGTTACGACAAGGGAAGAGATAATTTGAGTATAGTAAGGATTTTTTTAGTTGAACAGTGTTTAATTAGTATCCCAAAAATTGGTCAACTGGTGAATCTCCACACTTATTTTTTAATTCTAGCGGCGGTACTGGTGCTATCTATTACTTTTTGCTTGGCACCGATTACCTCTACTCTGACGATCGCCTCTGCCCTGACGATCGCCTCTGCCCTGACGATCGCCT
>ERZ795053.3323-NODE-3323-length-18398-cov-11.799542_pt1 | contig 18398 bp, 19 predicted proteins | sample MGYA00375137_ERZ795053 | MGnify/ENA primary metagenome ERZ795053 (study PRJEB30182, sample SAMN05720284) | activated sludge metagenome | isolation source: Anaerobic digester | place: Hong Kong | collected 2014-12-17 ...
GGCATGGCCGAACCGATGATGGAAGAAGATCCGGTGGTCGAGGCGGCAAGCTCCTCGAGCGCGGGGATCGTCGTTCCGCTGCTGCTGCTTCTGCTGATCGCGGCGGCGGCTTCGTCGTCCAGTGGCGGGACGATAGAGTAGACCCGGCAAGTTCTGACTGGAGGTACCGATGAAGACCAGACTTCTTGGATGCGCGGTTGCGCTTTCGCTTGTTGCGGGCGGGGCTTTCGCGGGTGGCATGGCCGAACCGATGATGGAAGAAGATCCGGTGGTCGAGGCGGCAAGCTCCTCGAGCGCGGGGATCGTCGTTCCGTTGCTGCTGCTTCTGCTGATCGCGGCGGCGGCTTCGTCGTCGAGTGGCGGGACGCAGGTATCGGGCTGAGAGTGTAGCCCGGCGCGGGCTCCGAACGGGAGAGAAACATGAAGACCAGACCTCTTGTCTGTGCCGTAGCGTTGTCGCTGGTCTCGGGTGCCGCTTTCGCGGGCGGCATGGCCGAACCGATCATGGAAGAAGACCCGGTGGTCGAGGCGGCAAGCTCGTCGAGCGCGGGGATCGTCGTTCCGCTGCTTCTGCTTCTGCTGATCGCGGCGGCGGCTTCGTCGTCGGGTGGCGGGACGCAGTTCCGCTGATCCTGACCCGTCTCCGGTTCCGCCGGGGGCGAAAGGCATTTTGAAAAAAGGAGATCAAGATCATGAAATCGAAAGTTCTTGCTGGCGCTGCGGCGCTCTTGCTGGTGACGGGCGCGACCTATGCGGGCGGCATGGCCGAACCGATGATGGAAGAAGACCCGGTGGTCGAGGCGGCAAGCTCGTCGAGCGCGGGGATCGTCGTTCCGCTGCTGCTTCTTCTGCTGATCGCGGCGGCGGCTTCGTCGTCCAGTGGCGGCGGCAGCACCATTACGACTGCTTTCTGATTTCCGTGCAAACCCGCACTTGTGTGCGGATAGCCTATCTGATCTCTGGCAAGGGGCTGGCGACGGCCCCTTTTGTCTGTTCGGAACGCATCCGATGACCGCAATGCCGCCCGTGCGCGGGCAACTGACGCCCGACCGGCCATTGGCCGATCTGACCTGGCTGCGCGTGGGCGGGCCGGCTGACTGGCTGTTCCAGCCCGCGGACGAGGCGGACCTGGCCGCCTTCCTGGCGACCCTCGACCCGCATGTGGCGGTGTTTCCGATGGGGGTCGGATCGAACCTGATCGTGCGTGACGGCGGTATCCGGGCGGTGGTGATCCGGCTGGGGCGCGGCTTCAACAGCATTTCGGTCGCGGGGCAGCGGGTTACGGCGGGGGCGGCGGCGCTTGACGCCCATGTCGCGCGCCGGGCGGCAGAGGCGGGGGTGGACCTGACCTTCCTGCGCACGATCCCCGGCGCGATCGGCGGCGCGGTGCGCATGAACGCGGGCTGCTATGGGTCCTACGTTGCCGACCACCTTGTCAGCGCGACCGCCGTCACGCGCGATGGCCGGCAGGTGACGCTCGACGCCGGGGAACTGAAGCTCCGCTACCGGCAGTCCGATCTGCCCGACGGCTGGGTCATCACCTCGGCCACGTTCGAGGGCGCCGCCGGCGACCCCGACGCGCTGGCGGCGCGGATGGCCGAACAGATCGCCCGGCGAGACGAGAGCCAGCCGACGAAGGAGCGCAGCGCCGGGTCCACCTTCCGCAATCCCGCCGGGTTTTCTTCGACCGGCCGCGCCGACGATACGCACGAACTCAAGGCGTGGAAGGTGATCGACGACGCGGGAATGCGCGGCGCGCGGCGGGGCGGCGCACAGATGAGCGAGAAGCATTCGAACTTCCTGATCAACACGGGCGGCGCTACGGCGGCCGATCTGGAAGGTTTGGGCGAAGAGGTTCGAAAAAGGGTTTTCCAACAGAGCGGATTGACGCTAGAATGGGAAATCATGCGCGTCGGCGAACCGGCGGCGGATAAATAAGCGAAATCAGGGTCGAAACGGCCCGACAACAGGGGCGCCAAGCCCCGGACAGAGGCGGAATTGGCGGGCAGGTCGAGCAGGACAGCCCCCAAGGTTGCGGTGCTGATGGGCGGGCGCTCGGCCGAGCGCGAGGTTTCGCTTGTCAGCGGGCGCGAATGCGCGGCCGCGCTGCGGGAGGCGGGCTATGAGGTGGTCGGGGTCGATGCAGGCCCCGATCTTGTCGCGCGCCTGGCCGAGATCCGCCCCGATGTCTGTTTCAACGCGCTGCATGGCCGCTGGGGCGAGGATGGATGCGTCCAGGGCCTGCTGGAATGGCTGGGCCTCGCCTATACGCACTCCGGCGTTCTTGCCTCGGCGCTGGCGATGGACAAGACCCGCGCCAAGGCCGCCTTCGCGGCGGCCGGCCTGCCCGTCGTCGAAAGCCTGATCGCCCCCAAGTCCGAGGTCATGGCGCGGCACGTCATGGACACCCCCTATGTCGTCAAGCCGAACGCCGAAGGGTCGTCCGTGGGCGTCTACATCGTGTCCGCGAACGCCAATACCCCGCCCAAGCTTGGCGCGGAGATGCCTGACGAGGTGATGGTGGAAGCCTATGTGCCCGGGCGGGAACTGACCTGCACGGTTCTGGGCGACCGGGCGCTTTGCGTGACCGAAATCGTGACGACGGGCTGGTACGACTATCACGCGAAATATGCGCCCGGCGGGTCGCGCCATGTCTGCCCGGCCGAAATTCCCGACCAGATCGCTGCGGCCTGCCGCGACTATGCGTTGCGCGCGCATCGGGCGCTGGGATGCCGGGGCCTGTCGCGGTCCGACTTCCGCTGGGACGAGGCGCGGGGGATGGCTGGTCTTTTCATTCTCGAAACCAACACCCAGCCCGGCATGACGCCGACATCGCTTGCGCCGGAGCAGGCGGCGGCGGAGGGGATGAGCTTTGCCGATCTTTGCCGCTGGATCGTGGAGGATGGGTCATGCGGGCGCTGAAGACCGCGAGGCCCGATGGCTGGCAGGATCCGGCGCCCTCGCGGCTGAGCTACCGGTTGAACCGCCTTTGGCTGACCCCGCTTGTCCGGCGCTTCACCCGGGTCGGCCTGCCCGCGATGGTGCTGGCGCTTTCGGTGGGGCTATACCTGCAAGACGCGGGGCGGCGGGGTGACCTTGTCTCCGGCTTCGTTTCGATCAAGCGCGAGATCCAGGACCGGCCGGAATTCATGGTGACGCTGATGCGGATCGACGGCGCGTCCGGACCGGTGGCCGCCGGAATCCGCGCGATGCTGCCGGTTCAGCTGCCCGCCTCGTCCTTCCGCATCGACCTGGAGACGTTTCGCGCCGCCATTGCCCAGATCGACGCGGTGGCCGCCGTCGATCTGCGCATCCGCCCCGGCGGTGTGCTGCAGGTCGATGTGACCGAACGGCAGCCGGCGATCCTGTGGCGGACCGCTTCGGGCCGGCTTGAGATGCTGGACGCCCTGGGGCACCGCGTCGCGACCCTGACCGCCCGAGAGGCGCGGCCGGACCTGCCGGTCATCGCGGGCGAGGGCGCCGAGGATCGCGTGCAGGAGGCGCTGACGCTTTTCGCCGCCGCCCGCCCGCTGGCACCGCGCCTGCGCGGCATGGTGCTGATCGGTGAACGCCGCTGGGATCTGGTGCTCGACCGCGACCAGCGGGTCATGCTTCCCGAGGCGGGGGCCGTGGCGGCGCTGAACCGGGTGATCGAACTGGACCGCGCCGAGGATCTTCTGGCACGCGATGTCGCGGTCGTGGACATGCGCAACGATTATCGCCCCACCATCCGGCTCGGCGCGGCCGCGATGGCGACACTCAGGGGCGAGGCTTTGGACGAGACGAAGGTGAACGGGCAATGACCGATCTTTATCAGTCGCAGCGGGCGATGCGGAACATGCGCAGGGCTGCGATGCAGCGGGGCGTGATCGCCATTCTCGATGTGGGCACGTCGAAGATCGCCTGTCTCGTGCTGAGGTTCGACGGGCCCGAGCCGGACCGGGAAGACGGCCTTGGCCCGCTCGCGGGGCAGTCTCAGTTCCGGGTGATCGGCGCTGCGACGACGCGGTCGCGCGGCGTGCGTTTCGGCGAAATCGACGCGATGGCCGAAACCGAACGTGCCGTCCGCACCGCCGTCCAGGCGGCGCAGAAGATGGCGCAGGTCCGGGTCGATCACGTCATCGCCTGTTTCTCCGGCGCCCATCCGCGCAGCTACGGGCTGGCGGGCGAGGTGCAGCTTGCCGACGGTCAGGTCAGCGAGAACGACGTGGCCCGGGTCCTGGCGGCCTGCGACGTGCCCGACTATGGCACCGGGCGCGAGGTTCTGCACGCCCAGCCGGTGAATTTCGCCGTCGACCACCGCACCGGCTTTGGCGATCCGCGCGGCCATGTCGGCAACCGCCTTGCGGCCGACATGCATCTTCTGACGATCGACACGGCGGCCGTGCAGAACCTGCTTTACTGCATCAAGCGTTGTGACCTGGAACTCGCCGGGATCGCGTCTTCAGCCTATGTCTCGGGTCTGGCGAGCCTCGTGGAGGACGAACAGGAACTTGGCGCGGCCTGCATCGACATGGGCGGCGGGGCCACCGGCATTTCGATCTTCATCAAGAAACACATGATCTTCGCGGAAAGCGTGCGGATGGGCGGCGATCATGTAACGTCGGACATCGCCAAGGGGCTGCAGGTTCCCTTTGCCACCGCCGAACGGATCAAGACCATCCACGGCGGGGTTCACGCGACCGGCATGGACGACCGCGAGATGATCGAGATCGGCGGTGACAGCGGCGACTGGGAAAAGGACCGCCGGAGGGTCAGCCGGACCGAACTGATCGGGATCATGCGCCCGCGGGTCGAGGAGATCCTCGAAGAGGTGCGGGCGATCCTGGATGTGGCCGGTTTCGACCATCTGCCAAGCCAGCAGATCGTCCTGACCGGGGGGGCAAGCCAGATCCCCGGTCTCGACATGCTGGCGGCTCGGATTCTTGGGCAGAACGTCCGTCTTGGCCGGCCCCTGAGGGTGCAGGGCCTGCCGCAGGCGGCCACCGGACCGGCGTTTTCATCTTCGGTCGGGCTATGTCTTTTTGCCGCGCATCCGCAGGACGAATGGTGGGATTTCGCGATTCCCGCCGAACGCTACCCGGCGCGGTCGCTGCGTCGTGCCGTCAGGTGGTTCAAGGATAACTGGTAGACGCAATATCGTGACGGAGTGGCGAAATGCCGCCGAAAGATAAGGGAACGAGTCTATATTTTGTGTCGATTGGGTGTTTTTCTCGTGACCTCGGCGGCGCAAGCCTATAAAATCACCTCAATTCTGGGGGAAAATGGCCGAAACGGCCGACATGACAGGCGGTAACCGATGGCATTGAATCTGACGATGAGCGAGCATGAAGAGCTGAAGCCGCGGATTACGGTTTTCGGCGTCGGCGGCGCGGGTGGCAACGCGGTCAACAACATGATCGCCAAGGCGCTTGAGGGTGTCGAATTCGTCGTGGCCAATACCGATGCCCAGGCGCTCCAGCAGTCCAAGGCTCACGCCCGCGTCCAGATGGGCGTGAAGGTGACCGAGGGGCTGGGCGCGGGCGCGCGTCCCGCTGTCGGGGCCGCTGCGGCCGAGGAAACCATCGAGGAAATCGTTGATCACCTGGCCGGCGCTCATATGTGCTTCATCACCGCGGGCATGGGCGGCGGCACCGGGACGGGCGCCGCGCCGATCATCGCGCAGGCGGCGCGGGAACTGGGCGTTCTGACCGTTGGCGTCGTGACCAAGCCCTTCCAGTTCGAGGGCGCCAAGCGTATGCGCCAGGCGAACGAGGGGATCGAGGCGCTCCAGAAAGTCGTCGACACGCTCATCATCATCCCGAACCAGAACCTGTTCCGGCTGGCCAATGAGAAGACGACCTTCACCGACGCCTTCGCCATGGCCGACGACGTGCTTTACCAGGGCGTGAAGGGTGTGACCGACCTCATGGTGCGCCCGGGCCTCATCAACCTCGACTTTGCCGACGTGCGTTCCGTGATGGACGAAATGGGCAAGGCGATGATGGGCACCGGCGAGGCTTCGGGCGAGGATCGCGCGATCCAGGCCGCGGAGAAGGCGATCGCCAACCCGCTCCTCGACGAAATCAGCCTGCGCGGCGCCAAGGGTGTCCTGATCAACATCACCGGCGGGTCCGACCTGACGCTGTTCGAACTCGACGAGGCGGCAAACCGCATCCGCGAAGAGGTCGACCCCGACGCCAACATCATCGTCGGCTCCACGCTGGATGACCGCATGGACGGCGTGATGCGTGTGTCCGTCGTCGCCACCGGGATCGACGTCGCGGTGAGCGAGGCAGAAGCCCCGGCGCCGCGCCGGACGCTGGCCCAGCCGTTGGCGCAGGCGGCCCCGGCACCCGCCCCGGTCGAGGCGCCCCGTGCCGCCGCGCCGGCGCCGCAACCCGAACCGCAGCCGGTGCGGGCCGAACCGGCGCCGCAGGCAGTCGCCGCCCAGGACCGGACGTTGTTCGACGCGCCCGTCGAGGACGAGGACGGCCTGCCGCCGCCTGCCTATCAGCCGCAGCCGACCGCCGCGCAGATGGCGCAGTCGCGCAGCGTCCATGTCGAGGACGAGGCCGGGGCCTTCGTCGCGCCGCGTCCGCGCGCGCCCGGAACCCCCACGCCCGAGGCGCTGGCCCGGCTTCAGGCCGCCGTCAACCGCCAGCCCGGCCAGGCCGCGCGCCAGGCCCAGCCGGCCGCCCCGGCGCGCCAGCCGCAACCTGCCGAACGCGCGCGTTTCGGCATCAACACGCTGATCAACCGGATGACTGGCCATTCGCACGAAGGGGCGGAACGCGCCGCCCCGGCAGTGCGCCAGCAACCGCGCATGCACACCTCCTACGAAGAGGAGACCGAGGTCGATCCCGATCAGGAACGGATCGAAATACCGGCGTTTCTGCGTCGGCAAGCCAACTGAACCTGTAACATTTCATTGACTGGGGCCGGACTTGTCCGGCCCTTTTTATTTTGTTTTCAGCATCTTGCGGTGCGACCGGAAGGGCTGAGCGGGGCCTTGCCCAATCGTGAAGGTTTTGTTTCAGGACGTTGCAAAGAGTGAATTGAGTGTTCGCCGGCAGTTGGTTACCTGATCCTTGCCGGAGTTCCGGGGTGTGTTGACCCTTGTTCGGCAAGGCAATCTCGGGGGCAGTCGTGCAGGCGACCATCAGATCCACAGCAAGCTTCTCCGGCGTCGGATTGCACTCCGGCAGACCGGCGCGGATGCGCGTGCACCCCGCTTCGGCGAACTATGGCGTCTGGTTCCGCCGGACCGATGTCATCGGTGCGGATCCGATGGTTCCGGCGATCTGGAATGCCGTGAAGCAGGCACAGCTCTGCACCCGGATCGAGAACGCGGCGGGCGTCGCCGTCTCGACCATCGAACATATCATGGCGGCACTGGCGGGCTGCGGGATTCACAACGCCCTGATCGAGATCGACGGGCCCGAAGTGCCGATCCTGGATGGATCCGCCCAGCCGTTCGTTGCCGGAATCCTTGCGCGCGGACTTCAGATGCTCGAGGAGCCTGTACGCTGCTTCGAGGTGCTCAAGACCGTGGAAGTCCGCGACGGGAGCGCCTTTGCCAGGCTTGAGCCGGCCGAGACGCTCGAGATCGATTTCCGGATCGAATTCGCCGATGCCGCGATCGGGCGGCAGGAAAAGCAGCTTTCGCTCGCGAACGGAACATTCGTCCGGGAACTGTCGAACTGCCGGACCTTCTGCCGGCAAAGCGACGTGGACGCGATGCGGGCGAACGGGCTTGCGCTGGGTGGAACCTACGAGAACGCAGTTGTCGTCGATGGCGAACGCGTGCTCAGCCCCGGCGGCTTGCGCCACCGGGACGAGGCTGTCCGCCACAAGATGCTGGATGCGCTTGGCGATCTGTCGCTGGCCGGCGCGCCGATTCTGGGGCGCTACACCGGAAACCGCGCGGGTCACGCGATGACGAACCGGCTTTTGCGTGCGCTTTTCGCCGACCCTTCGGCCTTCCGCATGTCTGACTGCGCGGATGATCGCCGTGCGCGGCTGCCCGGCGTTGGCGTAAGCCGGGCCGACATCCCCGCCGTTGCCTGAGCCAAGACCGCCAAAGGCGTTTTGCGCCCCGGATTTTTCTGTGCTAGGACGATGCGAACCGATGGGCCATCAGGCGCATCGGACCAAGAATTGATGTGGAATCGGGGTAGGCGGCAGATGGCGCGGGGCATTCAAACGGCAAAGGGTGTCGCGGTGCTTGCGCTGACCTTGTCCTTGGCAGGGTGCGGCAGCAACAAGGTCGAAGACGTGCCGCTGGACCAGCTGGACGCCGAATCGATCTTTCAGCTGGGGGAACAATCGCTCGAAAGCGAACGGAAGGCGGAGAACGCCGTCTACTACTTCTCCGAGGTGGAACGGCTTTATCCCTATTCCGAGATGGCCAAACGGGCGCTGATCATGCAGGCCTACGGCTATCACAAGGACAAGGACTACGAAAACAGCCGCGCCGCCGCGCAGCGCTACATCGACACATATCCGGCCGAGGAAGACGCGGCCTATGCCAAGTATCTGCTCGCGCTCAGCTATTACGACCAGATCGACGAGGTCGGCCGCGACCAGGGGCTGACGTTCCAGGCGCTGCAGGCGCTGCGCGCGGTGATCGAGGAATATCCCGACAGCGACTATGCGCGTTCGGCGATCCTGAAGTTCGACCTGGCATTCGACCACCTTGCCGCGAAGGAAATGGAGATCGGCCGCTACTACTTGCGCCGCCACCATTTCACCGCCGCGATCAACCGTTTCCGCGTGGTGGTCGAACAGTACCAGACCACGACCCACACCGCCGAGGCGCTTTACCGCCTGATCGAATGCTATCTGTCGCTTGGCCTGACGGACGAAGCGCAGACGGCAGGTGCGATCCTTGGCTACAACTACCGCTCGACGCCGTGGTACGAGGACGGCTACCGTCTGCTGACCAAGCAGGGCCTGGCGCCCGAGGCGAAGGGCGACGGCTGGTTGGCAACGATCTATCGGCGCGTCGTCAAGGGCGAATGGCTTTGACGCTGCGCTGAGGCGGGGCCTTTCGGGGGCGGGGATGCTTCGGTCGCTCGAAATCCGGGATATGCTGCTGATCGACCGGCTCGCGCTGGATTTCGGCCCGGGGCTGAATGTGCTGACCGGGGAAACCGGGGCGGGCAAGTCCATCCTGCTTGATTGTCTGGGTTTCGTGCTGGGCTGGCGGGGGCGCGCCGATCTTGTGCGCGCCGGCGCCGCGCAGGGCGAGGTGACGGCGGTATTCGATCTGCCCCCGGCCCATCCCGCGCGCGCGGTGCTGGACGAAGCCGGGATCGCGGCGGAGGGCGAGTTGATCTTGCGCCGGGTGAACGCCGCGGATGGGCGCAAGACCGCCTGGGTGAACGACCGCCGCACGACCGGGGAGGTGTTGCGCGCACTGTCGGACGCGCTGATGGAGCTGCACGGGCAGCAGGACGATCGCGGCCTTCTGGATCCGCGCGGGCACCGGGCGATGCTGGATGCCTTCGCCGGGGCCGATCCGGCCCTGGTGCGCGCGGCCTGGGCCGGGCTTGCCCTGGCCCGCAAGTCGCGCGCGGACGCCGAGGCGGCCCTTGTCGCGGCCAAGGCGGAGGAGGACTTCCTTCGACATGCGACGGAAGAGCTTGAAAAGCTTGATCCCAAACCCGGAGAAGAGGCGGCGCTGGACGCTCGCCGCCGGCAGATGCAGGCCGGCCAGCGCATCCGCGAGGATATCGCGCGGGCCTTCCAGGCGCTTGGTCCCGACGGGGCGGAGGGGCTGATGGCCGATGCCACCCGCTGGCTGGAGGGCGCCGCCGACCGGGCCGAGGGCCTTCTGGACGATCCCCTGGCCGCGCTGTCGCGCGCGATCACCGAGCTGGGGGAGGCCGCGCAGGGCGTGGAGGCGGCATTGGAGCGGCTGGAGTTCGATCCGCGCGAGATGGAGCGGGTCGAGGAACGGCTGTTCGCGATCCGGGCGCTTGCGCGCAAGCACGGGGTCCAGCCCGACGAGCTTGATGCACTTGCCGCCGACCTGCGTGACCGGCTGTCGGCGCTCGATCGGGGCGCGGACGACCTGAAGGGGCTCGAACGGGCGGTGGCCGGGGCGCAGGCGTCCTATGACCGCGCCGCGCGGGATCTGCGTCAGGCGCGCCGGGACGCCGCCGCCGCGCTGGATGCGGCGATCGCGGCGGAACTTGCCCCCCTGAAGATGGAACGAGCGGTCTTCGTGACCGAGGTCACGCCGGCTGATCCGGGGCCGGAGGGGACCGAAATGGTGTCCTTCAGCGTCGCGACCAACCCCGGCGCGCCCGCCGGGCCGCTGAACCGCATCGCCTCGGGCGGGGAACTGTCGCGGTTCCTTCTGGCGCTCAAGGTCTGCGTGGCGCGCGGTGGCGAAGCGCTGACGATGATCTTCGACGAGATCGACCGCGGCGTCGGCGGGGCCACCGCCGATGCGGTGGGGCGCCGGCTTGAACGCCTGGCCGAGAGCGCGCAGATCCTTGTCGTGACGCACAGTCCGCAGGTCGCGGCGCGCGGCGCCCATCATTTCCGCGTCCAGAAAAAGGTCGAAGGCGGCATGACGAGTTCAACCGTCGTGGCGCTGGGACGGGACGAACGGATCGACGAACTTGCACGGATGATCTCCGGTGAGACGATCACCGACGCCGCGCGCGCCGCCGCCCGGGATCTGCTGGCGGGCTAGGCCGGCAGCCTGCGCAAGCGCACAGCCGCTCTGCCCCAACGGCCTTGCCGGTCTTGCCCGGCGCGCCCATACTGGTGGCGAAAAGGGGGCGACGATGAAGAAGATCCAAAGTCAGGGCGTCCATCACATCACGCTGAACGGCGCGGACCGCCAGACCTCCATCGACTTCTGGGAAGGCGTGCTTGGCATGCCTTTCGTCTTCGACCAGCCGAACCTCGACAACCCGCGCGAGGGGCATCTTTACTTCGACCCCGGCGACGGGCGGCTGATCACCGTCTTCACCAACGAAGATCGCAAGCCCGACCCCGCGAAAACGCCGAACGATCCCGGCGCGGTCCATCATGTCGCCTTCAGTGTCAGCCACGCGACCTTCACCCATGCGAAGGAGCGGCTGGAGGCGCGGGGCATCACCGTCTATGGCCCGAAGGATCGGGGCTTCATGGATTCGATCTATTTTCGCGACCCGCTGGGCTTTCTGATCGAACTGGCCTGCTACCGGTTCGAACCGCCCGTGGGCTGCACCCATGCCGACGTGATGATCGAGGCGCACCGGCTTCGCGTGGCGCGCGGCGACTACAACATCAAGGAAGAACACCTGGCCGACGCGATCGGGTTGCTGGTGGAACGGCGGCAGCAAAGCCTGTCGGCCGACCGCGCGCCGCGAAACCCGTATTGACCGTGATGGCGACGGGGGCAGGCAGGATGGAGGTCAAGACGCCGATCACCCAGGCGCTTCAGGACGGCGTGCTGAGCCGGCAGGAACTCAAGGCGCTGATGCGCCGGTCTGACCTGCCGGCACTGCGCCATCTGGCGGGCTGGCTTGTCCTTCTTGGCGTGACCGGCTTTCTGGTTCACGCGACGCTGGGATCGATCTGGCTTTGGCCGGCGATGTTTCTTCATGGGATCGTGGTCGTTCACCACTTCTCGCTCCAGCATGAATGCTGTCACTACACGGTCTTCAGGACGCGCTGGCTGAACGATCTGTTCGGAACGCTCTGCGGGTTGATCGTCGCCATTCCGCATCAGTACTTCCGCTATGAACACTGCGACCACCACACCCACACGCAGTTGAAGGGCCACGACCCGGAGCTGATCGAACTGCCGATGTCGGTCTGGAAATACCTTTGGTACATCACCGCGATCCCCTATTGGCGGTCCAATCTCGGGGGGATGATCACGCGGGCCTTCGGGCGCATTTCCGACGCCGACAAGGTCTTTCTGCCGAAGGAGACCTGGCAGACCGTCATCGGGGAGGCGCGCGCCTATCTGGCCGTCTATGCGGCGATCCTTGCCCTGTCGGTCGCGACCGGCAGCGCGGCGGCGCTTTGGTACTGGATCGTGCCGTCGCTTCTGGCCCAGCCGGTGATGCGCGCGATCCGGATGACCGAACATGTCGGCCGGCCCAATGTCGCGGACATGCGCGAGAACACCCGCACGAACATGACCAACGGTCTGGTGCGGTTCCTGTGCTGGAACATGAACTACCACGCCGAACACCACTACGCGGCCTCTGTCCCCTATCACGCGCTGCCCCGGCTGCACGAAAAGCTGAAGGGCTATGTCCATGTCGAAGCGGGCGGCTACATCGGCGCACACCGGGAGATCCTGCGCCAACTGACCGGCCGCCAGCCGCGTGCCGACCTTCGGTCCGGGGCCGCGGAATGACCGACGCGCCCGCCCGGCGGCAGAAGGTCTGGCACGATCTGGTCGCCGTCGCCGATCTGGAAAAGGGCGACGTGACGCCGGTCAGCCTTGGCGCCCGCGAACTGGCGGTCTACGACGGGCTTGACGGCATCACCGTGTCCCATGCCCGCTGCACGCATGGCGCGGCCAATCTGTGCGACGGGTATTTCGACGGACGGCGGATCGAATGCCCGCTGCATCAGGGCCTGTTCGACGCGCGGACCGGGGCGGTTCTGGCCGCCCCTGCACGCCTTCCCCTGCGCATGATCGAGGCGCGGGTCGAGCGCGGGATGGTGCAGGTCCTGATCTGATCGGTGCGCGGGCGGCGACCCGCCTGTGCGGCGCACCGGCTTGAGCGGGGCGGGAACGGCCCGTAGTCTGACCGGGGACGAGACAAGGGCGGAGGCGGGATGGACGGCGAACGCGATCTGACGACCGGCTCCATCCCCGGGCATTTCCGCGCGCTGGCCTTGCCCGCCGCCATCGGCATGGTCTTTTCCACGCTCTATAACGTCGTCGATGTCTGGTATGCGGGCCTTCTGCGGACCGACGCGCAGGCCGCGCTGGCGATTGGGTTCATCGCGTTCTTCATCCTCTCCACCGTCGGTTTCGGGCTTGGGTCGGCGATGGGGGCGCATGTCGGGCAGGCGATCGGCCGCAAGGACAGGGCGCTGGCGCGGCGGATGGCGGGGCAGGGGATCGTCTTCGGCCTTTTGGCCTCCGTTGTCCTGATCACCGCCGGCTTGCGCGCCGGGCCCGCGCTGATCGGGCTCGTCTCCGAACCGGGGCCCTACCGCGACCTCGCGCTGTCCTATTTCCGCGTCATGCTGCTGGCGATGCCGGGGTTCGTTCTGGGTTTCGGGGTCAACGGCATCCTGCAGGCCTTGGGAGATACGGTTTCGATGAGCCGGGCGATGATCGTGGCCTTCTTCGCCAACCTCGCGCTGGACCCCCTGTTCATGTTCGGTGTGCCCGGGGTCTGGGGCGGGATCGGATTTGACGGGATCGCCGCCGCGACCGTCGTCAGCCAGACCGGCGTTCTGGCCTTCCTTCTTTTCCGTCTGCTGCGCCGCCCGTTCGGGCGCGAGATGGTGGGCGACGATTTCCGGCCGCGCGGCAGTGCGATGCGCCAGATCGCGGTGCAGATGGCGCCGGTCAGCTTCGCGATGGCAGTGATGCTGGCCGCCGGGTTCATCGTGCAGTTCTACATGAAGTCCTTCGGCCCCGAGGCCGTTGCCGCCTATGGGTTGGGGCTCAGGGTGGAACAGCTTGTGCTCTTGCCGGCCTTCGGCCTGACCGGGGCGCTTCTGCCGATCGCCGCCCAGAACTTCGGGGCGGGGCACCACGAACGGGTGCGGCAGGCCCTGTTCGATTGCTGGAAGATCGGGCTGGCCTACATGGCCGTCGCCTGCCCGCTCTTGTGGCTGTCGGCGCATCTCTTGCTTGGCGTCTTCACCGACGACCCGCGGGTGATCGAGATCGGGACCGGCTATCTTCATGTCGATGTGATGCTCCTGCCGCTTTATCTGATGCTCATCGCGGCGAACGCACTATTGCAGGCGCTGCGCCGGCCGCTCTGGACCTTGTGGATCGGCATCTACCGGCAGGCGGTCGCGCTTGCCGTCTTCGCGTGGTTCTTCAGCACCGTACTCGGGCTTGGCCTTTGGGGCGTCTGGCTGGGGCTCGCGGCGGCGGTGGTCACCGGTCTGGCCCTGTCGCTGGTGGTGCTTGAACTGGTCGCGGGCCGGATGATCGGGGGTCTGTTTCGCGTCAGGCACCTTTCTGTCCAGGCCGCAACACCGGCCGCGCCCCGGACCGACCGCGGTGGCGTCTGAGGCCCCAAGGAAGAAATGTGTTCAATTTCATGTGTATGCACTTGTCGATTGATCTGTCGAATGAAGATAGTCGACCGGCAAACATGGTTGCGCGAATCGAACAAGTGTAGACCAGAATGGGGGACGGCCCGATGACGCGCGCGGAAGGGACGGCATGAACGCCCAGCCGATCATTGAAATCAGGAACCTCGGGAAGTTCTACGATGGTTTCGAGGCGTTGAGCAACGTCAACCTTTCGATCGCCCCGGGCGAACGGATCGTGATCTGCGGCCCGTCCGGTTCCGGCAAGTCCACCCTCATCCGCTGCATCAACCGGCTCGAGGAGCATTCGACCGGCGATCTGTTTGTCGACGGGATCGAACTGAGCGAGGACACCAAGGACATCCGTGCGGTGCGCCAGGAGGTTGGCATGGTGTTCCAGCAGTTCAACCTCTTTCCCCACCTGACCGTCCTCGAGAACCTGACCATCGGTCCGATCCGCGTGCGCAAGGTCGCAAAGGCGGAGGCGGAGGCACGGGCGCGCAAGTACCTGGAGCGCGTCCACATCCCCGAACAGGCCGACAAGTATCCCGCGCAGCTTTCGGGCGGCCAGCAGCAGCGCGTGGCAATCGCGCGGTCGCTGTGCATGGAGCCGCGGATCATGCTGTTCGACGAACCGACCTCGGCGCTGGACCCCGAAATGATCAACGAGGTCCTCGACGTGATGGTCGAACTGGCGGGAACCGGGATGACCATGGTGGTGGTCACGCACGAGATGGGCTTTGCCCGCAAGGTCGCCGACCGCATGGTCTTCATGGAACGCGGCGAGATCGTGGAAATCGCGCCGCCCGACGTATTCTTCACCGCACCGAAAAGCGATCGCTGCCGCGCCTTCCTGGACCAGATACTGGAGCATTGAGGATGGCCGAGGCGACCGCCACCGCGTCTGCTGCCCGCCCGAGGCGACCCATCACGTTGCGCAGGGTCTTCGCATCGCGGATCGTGTCGGTTGCGCTTTACGCCATCGTCGTCTGGCTGATCTTCCGAACCGCCCGCACCGGCGCCGAGGCGATGGGCTACAACTGGCAATGGTACCGCGTGCCACAGTATTTCCTGCGCCGGACCGAGGGGGGCCTCGAACTGGGCGAGCTTGTCACCGGGCTTGGCGCGTCGCTCCTGCTGTCCTCGGTGGCCTTTCTCCTCGCCATCGTCGTGGGGCTTGCGGTGGCGCTCTTGCGCCTGTCGAATCTGGTCGTGGGCAAGGCGGTGGCGCGGGTCTTCCTGGAGATCGTGCGCAACATGCCGCTTCTGGTGCTGCTTTACGTCTTCTACTACGTCGGCGGGCCGATCTTCGGGCTGGATCGCTATGTCGCCTCGGTCCTGTGCCTTGGGGTCTTTCACGGCGCGCTTGTGTCGGAGATCTTCCGTGCCGGCATCAATTCGGTCCCGCGCGGCCAGTGGGAGGCCGCGAAGTCCATCGGCATGACGCGGGGCCAGTCCTACCGCTACATCATCCTGCCGCAGTCGGTCCGCTTCATGTTGCCGCCGCTGACCGGGGAAGCCGTCAACATGATAAAAAGCTCTGCCATCGTGTCGGTGATCGCGGTTGCGGAACTGACCACGGCGGGGCGCAACATCATCTCGGACACCTACATGAGCTTCGAGATATGGTTCACCGTGGCAATCGTCTACCTTGCGGTGACGCTGTGCCTGTCGGTCTTCGTCACCCGCCTTGAACGCAAGTATGCCGTGAAAACCTGAAGAACACGTCCAACAAAGGAGAACTGCCATGACGACGAAACGAACTTTCCTTGCCGGAGTTTTCGCCATCGCGACATCGGCCCTTGTCGCGTTGCCCGCGATGGCCCAGCAGGCCACCCAGGCGCTGTCGAGCGAAAGCGTGATCGAGGGGGTCAAGGAACGCGGCGTGCTCAAGATCGGCCTGTCACTGTTCGTGCCCTGGTCGATGCGCGCCAAGAACGGCGATCTGATCGGCTTCGAACTCGATGTCGGCCGCAAGCTGGCCGAGGACATGGGCGTCGAGGTGGAGTTCGTCGAAACCGCCTGGGACGGGATCATTCCCGCACTGGTCTCGGGCAAGTTCGATGTCATCATCTCCGGCATGAGCTGGACACCCCAGCGCAACCTGACGGTCAACTTTTCCGATGCCTACGCCTATTCCGGCCTCAAGATCCTGGCCAACAAGGAAATGATCGGCAACAAGACCGTGGCCGATCTCAATGATCCGTCTGTTACCTTCGCTGCGCGCCGGGGCGCGACGCCTGCGGCCGTGATCGCCAACATGTTCCCCAACGCGACGCTTCTGCAGTTCGACGAGGACGGCGCGGCGACGCAAGAGGTGCTGAACGGCAACGCCCATGCCACCATGGCCTCTGAGCCGACCCCCTCGCGCGAGGCGCGCAATCATCCTGACACGCTGGTCGTGATGGAAAGCGAAATGTTCAACCAGAGCGGCGAAGGGTTCGTCTTCCGCAAGGGCGACCCCGATGCCGAGAACTATTTCAACAACTGGATCGCGCAGAACTGGCGCTCGGGCTGGCTTCAGGCGCGGCACGACTACTGGTTCACGACCGAGGACTGGGCCGACCAGGTCCAGTGACGTGAAAGGCCCCGCCGGCAGGTCCGGCGGGGCGCATCGGATGGGGCGCCTTGTGCAAAGACTGCGGAGACTCCACTGGCTCGACTGGGCGATCCTCGTCCTGATTGCGCTGTTCTTCGGCTATATCTGGTTCCAGATCGACGGCGCGCTGAAATACAAGTGGCGGTGGGAAATCATCCCCCAATACCTGTTGCGCTACGACGAGGAAGCGGGGCGCTGGGCAACCGGCATCCTGATGCAGGGGCTTGTCAACACCGTCCGCATTTCCGTTCTGGCGGGGGTTCTGGCGCTGGCGTTCGGCACGATCCTGGGTATGGCGCGGGTGGCGCGGAACCTGACGATCCGGATGCTGGCGCGCACCTATCTTGAATTCCTGCGCAACATCCCCGCTGTTGTCGTCATCTTCATCTTCTACTTCTTCCTGTCCGAACAGCTGATCGCCGCCTTCAAGATCGAGGCCTGGGCGCGCGGCATCGCGCGCGGCGAAAACGCCTGGATCTGGGAAATCTTCTTCGGCGACATGCGCCGCTTCCCCTCGCTCGTCTCGGGCATCGTGGTGCTGGCGCTTTTCGAAAGTGCCTTCGTGGGGGAAATCGTCCGCGCCGGCATCCAGTCAATTCCCAGGGGCCAGCGCGAGGCCGCGCAGTCCATCGGCATGACCTGGGCCGACGAGATGCGCTTTGTCGTGCTGCCGCAGGCGATGAAGAAGGTCGTGCCACCCCTGGCCAACGAATTCATCGCGCTGGTGAAGAATTCGGCCATCGTATCGCTCATCTCGGTCCATGACCTGACCTACAAGACGGTCGAACTGGTGTCGTCGACCCGCGCGATCTTCGAGGCCTGGATCACCACCGCGATCCTTTACGGCGGGCTTTGCCTTGCGCTGTCGCTGTTGTTCCGGCGCCTGGAAGGGCCGGGGCGGTAGCGAAACCCCTTGCGGGCGGCGGTCGGGCGGGCAAGGATCGCGCCGACCAAACGAAAAGGTGCCTCTCGTGTCCCAGCCACAGCTTGACCTTACCTATGTCCGCAGCCAGTTCCCGGCATTCTCGGTGCCCGCGCTCGAGGGCAAGGCGTTCTTTGAAAACGCCGGCGGTTCTTACGCCTGCGGCCCGGTCATCGACCGGCTGACGCGGTTCTACCGCGAACGCAAGGTACAGCCCTACGCGCCCTACGAGGCCGGGCGCCTGGGCGGCGAGGAGATGGACGAGGCGCGCGCGCGGCTGGCGGCGATGATGGGCATCGCGACCGATGAGCTGAGCTTCGGCCCCTCGACCACGGCCAACACCTTCGTTCTGTCCCAGGCCTTCCGCCGCTTCCTGAACCCGGGAGAGGCGATCGTCGTGACCGACCAGGACCACGAGGCGAATTCCGGCCCCTGGCGGCGGCTGGGCGACGAGGGGATCGAGGTCCGCGAATGGAAGATCGACCCCGAGACCGGCCATCTTAACCCTGAGCGGCTGAAACCGCTTCTGGCGGACGGCAAGGTGCGGCTGGTGGCCTTTCCGCATTGCTCGAACGTCGTGGCCGAGATCAACCCGGTCGCGGAGATCGTCGCCCTGGCCCATGCGGCGGGGGCGGCGACCTGCGTCGACGG
>ERZ795053.3330-NODE-3330-length-18379-cov-9.630703_pt1 | contig 18379 bp, 15 predicted proteins | sample MGYA00375137_ERZ795053 | MGnify/ENA primary metagenome ERZ795053 (study PRJEB30182, sample SAMN05720284) | activated sludge metagenome | isolation source: Anaerobic digester | place: Hong Kong | collected 2014-12-17 ...
GCCGCGAGGTTCTCGCTGCCGAGCGCCCGGACGATGTCGGCGACGCCGACCCCCGCCGCCTGCATTGCCGCCGGCCGCAGCTGCACCGTCATCTCCGGGTACTGCCCGCCGACCACGTCGGCCTCGGCGACCCCGCTCACGCCACGCAGCGCGCCGACCACCGTCGGGTCGGCGATCGCGGTGAGCGCCTCCTGGCTCATCGTCGCGGAGGTGACCGTCAGCGAGAGGATCGACTGCTCCGCCGGGTCGAACCGCGTGATGATCGGGTCCTCCATCTCGGTCGGGAGGTCACCGCGGATGGTGCTGATCGCGTCGCGGACGTCCTGCGCCGCCTGCGCCACCGGCTTGTTGAAGTCGAAGAAGACGGTGAACTGTGCCAGGCCGTCGACCGCATTCGAGCGCGTCATCCCGCGATCGAGGCCCTCGATCGAGAAGATCGCCTCCTCGATCGGCTCGACGACCTCGCGCTCGACCACGTCGGGCGAGGCTCCCGGGTAGATCACGCTCACCGAGACGATCGGCTGCGCGATGTCGGGGAACTCGTCGGTCTCGAGGTTGAACAGCGCCGCCACGCCGAACGCCGCCAGCGCCAGCATGGTGACGATGGTGATCAGCGGGTTCCGGATCGCGAAGTTGGAGATCCACATGGTCGCCGCCCGCCTAGTTGTCCGCGCGCGTCACGCGCACGCTCGCCCCGAGCGGGGTGCCGAGGGCGCCGCCGGTGAGCACCGTGTCGCCCGCGGCGATGCCGCCGGAGACCTCGACCCGCTCGGCGAGCTCGTCGCGGAGGCCGAAGGTGACCGCCACCTCCTCGACGATCCCGCCCTTCACCCGGCGGAGTGACGGCGGCGTGGCGCCGGCATCGACCGCGGTGAGCGGCACCGCGAGCACCCGGCGCGCCTCGACCGAGATCCGCCCCTCCGCGAAGAGCCCGGCGGCGAGCGCACGGTCGGCATTCGGCACGCGGACGTACACCCGCACCTGTCCGGTGGCCGGATCGACGGCCGGGTTGATCCGCGCGATGGTCCCCTGGATGCGAGTGCCCGGCTGGCTCGGCACCGCGAACTCGACCGAGGCCCCCCGCCGCACGTCGACCAGGCTCGCGGCCGGGACCGTGCCCTCGAGCTCGAGCGTGGCCGGGTCCACCACCACCGCGATCGGGGCCGCGCCGGTCATCGAGACGACGTCGCCGACGCTCACCGGCACCTCGCTCACCACCCCGGCGAACGGGGCCCGCACGGTGGCGTTGGCGAGCTGCTTCCGCGCCGCGGCGAGCCGTGCCCGGGCATCCTCGCGCATCGCCTCCGCCTGGGCGAGTCCGTCACGGGCGTTCTCGAGGTCGCGCAGCGCGATCGCCCCGGCCCGCTGCAGCTCCTCGCTCCGGCGCAGGTTCCGCTCGGCGGTTTCCGCCGCCAGCTCCGCGCTGCGCGCCGCGAGGTGCGCCGAGCGCGCCTGGTCCGCGAGGACGAGCGTGTCGATGACCGCCAGCGGCTGCCCCGCACGGACCGCGTCGCCCTCGCGCACGTACAGGGCGAGCACCGCCCCGTTCACCTGCGGCCGCAGCTGCGCGACGCGCTCGGCGACCAGCGTTCCCGAGACCACCGGGCCGCTCTCCAGGCGGATCGAATCGACCACCGCGATCATCGCGGGATTGACGAGCACGGCGGAGGGACCGGTCTCCTCGGGCACCTCGGCACCGCCGCCACACGCGGCCAGCAGGAGGACGAGCGGGATGGCGGCACGAGCAATCGATGGCATGGGCTGGATTTCCCCGCGCGTCCGGCGGAGTGAAGGATGCGATGTCACGTCAGGACCTCCCCGCCGTGGCGGTGCCGATCGGCAGGTCCCGCAGCAGCCGGAGCCGGAGCCGCGCGACCTGCAGGTCGCGGGCGGCCTGCGCCCGGTTGGCCTCCGCCTGCTGCAACTGCAGCCGCACGTCGGCCAGGTCGGTGAGCGTCGAGAGCCCCTCGCGCACCCGGATCTCGGCGATCTCGTAGGCGCGACGGGCCTGTGCCGCGGTGCCCTCGCTCGCGGCGAAGCTCGCCAGCGCGGCGTCGTACAGGGTGCGCACCTCCGCCGCCTCGCGGCGGGCGCCCTCGAGCACCTGGCGCGCCCGCAGCCGTGCGGCATCGGCGGCGGCCTCCGCCTCGCGCACCTGTCCGCCCACGCGGCCGCCGGTGAACAGCGGCACGCTCACCTGGACGCCGGCGGTCCAGTCGGTGAGGAAGGTCCCGAAGCGGAACACGTCGCGCGGATAGGCGAGCTTGGCGTAGCTGCTCGTCAGCGCCACCGTCGGCCAGCGCCCACCGGCGGCCGCATCGCGCGACGCCTCGGCGGCGCGGGCCGCGGCGTCGGCCTCGCGCACGCCTGCCCGAGCTGCGGGATCGGGCAGGGCCTCGCTGGCGTGCAGGTAGGCCGGCAGCGCGACCGCGGCCGTGTCGTCGAGCGGCGTCACGAGCTCCAGCGGCTGGTCCTCGGCGAGGTCCAGCGCCTGTCGGAGTCGGAGGTAGGCCACCTCGCGCTGCGAACGGCGCTGCGCCACCACCGGGACCTGGTTCTGGCGGGCGACCTGCGCGCGCAGCACGTCGAACTCCGCCGCGTTGCCGACACGGCCGGCGAGCTCGGTCTCCCGCTCCTGCCGTTCCGACTGCACCAGCGTGCTCTCCGCAATCGCCAGCAGTCGATCGGCGAGACGGGCATCGTAGTAGCTCGTCGCCGCGTCGAGCGTCGCCTGCGCCCGGGCGGCGTCATAGGCCGCGTCGGCCTGCTCCTCGCCCGCGCGCGCCGAGCGCACCCGCGCCGGCACGCTGCGGTCGAACAGCGTCTGGCGCAGCTGCAGCCCGAAGCTCCATGCGTTCGCCTGGCCGAACGGCAGGTTGGAGAAGTCGATCCCGCCGTTGCCGTTCGCCGTGCAATCGAGCCCGCGCTCGAGCGAATCGAGCCGCTCCGCGACCGTGAGGCCCGGACGCGGCGTGAAGCGGGTGCAATCGACCGGCGCCGGCGGTCGCGGTCCCGCGCTGTCGCCGCCCGAGGATTGCAGCGCCGAGAACTGCGTCTCGAGCGTGCGGGTGTAGCTGGCACTCCCGGTGAGCTGCGGCAACCAGGCGCTCCGGGCCTGGGTGAGCCGACCGCCCGCACCGCGCACGCCGGCCCGCGCGATCCCCACCGCCTCCGAGGCCGAGTCGGCACGGCGGAGCACGTCGTCGATCGACAGCCGGAGCGGGGCCTGGCCCACCGCCGGCCGGGCCACCGTGAGGAGGAGCACTGCGACGAGAGGCCACCTCATGCCGCCACCCCCGCCCCGAGTGCCCGCAGGGTCAGGTCGACGAACCCCGCCACCGCGTCCTCCGCGGGAACCGGCGCGCACCCCGGCACCACGTCGCGGGTGATCGCATCGAGGAAGATCGCGTTCATCAACATCACCGTCGCCGCCTCCAGGGATCCCTCGGGGCCGAGCAACCCCCGGCGCCGGGCCTCGCCCAGGTACCGGATGCTGTCGGCAATCGTCACTTCCGCCCCCTCGCACGCCACCGGACCGAGTTCCGGATGCTCCTCGAACTCGGCGAGGCAGGTGCGGATCATCGACCGCCGCTCGTGCAGCCGGGCATGGTGCGCCATCCCCCACGCCGTCAGCTCCGAACGCAGGTCGCCCGGCTCGGCCGGGAGGACGTCCGGCATCGCGGCCGCCGACTGGACCCGGATGGACTCCATCAGCAGGGCGTCCTTGGAGCCGAACGTCCGGAACACCGTCACCTCGTTCACCCCCGCGGCCTCGGCGATCCGGCGCGTGGTGGTCCCCCGCCAACCGTGGTCGGCGAACAGCCGGGCGGTCACTTCCAGCAATGCGTCGCGAGTGCTCATGGGGCGACAGAGATAAGGGGAGGCACCGGATCATGCAAGCAGGTACTTGCAATCGTGACGAGATGTTCCACCGGGAAACACGAGGTGTCGCCCGGGCCGCGCCCCTGCCCCGGCTGCTTCTCGCCTCCCGCGGTTGCTCTTACCTTCTTGGACCTGCAACCGCGGACAGTCCTGGGATGTGGCAGCGCAGCACGCACGCGTGGGACAGCCCCGCGCTCCTCGGTCGGACGATGGAACTCGTCGTGCACGGCCACGCCGGGGCGCGGCTGCTCGCGTTCCCGACCTCGATGGGGTGGAACCGCGAATGGGAGGACCGCGGCATGTGCGACGCCGTGGCCGACCAGCTCGCGGCCGGCGACCTGCAGATCATCTGCGTGCCGAGCGTCGACGCCCAGGCGTGGTACGATGATCATGCGCACCCGCGGGCGCGCGCCGAGTGGCATGCCCGCTACGACGTGTACCTGCGCGACGAGGTGCTGCCGTTCACGGCGGAGGCGAACCCCAACCCGTTCGTGATCACGGCGGGGGCGTCCTTCGGCGGCTATCACGCCCTCTGCTTCGCGGCGCGCTATCCCGAGCTGGTCGGACGGGCGCTGGTGATGAGCGCGCTGGTCGACATCCGCCGCCTCACCGGCGGCTGGTCGGACGACGTGATCTACTTCTACAACCCCGCCGAGTTCATGGTGCACGAGCACGACCCGGAGCGGATCCGGCGGCTCCAGGCGCTCGACCTGATCCTGGCGGTCGGCACGGACGACACGCTGCGGGCGCAGAACGAGCTGCTCGCGGGCCAGCTCTGGCAGCGCGGGATCGGCAACGCCCTCCGTCTCTGGGACGGCTGGGCCCACGACTGGCCGTGGTGGCGCGACATGCTGCGCCGCTACGTCGGCGGACACGACTGAGGACCTCATGAGCATCCAGCGCGCCGGCGGGGGGAGCCCCCGCCGCATCGGCATCATCGTCGGCCGCGAGTGGTCGTGGCCGCCCGCCTTCCTCGACGAGGTCAATCGCCGCAACGCCGGCGTCGTGGCCGAGTTCGTGACCCTCGGCACCCCCTCGCTCGACGACCTGCTGCCGTACGACGTGATCGTCGACCGGATCTCGCACGAGGTGCCGTTCTACCGGAGCTTCCTCAAGCACGCCCAGGTCCGCGGGGTGCGGGTGATCAACTCGCCGCTCATGTGGACCGCCGACGACAAGTTCTTCGGCGCCACGCTCGCCGAGGCGCTCGACATCCGCTCGCCGAAGACGATGCTGCTGCCCAACAAGGACTACATCCCGGGCATCAAGCACGACGAGTCGCTGCGCAACCTCGCGTTCCCGCTCGACTGGCAGCGGGTGGTCGACGAGATCGGGCTCCCCTGCATCCTCAAGGACGCCCACGGCGGCGGCTGGCGCGACGTGTACGTCTGCCGGTCGCTGGAGGAGCTGCTCCACCACTACAACACCTCCGGCCTGCTCACGATGATCGTCCAGGAGTACATCGCCTGGGACGAGTTCGTGCGCTGCATCTGCATCGGGCGGCACCACATCGCCCCGATCAAGTACGACCCGCGCAACCGGAAGTACCACGAGGAGACCGACTACCTCCCGCGCGAGGCGTTGCGGCAGATCGTGAAGCAGTCGCGCCGGCTGGTGCGGGCGCTCGGCTACGACATGAACTCGATCGAGTGGGCGATCCGCGACGGGGTGCCGTACGCGATCGACTTCATGAACCCGGCCCCCGACTTCGACGTCAACTCCCTCGGCCCGAAGTGGTTCGAGTGGGCGGTGCACCGGATGGCCGACGTGACGATCGCGATGGCCCTCGAGGATCGCGACCCCCCGAAGCCGCGGGCCGGTGCCCTGATGGGCGGCCGGCGGCCGAAGCTCGGGTGAGTCGCCCCGACCCGGTCGCGGCGTGGCACGCCCTCCTCGACGAGGAGGGCGCGGCCGACACCCTCGGCTGGCTGGTCGAGCGCCAGGCGCACGACGGGATCGCCTTCGGGGCCCGGCCCCTCTGCACCGTGGCCCGGCCGCGATTCCTCTCCGCCGCGGGCTACGATGCCCTCCGGCGCGCGGCGCGCCCGCTGCTCGGGGCACTGGCGCGGATCGGCCAGGCCGCGCTCGCCGACGCCGAGCTGCGCGCGGCGTTCCGGCTCGCCGACTGGGAGGAGTCGCTCCTCTCCCGCCTCCCCCCGGTGCCGGTGGTGACGCCGTTCTCGCGCATCGACGCGTTCATCGATCCGGTCGATGGCGTGCCGCGGCTGACCGAGTTCAATGGCGAGACCCCCGCCGGCGCCGGCTACGCCGATGCGCTCAGCGACCTCTTCCAGGCGCTGCCGGTCATGCACCGCTTCAACCGCGACTGGGTCGTCCGCACCATGCCGTGCCGGCCGCAGGTGCTCGGCGTGCTGCTCGACGGCTGGCACCGCTTCCGCGGGGTGCGCTCGCGCCCCACGATCGCGATCGTCGACTGGGCCGACGTCCCGACGCTGAGCGAGTTCGTGCTGATCCGAGACTACGCCCTCCGCATGGGGGTGCCCTGCCGGATCACGACCCCCGAGGCGCTCTCCTTCGACGGCACCGCGCTGCGCGACGCCGATGGCACCGCCATCGACCTCGTGTACAAGCGCGTGCTGCTGCACGAGCTGGTCGCGCGCGGCGGCCTCGAGCACCCGCTGCTGCAGGCGGTCGCCGCCGGCGCCGTGGCGATGCTCAACCCGCCGCAGGGGAAGCCGCTCCACAAGAAGGCCTCGCTCGCGGTGCTCACCGACGAGCGCCACGCGGCCCGCTTCACCGCGACCCAGCGCACGGTCATCGCACGGCATGTCCCGTGGACCCGCGTCGTCGAGGAACGCCACACCGAGCTCGACGGCGTCACGATCGACCTGATCCCGTGGATGCAGGCGCATCGCGACGAACTGGTGCTCAAGCCGAACGACGACTACGGCGGCAACGGCATCGTCCTCGGCTGGCAGGTCGACGACGCGGCGTGGCACGCCGCCATCGTGACCGCGCTCGCGTCGCCCTACGTGGTGCAGCGCCGGATCCGCCTGCCCAGCGAGCCGTTCCCCTCCGCGGGACCCGACGGCCGGATGGCGCTCTCGGACCGGATCGTCGACACGGCGCCGTTCTGCTGGGACGGGACCTACATGGACGGGATGCTGACCCGCATCTCGACCGACCCCCTCGTCAACGTGACCGCGGGCGGCGGCTCCACCGTCCCCACCTTCGTCGTGGAGCCGCGCACATGAAGGAACCGTCCCTGACCCTCGGCATCGAGGAAGAGTACCAGATCATCGACCCGGAGACCCGGGAGCTGCGCAGCTACATCACCGAGATCCTCCACGACGACGTGATGGTCCTCGGCGAGGTCAAGCCGGAGCTGCACCAGTCGATGGTCGAGGTCGGCACCCGGGTCTGCCGCACCCCCGCCGAGGCGCGGGTCGAGGTGGTCCGCCTGCGCCGGCTGGTGATGGAACTCGCGGCGCGGAAGGGCCTCGTGATCGCCGCGGCGGGGACCCACCCGTTCTCGAAGTGGTGGGACCAGGAGATCACCCCGCTCGAGCGCTACGCCGGCGTCCGCGAGGACCTCCAGGACCTCGCCCAGCGGCTGCTGATCTTCGGCACCCACGTCCACATCGGCATCGAGGACCGCGAGTTCCTGATCGATGCGATGAACGCCTGCCGCTACTTCCTGCCCCACGTCCTCGCCCTCTCGACCTCCTCGCCGTTCTGGTTCGGGCGCAACACCGGGCTCAAGAGCTACCGCAGCGTGGTGTTCCGCAACTTCCCCCGGACCGGCATCCCCCGGACGATGAGCTCGTGGTCCGAGTTCGAGGGGATGGTGAACACCTTCGTCGCCACCAACTCGATCCCCAACGCCTCGAAGATCTGGTGGGACGTCCGGCCAAGCTGGAGCTACCCGACCCTCGAGTTCCGGATCTGCGACATCTGCACCCGGGTGGACGAGGCGGTCTGCATCGCCGCGATCTTCCAGGCGATCGTCTTCAAGCTGTGGAAGCTGCGCCGCGACAACATGTCGTACCGGCGCTACCCCGTCGGCTACCTCGACGAGAACAAGTGGCGGGCGATCCGCTACGGCCTCGACGGCAAGATGGTCGACTGGGGGAAGGGGGCCGAGTTCCCGGTCCGCGATCTGGTCCGCGAGTTGCTGGACTGGTTCATCGGCGACGTGCTCGACGAGCTCGGCACCCGGGCCGAGGTCGAGTACGCCTACCGGATCCTGGAGGAAGGGACCAGCGCCGACCGGCAGCTCGCGGTCTGGCGCCAGACCGGCGACCTGAAGGACGTGGTCGACCTGATCGTGCGGGAAACCGCAGAGGGTGTGATTTGATGCGTCGTCGTCCGTTGATCGGTGTGACCACCCAGACCCTCCATGCCATCGATGGCATCCCGGAGGCGCTGCCCAGCTCGTGGGTCATGAACCAGCGCTACGTCCACGCCGTGATGGCGAGCGGGGGCGTGCCGGTGCTGGTGCCGCTCCTCGCCGAGGACCCGGCCACCCTGCACGAGATCTACGACCGGCTCGACGGCCTGCTGGTCCCTGGCGGGATCGACGTCGACCCGGCCTACTACCGCTCCCCGCGCCACCGCCACCTCGACCGGCTCGACCCGGCCCGCGACACCACCGAGGTGGTGCTGACCCGCTGGGCGATCCGCGACGCCAAGCCGTTCCTCGGGCTCTGCCGCGGGCTGCAGGTGCTCAACATCGCCCTCGGCGGCTCGCTGTGGCAGGACCTCACCGACGAGCGCGAGGGGTCGATCAAGCACGACTACTTCCCCACCGCCGGCTGGGCCCGCGATCACCTCGCCCATCCGATCGAGCTCGACCGGACCTCGCAGCTCGGGACCGCCCTCGGGGCCGTCTCGGTCCCGGTCAACTCGATGCACCACCAGGGGATCCGCGAGGCCGGCTTCCGGCTCCGGCCCACCGCGTGGGCACCGGACGGCCTGATCGAGGCGGGTGAGGTGGAGGACCAGTTCGCCGTCGGCGTCCAGTGGCATCCGGAGATGTTCGACCCGGGCGCCCCGTCGGTCGGCCGCCTCTTCGGGGCGTTCGTCGACGCCGCCGCGCGCGACACCGAGTCCCGGCTGGCGTGAACGGCCTCGCCGTGGCCGCGGGCGGGGCGACCGGCGCCACCCTGCGCTACCTCGTCTCGCTCTGGGTGGTCCGCGGCCACGCCGACGCCTTCCCGTGGGCCACGCTGTTCGTCAACCTCGTCGGCTCGTTCCTGCTCGGGGCCGTCGTGGTGTATGCCACCGAGACCTCGGCGTTCTCCCAGCCGCTGCGGCTCTTCCTCACGGTGGGACTCTGCGGCGGCTTCACCACGATGAGCAGCTTCGCGTACGAGACGCTCGACTTCGCGGCCCGTGGACTCGCCGGGCGGGCACTCCTCTACGCCCTCGCCTCGCTGGTGCTCTCCGTGCTCGCCGTGTTCGCCGGCGGCGCGCTTGCGCAATGGCTGGCCGGACGCTGATCCTCAGGCCCCGCGCGCACTGAGCACGCGCGGCACCGGCCCGGCCACGGTCGGCTCCGGCACGAATCCCTCGATCAGCACCCGACCCTCCCACGACGACGGCACCTCGGCGCCCATCGCCCACGCGATCGTGGCGGGGACATCAAGCAGCGACACCGGGTCGAGCAGCGCCATTGGTGCCACGGCATCGCCCGCGAGCAGCACCGGGATGGTCCGATCGAGCCGATGCGGGCTGTCGTGGTCGGTCGCCGTCGCCCCGCCGCCGCCGTGATCGGCCACCACGACCAGCAGCGTGCCGGGATCCCGCCAGATCCCCGCGTGCCGGATCACCTCGCCAAGGGCCGCATCGAGCCGCTCGGCGGCCCGCCGGTAGGCCGCCCCCATCCACCCCTCCGCGTGACCGGCCCGATCGGCGTCGGGGAGGTGGAGCAGGATCAGCCCCGCCTCCTCCCGCAGGGTCGGCGCCGCGTCGGCCACGATCTCAAGGGCATCCTCCCCCCGGAACCGGGCGAGGATGCCGAGGACGCCGGCCAGCCGGACCGCGAGCGGCGTGAAGGGGAGCGGGATCCGCGCCATCCAGGTCCGCGTCTCGTGGCCCGCCTCGGCCAGCAGCGCGGGCAGCGGCCGCAGGTGATCCCGGCGACTCGGCATCCGGAACCGGTCGCACGTCAGCCCGTGGACCGCCGGCCGCACCCCGGTCAGCAGCGAGGCCATCGCGGCGTTGGTGACCGAAGGGGAGACGGTGCGACCGGCGAGGGTCCGGGCCGCGCGGGGGATCAGCCCCTGGAGCGTCGGCAGGTCGAAGCGGGTGATGGCATCAGGCCGCAGGCCGTCGAGGACGACGAGCACGGTGCGACGAATCGGGGGTGCGGCACGGAGGGGCACGGTCGCTCTCGGGTTGGCTCCGTGCGACAGTATCCACACCGCGTGTCACGTCACGGTCGGTTGTCCGCGACGGCCCGGTCACGACTCCTCCCCGGAATGACGATCCGGTGACGCCTCAGCCCGTCATGCGGAACAGGTACGACAGCTTGAGGAAGAAGCCGTCGTTGGTCCGGGTGAAGATCCGCCGGCCATCCTCCAGCGGCTCGGCGTGCGACGCCCCGTAGCCGAGATAGATCACCGTGCCCGGATTCGGGAAGTAGGTCAGCAGCAGGTCGCTCCGGAGCCGGCCATCGCGCTGCTCCAGCGCCCGGCGATACGTCCCGGTCGCCGGGTCGCGGATCACCAGCGGCAGCCCGGTGCGGCTGTCGTCCCGCAGCGAGTCGCGGGCCTGCAGCGCGTACTGCGAGATCAGCCGCACCTGCAGGTCACGGGTGAGCTGGTACTCGGCCTGCAGGCGCGGCACCATCTGCAGCGAGACCCGGCTCCCGTCCGAGGGCCGGTTCACCTGGATGTGCCGGTACGACGCGGTGAAGCGCAGGTTGTCGTTGGGGCGGAGCGTGGCGCTGGTCTGCAGCCAGAACAGCCGCCCCGAGGCCCACTCGTCGAAGTTCTCGTCGTCACCGTACAGGAGGAAGACGTTGAACGACCCGAGCGCGAACTGCGGCGAGCCGATGCTCAGCACGTAGTCGAGGTTGGCGATGCGCGGCGTCCCGACGAACGGTGCGATGGTGCCATCGCCCTGCAGCACGCCGTAGTTGGCATAGATTGTCGGATCGTAGCCGAAGCTCTCGTCGAGCACCGAGGCGCCGATCGTCCAGCCCCCGCCCCACTGGCTGTTGAGGTTCAGGTGCAGCTTGCGATCCTGGATGTCGCCGCCGCCCACCAGCGAGTCGTACACCCAGGTGCCATCGACCGCCAGCTCGGCGGTGAAGGACTGCAGCGCGCGCTCCGGCCGCAGCCAGGTGTAGCTGTGCGACAGCCGGGCGTTGGCGATCCCGGGACGGGTGATGAACCCGGTGCGGGTCCGGAACGCCTCGTCGATGCCGCTGATCGAGTACCGGGTCCGGAACGCCCGCCCGTTGTAGCGATAGCCGAGGCCCCAGAGCGGGGCGGTCGTTCCGGTGCCGCCGATCCGGTCGTGCGCCAGCGCGCCGTTGAAGGTCACCGAATGGACCCGCCCCAGCACCACGCGACCGTCGATGCCCGCAACGCGGTTCAGGTCGTCCCCATCGTGCTGCTCGGTGTACACCATCCCGACCTGGGAGCCCGGGCCGAGATCCCGCGCGAGGCGCAGCACCCCGAAGAGCGGGTTGTCGCCCGAGCGGGAGACCGCCCGCTCGTCCACCGCCGCGAGCACGCCGACCTGGGTGCCGAACGCCTTGCCGGTGAGCTTCGTCGCCGCCACCGGCTGCACGATGCGTCGGGTGTAGATCAGGTTGTTGGGCACCTGGAACTGCTCGACCCCGTCGAGGAAGAACGGGCGCCGTTCCGGGAAGAACAGCGCCTGGCGCGGGTCGAACGCGAACTGCCCGACGTCGCTCTCGACCTGCGAGAAGTCGGGGTTGGCGGTGGCGTTGAGCGTCAGGTTCGGGGTCACCCCCCAGCGCAGCGAACCGCCGAACTCCGGCGACCCGCCGTGGTAGTCCCACCCCGGACTGGTCGGCCCGCCATCGACGCGCGAGGTGACCGTCGGGATCACGTCCACCGCGCGCCCGGTGCGCAGCCCCTCGAGCCCGACGAGCTGGCCCGACTGGGCGAGGAACGATGACTGCCCGAGCCGCGCCGGCGTCCAGGTCTGCTCCTGCCCGCGCGACTGCACCACCCGGAGCACGTTGATCCCCCACGTCTGCACCGCGGCGGACTGGAAGCGGATGCTCTTGAGCGGCAGGACGATCTCGACCTCGTAGCCCGTGTCGGTGAGCCGCCCCGCCGACTGCCAGACGAAGTCCTGCGACAGGTCCGGGCCCTCGCGGGTGCCGACCGAGCAGTTGAAGCCACTGCAGCTCACCCGACCACTCTCGTTGACCGCCCCGTCGGCCTGCACGCCGAGCGGGTTGACCGCGAGGAACGTCGCCTGTCGCCCGTCATTGAACGTGGAGAGGAAGAACTGGATGTTGTCGTCGCCGAAGATCCGGTCGCGCTGCGCGAGCGTCGCGCGCACCCCGCCACCCGCGTCGAATGCCCGGATCCCGATGTGCAGTGCCGTGCCCGAGTACCAGATCAGGACCTCGGTCGAGTCCGCCGCCGCGACCCCGTCGACCGGGGTGAACTGGGAGAAGCCGGTGAGGAGCGCCGCATCCTGCCAGGCCGGCTCGTCGAGGGTGCCATCGACGGTGATGGTCGCCTCGAGGCGCGGCGGGGCGACCCGGGTCTCGCCCTCCCGCCCCCGGTACACCGGGCCGTCGATCGTGTCCGCCACCGGCACGGCGAGGGTGAGCAGCAGGAGCGGGAGCAGCGCCATGGCAGGTCCGGGGCCGGAGTGAGGGGTGCCCCTTGGTACGGCACTGCCGCGTCGAACGTTTCGCCCGGTGGGGGTCGATGGGGCAATCGGACGGTTAATATCCTGTCAGACCCCACCCGGACCATGTCGATGCGCCGCGCCCTGCCGCTCCTCGCCCTCCTCGTTGCCGCTCCGCTCACGGCCCAGTGGCCTGCGGTGACCCGTGACAGCACCCTCGAACGCCAGCTCGCCGCCCTGGCCGCCGAGGTCGATGGCGTGGTCGGCATCTACGTGCGGCACCTGCCGAGCGGCCGGGGCGCCGAGCTCCGTGCCGACGAGCTCTTCCCGACCGCGTCGATGATCAAGGTGCCGATCCTGCTGACCACCTTCCAGCGGGTCCACGACGGCGACCTCGCCTTCGACCAGAAGCTGACCTGGGCCGACTCACTCCGCTACAACGGCGAGGACGACCTCTTCGACAAGCTCCAGGCCGGCGCCACGGTGCCGCTCAACCAGGTGACGCTCTGGATGATCACCACCAGCGACAACGCCGCGTCGCTCTGGCTCCAGGCCCTCGTCGGCGGCGGCGAGGCGATCAACACCTGGCTCGCCGAGCACGGCTTCAGCCAGACCCGGGTCAACTCGCGCACCCCGGGCCGCCGCGACATCTGGCGGATCTACGGCTGGGGCCAGACGACGCCCCGGGAGATCGCCGAGATGGTGGTCGGGATCCGTGAGGGGCGGTTCGTCTCCCCGGCGGCGAGCGAGGCGATGTACCGCCACCTGACCCGGATCCACTGGAACGGCGAGGCGCTCTCGCGCATCCCGCCGACGGTCCAGGTGGCGTCGAAGCAGGGGGCGGTCGATCGGTCGCGCTCCGAGGTCGTCCTCGTCAACGCCCCGCATGGGGACTACGTCTTCTCGGTGATCACCCGCGAGGCAACCGACACCTCCTACGCCGCCGACAACCAGAGCTGGCGGCTCATTCGCGCCGTCTCCGCGCTCCTCTGGCGGACCTTCGAGCCGGACCTGCCATATCGGCCGCCCACCGGCGCCGAGGCGTTCGTCCCCTGACGGTGTGCAACCGGCGGCGCTCCCGAACGACTCCTCCCCGCGCCCGGTGATCGGGCGCCGTCGGCCCCCGGGGGGCCGACGCATGACCACAACCACGGAGCGTTCATGCGCAAGGTCCTCCTTGCCAGTCTCGTCCTCGCTGCCACCGCCACCGCCCCCGCCGCCGCGCAGGGCGGGCTGACCTTCGGGCTCAACGCGGGTGCCACCGTGCCCGTCGGCGATGCGGCCGACATCGTGAACACCGGCATCGGCGGCGGCGTCACGATCATGATGCGCAACCCGACCGGCAAGCTCGGCTTCGGGATCGATGCCCAGTTCCACCGGCTCGCCTACAAGGACGTGCTCGGTGATGTCTTCGGCGCCGACCTGACCCAGAACGTGTATGGCGTCCTCGCCCGGCTCGAGTACGCGCCGTCGGGCAATCTCTACCTCCTCGGCGGGGCCGGGCTGGTGCGCGGCGAAGTGACCGGTGCCGACGACCTCCCCGACTTCGGCGAGACCACCAACACCGACTTCGCGATCGAGGGCGGCCTCGGCTTCAACTTCGGCCCCGGCCTCTATCTGGAGGGGAAGATCCTCAACGTGTTCAGCGAGGAATCGCAGCAGTTCATCCCGATCACGCTCGGCATCCGGTTCTAGTCGACCCGGACCCGGCGCAGTCCCGACGCCCCGGCAACCGCCGGGGCGTCGTGCGTTCGGGCATCAACGGTCGCGACGGCGGACCGATGCCGACGGCGGCGCGGTGAGCGGGTCGTCCGGCCAGCGGTGCTTCGGATAGCGACCGCGCAGGTCCTTGCGCACGTCGAAGTACCCCTCGCGCCAGAACGAGGCGAGGTCGCGCGTCACCTGCACCGGACGGCGCGCCGGCGAGAGCAGGTGCATCACGACCGGCACCCGTCCCTCGAGGAGCCGCGGCGTCTCCTGCAAGCCGAACACCTCCTGCAACCGCACCGCGAGCACCGGCGCCTCGGGATCGGCGTAGTCGATCGCCACGGTCGACCCGCTCGGCACGGTGAGTCGTTCGGGGGCGAGCGCGTCGAGCCGGGCACGCCGTGCCCACGGCAGCAAGGACCTGATCGCGTCCGCGAGGTCGAGCCGGCCAAGATCGGCGAGGCGACGCACGCCGATCGCATGCGGCAGCAACCACCCCTCCAGTGCGTCCGTGAGCGCCGCATCCGAGACATCCGGCCAGGTCGGATCGTGGTGGTGCAGGAACGCGAGTCGCTCGCGGAGCCGACGCGCCGATGGTGTCCACGGAAGGGCCGCGATGCCGGAGGCGCGGATCCCCGCGGCGAGTGCGGCGGCGACCCGTGCCGGATCAGGTGAGCCCAACGCATCCTCGCGCACCACGATCGCGCCGAGCGTGAGCCGGCGCACGGCGAGGACGCTCGCGGTCGCCGCATCCCACGCGATCCGTTCCTCGATCGTGGCCCCCTCCGCGACCAGGGCGGCCGCATCATCGGCGGCGAGCTCCAGCGCCCGCAGCACCCGTCCCTCGCGACCGGCATCATCGACCTCGAGCGCGACGATCCAGTCCGCATGCGCCAGCGGATCATCCGCGAACAGCTGCACGCCGCGACCCGAACGCAGCAGGAAGCGACCGGGTGCGTCCCGCCGCCTGGCGACGCGGTCCGGCCAGGCCAGCGACGCGAGGCCGCCGGCACCGGGGAGGTCCCCATCCTCGACTGCCACCCGACCGACTCGCTGCCGCAGCAGTCGGGCGGCCTCCCGCACCCGCTGCACCGCGCCGCGATCAACCGTTGCCCCGCCCAGCAGCGCGCCGTCGAGGTCGCGGGTCACGGCATCGATCCGCAACTGGAGGTCTGTCGGTGGTGCCCGCCCCTCGCCACGCAGGATGTCCCGCTCCTCGGCGAGTGCCGCGATCGTGGTCGCGAGGTCGAGCGCGGGGCGGCCTCGCGCGGCGGCGCGGATCAGCATGTGCGCCAGCCGCGGGTGGACGCCGAGGTCGAGCAGGTCGCGGCCGTGCGGCGTGAGGTGATGCCGGGCGTCGAGTGCGCCGAGGTCGTGCAGCAGGGCACGAGCGACCGCGTATGCGGCGGCGGGAGGAGGGTCGAGCCATGGCAGCTCGGACGGATCGGGGAACCCGGCGGCCGCGAGGTCGAGCGCCAGACCCGTCAGGTCGGCCTCGAGGATCGCCGCGCGCGCATGCGGCACGAGTCCGGCATCCTCGCCCGCGCTCCAGCAGCGCACCGCGATGCCGGGGCCGAGGCGCCCGGCACGCCCCCGTCGCTGGTCGGCTGACGCGCGGGTGATCCGCGTGGTCTCCAGGCGGGTCATGCCGGTCCGCGGCGAGAAGCGCGACACCCGCTCGAACCCGCTGTCGACCACGACACGAACGCCGTCGATCGTGAGCGAGGTCTCGGCCACGTTCGTCGCGAGGACCACCTTGCGGCGCCCTGGTGACGACGGGGCGATCGCCGCATCCTGCGCCCGCGCATCCATCCCGCCGTGCAACGGTCGCAGGTCGACATCCGGTGGCAGCGTGCCGTCGAGCATCCCCTCGATGCGGCGGATCTCGCCGGCGCCCGGAAGGAAGACCAGCACCGACCCAGTCTCCGTGGCGAGCAGCTCGCGCACCACCGCGGCGATGTGCCCCTCGAGCCGCCGCGGATCCGGGGCGGGATCGAAGCGAGTCTCGACCGGGAAGAGCTTCCCCGCGCTGGTGATCCGGGGTGCGTCGCCAAGGAGTGCCGCGACGCGTGCGCCATCGAGCGTGGCCGACATCACCACGACCCGAAGGTCGTCACGCAGCACGCGCGTCGCCCCCAGCACGAGCGCGAGGCCGACGTCACCGGGGAGCGACCGCTCGTGGAACTCGTCGAAGACGACCGCCGCGACCCCCGGGAGCGACGGGTCGTCCTGCAGCATCCGGGTGAGCACCCCCTCGGTCACCACCTCCAGGCGGGTGTCGCGACTGCTGACCGACTCGCCGCGGACCCGGAAGCCGACGGTGTGCCCCAGCGACTCCCCGAGCTCCGCCGCGATCCGGCGGGCCGCGGCCCGGGCCGCGAGGCGGCGCGGTTCGAGCAGGAGGATCCGGCCGTCGCCCCGCCACTCGGCCTGCAGGAGCGCGGGCGGGACCCGAGTGGTCTTGCCCGCACCGGGAGGCGCCTCGAGCACCGCGATGCCTCGATCGGCGAGGGCGCTGAGAAGCTCGGGCAGGACGGCGTCGACGGGGAGCATCCGGGAATGGTACCCGTCCCGGTCCCGCCGCAACACGGATTGCGTGGGGGACTACCTTCCGGGGTTCGTCGCGGTCATGCCGCCGCACCTTCGTGCCCCATCCCCGGCAGGTCATGCTGCAACCCCTCCCCCGCCTCAGCCCTCTGCTGGCGCTCGCCATCGCTGCCCTGCCGCTCCAGGCGCAGGAGATGGCCGTGCCGGGCCCGCTCACCATCTTCCTCGACTGCCGGACGAGGTGTGACGGCCAGTTCCTCCGGGTCGAACTCGATCGGGTCAACTGGGTCAGCGACCGGACCGCGGCCGACGTCCACGTCATCGCCACCGGGCTGTCCACCGGCGCGGGAGGGCGCGAGGTCACGCTGGCGTTCCTGGGCCGCGGTCGCCTTGCGGGGCTCGCCGACACGATCGCCTTTCGCACCAACCCTGACGCGACCGACGACGGCTATCGCCGCGAATTCCTCCGGGTGCTCGAGCTGGGGTTGGTCCGCTACGAGCTCGCCTCAGGCAACGGCCGCGGGCTGGTGGTCGGCACCCGCGACACCGAGGTGGCGGCGGTCCCCGCGCTGCCGGCCAATGATCCCTGGAAGCTCTGGATCTTCCAGGTCGGCGTCGATCTCGAGGTCGACGCGGAGTCCCGCCAGAAGCAGCTCCGGGTCGACACCGACCTCGAGGCAGGCCGGACCACCGAGGACTGGAAGATCCGCGTGAACCTCGGCCGGCGAATCGACCGGACGACGTTCACCCTCGACGAGGGGGAGGAATTCACGGCCAACCGCGACCGCTGGAGCGGAAGCGGTCTGCTGGTCCGCTCGGTCTCCTCGCACTGGTCGGTGGGATTGGCCGGGGGGTTCCGCTCCTCGAAGCCGGACAACCTCGACCTGCGCTTCGGGATGTCGCCGGCCGTCGAGTGGGACCTCTACCCCTACGAGGAGGCGACCCGCCGGCAGCTGACCCTCCTCTACACCGTCGGCTTCACGCGGTACGACTACACCGAGGAGACCATCTACGGGAAGCTCCGCGAGACGCGGCCGCAACACACGCTGCGGATCGGCTACGAGACGAGGCAGCCGTGGGGCACCGCCTCGCTGACCGGCAATGCCGCGACCTTCCTCGATGACTGGGCCCGCAACAGCCTCGGCATCAGCGGCCAGCTCGAGGTGCGCCTCGCGCGCGGGCTCGAGGTCGACATCGAGGCGCGATACTCGCGGATCCGCGACCAGATCACGATCCCGAAGGGCGACGCGACCGACCAGGAGATCTTCCTGGAGCTGCGCGACCTCGCGACCGACTATCAAGCCAACCTGCAGGTCGGCTTCAGCTACACCTTCGGCTCGTTCTTCAACACGATCGTCAATCCGCGGTTCGATCCGCTCGACTGAGGCTCGCGCGCAGCGCGAGCCTCATCCCGAGCTCCCCTGAGGGAGCGCAGCGA
>ERZ795053.3333-NODE-3333-length-18374-cov-21.949451_pt1 | contig 18374 bp, 15 predicted proteins | sample MGYA00375137_ERZ795053 | MGnify/ENA primary metagenome ERZ795053 (study PRJEB30182, sample SAMN05720284) | activated sludge metagenome | isolation source: Anaerobic digester | place: Hong Kong | collected 2014-12-17 ...
AAGATGTAGAAGGGGATGCCAAGATAGGCCGGCACGACGAGCGGCAGGAAGGTGTTGATCCAGCCAAGCCGGTTGAAGAGCACGTAGAGCGGCACCATCGTCACGGGATAGGGCAGCATCATCGTCGCGAGCATGACGACGAAGAGAAAGTCGCGGCCCGGCGCGCGCAGGCGGGCAAAGGCATAGGCGATGACCGTACACGAGAGCAGGTGCCCCGCGATGGTCAGCAGGGTGATAATTGCCGTGTTACGAATGTAGAGCGGGAAGGGTAGGATCGTCAGCGCCTCGACATAGTTCTCCCAGCGCGGCGGGTTGGGAATCCAGCGTGGTGGCACCTCGAAGATCTGGTAATTCGGCTTGAGCGACGACGACAGCATCCACAAAAAGGGGATGAGAAACAGGAGCGCCACGCCCCACAACAGCGCAAGGATCAGCCAGCGACGCACGCGACTACCACCCTGCATCAGCGCTCCTCCCCTTCATAATAGACCCACCACTGGCCGCTGCGCACGACGAGCAGTGTGAGCACCAGGATGATCAGAAAGAGGACCCACGCCAGCGCCGAGGCATATCCCATCTGGAATTCCTGGAAGGCCTTGCGGTAGAGATAGAGCACGTAGAAGAGCGTCGAGTCCAGCGGCCCGCCGTTGGTGGCAACGAACGCGCTGGTGAAGCTCTGGAAGGTGGAGATAATGCTGAGCACCAGGTTGAAGAAGATCGCCGGGGTGAGCATGGGCAGCGTCACGCTGCGGAACGAGTGCCACGTGCCGGCGCCGTCCATCGCTGCCGCTTCGTACAGTTCTTTGGGAATCCCGCGCAGCCCTGCCAGGTAAATGACGGCCGTGCGCCCTAGCCCCCACAGGCTCATGATCCAGAGCGCAGTCAACGCCGTGTTGGGATCGACCAGCCAGCGCGGCCCGCTGATCCCCACCCTGGCCAGCGTGGCGTTGATCAGCCCAGCCTCCGGGTGAAACAGCCACATCCAGACCACGACAAACGCGACGCCGGAAAGCACGGAGGGCATGAAGTAGATGGTGCGGATGGCGCGGATGCCCTTGGCGCTCACCTGGTTCATGAGCAGCGCCAGCAGCAACCCGCCCACCAGTTCCGACGGCACGTACATGAGCGTGTAACGCACGGTCACGCTCAACGACTGCCAGAAGAGGCGGTCGTCCACCATGCGCACATAGTTGCGCAGACCGGCCGGCACCGGCGGCGTCAGCATATCCCAGCGCGTAAAGCTGAAACCCAGCGAGGCGACGATCGGCCCGAGCACAAAGAGCAGCAGGCCCACCAGCCACGGCGAGATCAACAGATAGAAGGTCAGGGCTTCGCGGCGTGCCAGGCGATTTCTCGAGTGGCGTCGTCCGCCAACGGCGCGTGCGTTGCTCATGCGGGTATCATGTTCGATCGTGTGCGTTCGGCGCGGAGGTTGGTAGTTTGCGCAATCGGACACTGCCCAGGGAACCGCTTCACCGCCGGTCCCCTGGGCACTCGTAGCCTTTCGGCAGCCTGTTCTGCTACTGCTGCACGTCTTCTAGCGCCGCCTGCGCTTCCTGGGCGGCTGTCGCCAGCAACTCGGCAACATTGGCATTCGGGTCGAGGATTGCGCTCTCCAACACGCGGCGTAGCGCAGGGTCGGCGGTCTGCCCCCAGTAGGGCGTGAAGACGTAGGCGCGCGGCGCCAGATGGTTGAGTTCGTTGAGCCAGACGCCCTCGATGGGGTCCGTCGACAGGCCGGACTCCTCCGCCACCGACTTCACCGTCGGCAGCGCCCAATCCTTCCAGATCTCCGCACCCTCGGCGCCCGTGTAGAAGCGCAGGAAACGCCACGCCGCTTCCGGGTTGTCGCTCAGCGAGGAGATGCCGAAGCCGCCCCAGAAGAGCACGCCGGCTCGATCGGCGCCGGCCGGCAGCGGAGCCACACCCAGGTCGATGTTGGGGTTCTCCTTCATGCCGGATTGCGGCCAGCGGCCAAACAGGCGCATGGCCGCGGTGCCGTTGTCGAACTCGCTGTTGCCCCCGCCAAAGGCGTTCATGTCGGCCGGCGGCGGCGCAACCTTGTGCTTGTTATAGAGATCGGCGTAGAACTGCACGGCATTCTGCACTTCCGGCGAATCCATATAGCCGACAAAGCTCGTGCCGTCCTCGCTGATCAGGCTACCGCCCGCGGCCGCCACCCAGTATTCGAAGCCGGTCGTCCACGGTCCGGGCAACTGGATGCCCCACTGGACGACGTTGCCGCCGGCGTCGGTCTTGGTCAGCGCCTGGGCCGTTGCCAGCAGGTCGTCCCACGTCCAGCCCTCGGCGGGATAGGCGACGCCTGCCTCGTCAAAGAGGCGCTTGTTGTAGTAGATCGCCATGGGCGAGAAATCTTTGGGTAGCAGGTATTGAACGCCCTGCCACTTGCCCGGTTCCATGACGCCCGGCAGGTAGATGCTGGTGTCCAGCGGGTAGCTCTCACCGGTGATGAAGTCATCAAGCGGGACGAAGGCGCCGCGGTCGACAAACATGGGCACCGCGTCATCGCCAATCTGCAAGAGATCCGGCGGATCGCCGGCCGCAATCTGCGTGAGGATGCGGGCGTAGTAATCGCCGCTGCCGACCGGCTCCAACTGTACCTGGATGTCGGGATTCTCCGCCTCAAACATCTCAATGATCTTGAAGTGCGGAGTCAACCCTTCGCCGCTGTCACCGGTACCGACGCGCAGCACGGTCTTGGCGCCTTCCGGCAGCGGCATGGGTGTCGCCGTGACGACGACAGTCTGAACAAAGCCACCTTCCTGGGCAGAGCAGCCCGCAACAACGAGCAGTACCAGGATGAGCAGGAGTGCAAACGACAGTCGTTTGGGCATGAGACTTTCCTTTCGTAGGTTGTTCAAGAGCACCCGAAGTCTGTTGCACATATCAGTGTACTGCTAGATTGCGCCAGTTGCAATCATTTGCAGGTGTGGTAATCCGCCCCATAGTGCCCGGACGCCCCTCTTGATTGACAGCAGAAGGTGGGGCGGTATAATGATCGGGTGTTTTCTACCGGTACTTCGTAGGAAAAGTGTCTGGTAGAGCGACGGGAGAACTATGAAGGAAAGTCCTGCACGTCCCAGAATAGTCGCATGGCACATCTGGGGACTGATTGCCGTCACGCTGCTGGGAGCGGCACTTGCATGGCGTTTTGGGCCGCAGCTTTGGGCGCTGGCGCAAGACGAAGCAGCGCTCGAAGCATTCGTGGCGCAACTGGGGCCGTGGGGCCCGTTGGCGCTTGTCACCATCAACGCGGCCCAGATCGTCTTTGCCCCGCTGCCCGGCTATGTCATGCAGGCTGCGGCGGGTTATCTTTACGGGCCGCTCTGGGGTGGCGTGTGGGGCGCAACCGGCCTGGTGATCGGGGCGATGCTGGCCATGGCGCTGGCCCGCTATTTCGGCCGTCCCATCGTCGAGCGGCTGGTGGGCAGCGAACGGCTCGATCATTGGGAGAGCGTTACCTTCAGCACGAGCACGGTCGTCTGGTTTCTGATTTTGCTTGCACCCACCGGCGATCTGCCCTACTTCATGGCCGGCCTGTCTAAGGTCTCGTTTGTCAAGATTCTGCTGTTGACGCTAGTGATCCGCGTGCCGTCGACGATGGTCGTGGCCGCGGCCGGAGCGGGCGTCTGGTGGTTGTCGGGATGGCAGTTGGCTGCGCTGCTGGCGCTGCTGGGCGCCGCGACCCTTCTGCTCATGCGCTATCAGGAACGCTTGCTGGCCCTGGTCGACCGGCGCGTGAACCGGCAATTTTCGGGAGAGGAGTCATCATGAGCGATGTGACGTCCGGTCTGCAGGAGCGGATCGACGCCGATCTGAAGCAGGCCATGCGCGATCGCAACGAGACGGCCAAGCTCACCCTGCGCGCCGTCAAGACGGCCTTCATGCAGGCGCGTACCAGTGGCGACGCTGCCCATGAGATCAGCGATGCCGAGGCGATGGAGATCGTGCGGCGCGAGGCCAAGCGCCGCCGCGACGCCGCCGACGAGTTCCAGCGCGTGGGCGCCGCCGACCGCGCCGAAGCGGAACTGGCCGAGTATGCCATCCTGCAGAACTACCTGCCGCAGCAACTCTCCGACGCCGAAATCGAAGCCATTGCGAGCGAGGTGATCGCCGAGCTCAATGTCACGTCCATGAAGCAGATGGGCCAGGTCATGCAGGCTGTCCTGGCACGGACGGGGGCGCGCGCCGACGGCAAAGCCGTCAACCAGGTCGTGCGTCGCCTGTTGACTCCCTGAGATCATGCCACAGACTCTCGAGCGATTCTGGTCGCGCACCAGGCGCGCACTCCGCATCGATCGCTGGCGCGAGCTGGCGATTCCTGTCCTGATGATCCTGTCGCTGGGCATCGTCCTTGTCGCGATACTGGCCTGGCAGCTTCCCTACGGCAACAGGCTGGCCATCGAGGCGGGCGATATCGCGCCGTTCACCGTCGTCGCCCCACGGCAGATCACCTTCGACAGTGAATTGCTCACACAGCGCGCCCGCGATCGTGCCGCACAGCAGGTCTCCGACCAGTACGACAACCATGAAGCGTCCGTACGTCGCGAGCAGGTGCTGGCCGCACGCAACGCGCTGGCGCAGGTCACCGAGGTTCGCACGCACGCCGAAGACACGCTCGTGCGCCAGACCGGCGACCTGGTCGCCATCTCCGAACTGAACCTCGACGCCGAAACAGCGGTGCAGATCCTCTCGCTCTCCGACGAGCAGTGGACGCAGGTAGCGCGTGAAGTACCGGTTGCTCTCGACCGCGTCATGCGCGATGAGATCAAGGAGAGCACGCTGGGCCAGGCACGGCGCCAGGTACCCGGCATGGTCAGCGGCGCGCTGGACGACACCGCCAGTGAAGTGGCCATCGTCCTGACGCGCAACCTGATCCGCCCCAACACCTTCTTCAACGCCGAGGCGACGGAAGCGCTGCGCGCCGAAGCGAGCGACGCCGTCGAAACCGTCTCGGTGACGCTGAATGAGGGGCAGACGGTCATCCGCAACGGCGACAAGGCCACCGCCGAGCAGGCCGAAATTCTGGCAGTGCTCAACGGCCTGCAAACCGAGTGGGATCCATGGACGGTGCTGCGCAGCTCAGTCTTCGGCCTGATGATGCTGGCCGCCGTCATCGGCGCCCTCTACCGCGTGCGTCCCGGCATCCTGCACGACCAGCGCGAGCAGGCGCTGCTGTTGGTCATCACCATCCTGTGGCTGCTCGCCGCACGCTTCATGATGGTCAATCACCCACTGCTGCCCTATTACTACCCGCTGGCTGCCTACGCCATGCTGGTGGCGGTGCTGTGCGATCTGCGTGTCGCCCAGGTCATGATCGTCGCCTTTGCCCTGGTTCTGCTCTTCATGCTGCCCAACGGCGCCGCCATCGTCATCTACCAGGTGCTCGGTGCGCTCGTCGGTGTGCTGGTGGTTGGCCGCGCCGAGCGGCTGACACTCTTCCTGTGGGCGGGCGCGGCCGTCGCGCTGAGCAATTTTGCGACAATCGTGGCCATGAACGCGCCCTTCGTGCAGTACAGCTCCACCATGCTGCTCGAAACGCTCATGGTCGTCATCCTCAATGGCGGGCTTTCGGCGGCCATCGCCCTCATCGGCTACTTTGTGCTCGGCAACCTCTTCGGCATCACCACGCCGCTCCAGTTGACGGAGTTGAGCCGCCCCACGCACCCGCTCTTGCGCCAGTTGCTGCTCAAGGCGTCGGGCACCTACCACCACACGATCCTGGTCAGCAACCTGGCCGAGCGCGCAGCGGCGGCCATCGGCGCCGACGCCCTGCTCGTGCGCGTGGGCGCGTACTACCATGACATCGGCAAGACGGTGCGCCCCTATTTCTTTGCCGAAAATATCCTGGACGGCTCGTCGCCGCACGAGAAGCTCGACCCGCTCACCTCCGCACAGATCATCATCAGCCATGTCAAGGATGGCGTGGACCTGGCGCAGAAGTACAAGTTGCCCGACCGCATCCAGGACTTCATCCGCGAGCACCACGGCCAGTCGCTGGTCAAGTATTTCTATGTCCAGGCTCAGCGCGAGGCAACGGATGGCGAGAGTGTCGACGAGGCCGATTTCCGCTATCCGGGGCCGAACCCGCGCAGCAAGGAGACCGCGATCCTCATGCTGGCCGACACCTGCGAGGCGGCGGTGCGCGCGGTACGCCCCGGCTCACGCGAGGAACTCGAGACGATGGTCAACCGTCTGATCGATGAACGGATTGCCAGCGGCGAGCTGAACCAGTCCAACCTGACGTTCAGGGAACTGCAGACGGTCAAAGATGTCTTTCTGCACGTGCTGCAGGGCGTTCATCACCCGCGCATCAAGTATCCGGACGCGGCGGACGAGAGCGAGCATGGCACCGAGGCGATGCCGGATGCCAACGGTGCAGCGGAGCCCGCACCGCAGAACGGGCATCACAGCATTGGCGGCATCGAAACGGCCGTCGAGCGCGCGCCCGGCGTGAATCCGGCCATGGAAGGTTGACTGTGACCTACGCCATCGACATCCAGGTCGACGAATCGGTGTCTGCCGCGGTGGACGCCGAGGCACTCGTGGCGGCTGTGACGGCAACATTGCGCCAGCAGGCGATCGACGCGGCGGCGCTCACCGTCGTCATCACCTCGGACGAGGCGGTCCGGGAACTGAACCGCGACTACCGCGGCATCGATGGTCCGACCGATGTCCTGAGCTTTGCCGCACGCGAAGAAAGTGACGACGCCCCCGACATTGCGCTGCCGCCGGAGGTCGCCGCCGAACTGGCGAGCTACCTGGGCGACCTGGTGATCGCCTTTCCCTACAGTGAGCGCCAGGCTGCACACTTCGGCAACAGTGTCACCGCCGAACTGCAGTTGCTTGCTGTGCATGGCACGCTGCACCTCCTCGGCTACGATCACCAGGAACAGGCCGGCGAGGACGCCATGTGGTCGCTCCAGGAGCAAATTCTGTCCCAGTTCGGGCACGGCGCACTGGCGCGGCGGGACTATGAAGCATGAGTATTCACACGGAAACGGGTGATCAGGCCATGACGCACAGGAGCAGCCCAGATCACCGGAAACTGACCGGGCGCGATCGGGGCTTTTGGGGCGGGCGCTGGTTCAGCCTGCGCATGGCCCTGCACGGCGCAGCCCACACGGTACGCACGCAGCCAAACGCCTGGATCGAACTGGCCGCGCTGGCCGTGGTTTTTGTCGCCGGCATCTACTTCCGCGTCTCGGCGCTGGAGTGGGGCATCCTGGGGCTGACCATCTTTGTGATCCTGGCGCTGGAAGGCGTCAACACGGCGGTGGAGGCCATCGTCGACCTGGTGTCGCCCACCTACCATCCCATGGCCGGCCTGGCCAAAGATGCGGCAGCCGGCGCGCTCGTCTTTGGCGTGCTGGGCAGCCTGCTTGTCGCAGCGGCGATCTTCGGGCCGCGGCTGTGGCACCTCTTCGGGTAGCGCGGCTCGCACGGGCCAAACCCATCACAGCAGGTCATGCACCTCGTTCGGCGAGCCCGGCCTCCCAGGCGGCGCGTACCCGGCGCATCTGCGTGATCAGCGCCGCCATTTCCCACTTTGCCCGCGCGCCGATCACCCCCCGTACAACCGCACCGGCAGCGCCCGCTTGGGCGTAGTGGGGCAGATTCTCCACCGTGACACCACCCATGGGCAGAAAACGCGCGGCCGGGCAGGCGCGTTGCAGGCGCCGAAGCGTCGCCACGCCATCGCGGCCGGGCGGGAATAGCACCTGCTGTCGCCAGCCGTCGCGCTCTGCCTGCGCGGCCGCAACGGGCGTCGCCACACCGGGCAGGTAGAGCACGCCATGGCGCCGGCACAACGAGCCAACGGGCAGGGCAAAGGATGCGCAAATCACGAACTCAGCGCCGGCGGCGATGGCCGTCTCCACCTGCACGAGGGTCGACAGCGGGCCAGCACCGACGACCATGTTGGCGCCAAAGCGGCTGCGCAATTCGGCAACGGTCTGCCAGGGCTGATGGCTTCCGGGGCTCACGGCCACCACCGTCAGCGGTGTCGCCAGCAGCGCATCGCCGACCTCGAGCATGGTATCGACCGGCGCACGGCAGCGCACCGCGGCGACGATGCCCACCTGTTCGATGGCCTGCCGGACGGTCGATGCGGTTGCCATGCCTGGAATCGAAGTCGCCATTGCGCCGGAAACGAAAACGGCGAGGCGCCGGCCATGCCAGCACCTCGCCGCAAAGAGTCGTCGCGAGGGGTCGTTATTCGGGGAAGCTCACCGTGATGTTCAGCGGGGTCGTCGCCAGCAGCGGCGCAAACTTGCCGATCTGGTTCAGTGCGTCCAGCGACTCGGCGTCGGCGCCGGTGATCGCCGTCAGCACGCCACCTTGCAGGCCGAGCTTGACCAGGTTGTCCATCTGCCCGCTATCCCAGCGCAGCAGCGGCAGGGCGTTGCCGTTCAACGTCACCGCAAGGCCTTCGGGCTTGGTCTGGACGTTCAGGCTCTGGATGCCCAGTTCCTTCACCTGCTCCAGTTGATCAGCCTTGAGGTTGAGCCCCGCCAGCGCATCGGCCGGAAGGAAGCCGGCGATCATGCCCAGACCGTCGAGCGTCGCCGTGCCGGCGGCATCGTAGCGAATCGTCAGCGGGCCGAGCGAGCCGAGCAGGGCGGTGGCAAAGGGCGGCACGCCCAACTCACCCAGGATCGTGCCGGCGGCGGCCTGGTTGGCCGCCAGGATCGCAGCCTTGTCCGGCGCCGGCCCGACGAGCGTCGGATTGTCGCCCGCACCGGGGAAGTTCATGGCGACGCCCAGGCTCATGTTGCTGAGCAGGGGCAGCACCTTGGCCAGCGTGTCGGCGTTGTCGATGCCGGCAATGCCCAGCACGGCGCCCAGCGACTGGATCGTGTCGGCATCCCAGTCTAGCGTCAGCATGGGCTTGCCGTCGGCGTAGATGTTCACGCCGGTGGGCGAGAGGTCAACGTAGGCCGCCCCGACGCCTGCGCCGGTCACTGCGCCGATCTGTTCGGGCGTGCGCGCCAGCGCATCCAGGCTGACTCCGAGCGCCGAGAGATCCATGCCCTTGAGCGACGCCTGCCCCTGGTCGTCAAAGGTGACGGCGATGGCAGGAATGTCGACGACCAGGGCGTCGGAGCCGGCCGCGGCCGCAACACTGCCCTGATTGGGGCGTGCCATGCAGCCGGTCAGGGCTGTAGACAGAATCAACAGAATGGATAGCATGAGTGCCAACCGTCTGTTCCGCATGAGGAAGCCTCCTTGTTGCAATTCCGTTTCGTATCGAATATGAATTTTGGATAGGCACCCTGTTCTGTCCCCTGAACGGGCACGCTGGGGAGAATGCTTGGGCACGCAGCCCGCACTCCTTGCGACATTCTAGCACACCCCCTGCGTTTGTACAACGCAAATTAGCGGCGGGTGCAATGGCCGTTTCCGGCCCAGGCTGCGCCCGCATCCGGCAGGCAGATCGCGGCTGGAGCGTGTCACGCGCGCCCGTCGATTCCGGCGCCGCGTTCACCCCAGAAGAGACCCCAAAGCGCCCCGCCGATCTTTGACACTGCACGCGCGACCTGCTATAGTCGCAAATAATTGAATATGATGACTCTTATCCAGAGAGGTGGAGGGACCGGCCCTGTGAAACCTCGGCAACCTAGGATGATGGCGGTGAAGCCTGATCCGAAGGTGCCAACTCCGGCAGAGCAATCTGGAAGATGAGAGGATCGGGTACCGTTTCGCCCGTTTCATCCTTCTCGTCTTTGTTGGCGAGAGGGTTTTTTTTTGAAATGAACCATACGCGGGGCAAGGAGCCACTATGATCGTTATGAAATTCGGCGGGACGTCGGTCGGTACGGCCGATGCGTTCGCTCAGGTTGCCGAAATCGTCAAGCACCAGGCGGCGCAACAGGCAGCGACCGGCAAGCCCGGGGTCGTCGTCGTCACCAGCGCCATGTCGGGCGTCACCAACATGTTGATCGAGGCGGCGCAGAAGGCGGCGGGCGGCGATGAGAGCTTTCACCAGGTGCAGGAAGACAGCCTGCTGCTCAAGCACCAGGTGGTAGCCGGCCGTCTGATCGAAGACGGCAGCGAGCGCGCCGCCCTGACTCGCTCCTTTGAGGAGCGCCTGACCGAATTCGGGCGGCTGTGCGGCAGCATCGCCGTGCTGGGCGAGCTTACCCCGCGCGGTCTCGACGTGGTCAGCGGGCTGGGTGAGCGCATGGCCGCGCCGCTACTGGCCGCGGTGCTGCGCGCGTCCGGGTTGCGCGCCGAAGCCATCGACGCCACCGAGTTGATCGTCACCGACGCCCTCTTTGGCGGCGCCGCGCCCATCGACGAACTGACCGAAGCGCGCTGTCGCGAGCGCCTGCTCCCCATGTTGCAGAGCGGCATCGTGCCGGTCGTCACGGGCTTCATCGGCGCCACGGAGAGCGGCGTGCCCACGACGCTGGGGCGCGGCGGCTCGGACTACTCGGCGGCAATCGTCGGCGCCGCACTGGATGTGGACGAGATCCAGATTTGGACCGACGTCAACGGCGTCATGACGGCCGACCCGCGCATCGTGCCCAACGCACGCAGTCTGCACCAGTTGAGCTATGAAGAGGTGGCCGAACTTGCCTACTATGGCGCCAAGGTGCTCCATCCCAAGACGGTGACGCCGGCCATCGAGAAGAAGATTCCCGTGCGCGTGCTCAACACCTTCGAGCCGGCGCACCCTGGCACGCTGATTGTCGAGAAGGCTGAGAGTGATGGCAGAGGCACCGTCAAGGCAATTACGGCGATCCGCAGCATGAACCTGATCACCGTTGCCGGCCGCGGCATGATGGGCGTGCCCGGCATCGCGGCGCGCACCTTTGGCGCGGTGGCGAACGTCGGCGCCAACGTGCTCATGATCAGCCAGAGCAGCAGCGAGCAGAGCATCTGCTTTGTCGTGCCCGAATCCTCGGCCGACGAAGTCATCGCGGCGCTGCGCGGCGAATTTCAGCGTGAGCTGGAGCGCCACTACATCGACGAGATTCACGGCATGTCGCACATCAATATCGTCGCCGTCGTCGGCAGCGGCATGCGCGGCACGCCCGGATTGGCCGCCAACGTCTTCACGGCCGTGGCGCGTTCGGGCATCAACGTGATCGCCATCGCGCAGGGGTCGAGCGAGGCGAACATCAGCCTCGTCGTCATCGATGCCGACGTGACGGCCTCCCTGCGCGCCATTCACGACATTTTCGAGCTGCATGTGCCGACCGAACAACGCTCGCCGGCGCACACAGCCGGCGCGACGGCATGAGGCGCCGCCCGGTGTGACATTCGCAGAGACCGTTGTCGTTATTATTTTGGCGCCACGCATGATATAATCCGCCCGCGTTGCCGTCCGGGCGACGCCAGGTGGATGAGGCAAACGGAGACGCGGCCATGCCCGGTCAAGGACTTGTCCGCACGCCGTATAGCCGATGGGTAATGCGCTGTCCGCGTGACAGCGATTGACGAGCGTACTTGGTTGGATCGTGAACCGCTACGTCGAAGATCAAAGTAATGCAGTGTCACGTCACTGGTCTTTGATCTTCGACGTTTTCATTCTGTAGGGTAGTCATGCAGAGCATTCCCGTAATTCTGCTGGGGGCTGGCGGCGTCGGCAGCGCCTTGATCAAACAAATTGTTGCCAATCGGGCGCTGCATGCGGCCGAGTACGGCGTCGAGTTCACGCTCCAGGCGGTCTGCGATCGCGACGGGGCCGTCATCACGCTTGACGCCGGGCTGGACGACCCGACGCTGCTCGACATCGTCGACTACAAGACGCGCAAAGGGCGGCTCGCCGCCTACGGTCAGGGCGGCCCGCAGAGCGACCTGGTCGGTATCGTCGACATCGCCGGGCGCACCGGCGCGATCGTCGTCGATTGCACGGCCACCGAGGCGACCGTGCCGGCACTGCTGTACGCGCTGGATCGAAAATACCGGGTGGTGCTGTCCAACAAAAAGCCGCTCACCATGGACCAGGAGGTGTACGACCGGCTCACCAGAGCCGGTGCCACCGGCGGCAAGCGCAGCACGCCGCGCCAGCCACTCACACGATGGGAGACGACCTGCGGCGCCGGGCTACCTGTCATCGTCGCGCTGAACCGGCTGGTTGCCGCCGGCGACCCGGTGACACGCATTGCCGGCGCCTTCAGTGGTACGCTGGGCTTCGTCATGACCGGCCTGCAGCAAGGCCAGCCCTTCAGTGCCGTCGTGCGTGAGGCCTTCGATCTCGGCTATACCGAGCCCGACCCGCGCGACGATCTTGGCGGCGTGGACGTGGCGCGCAAGGCGTTGATCCTGGCGCGCGGGCTCGGCTGGCGCATGGAGTTGAACGACATCGAAGTGACCGGTCTCTACCCGGAAGCCATGAGCAGCCTCTCGGTGAACGAGTTCATGGCTGCGCTGCCGGAGTTGGACGACCACTTTCGGACCCTGGTCGAAGCGGCCGCAGCCGGCGGCAAGGTCCTGCGCTACGCAGCGACCGTTGCCGGCGGGCGCTGTACTGTCGGGCCGCAGGCGGTCGACGCCGGCAGCCCGCTCGGGCGGCTGGAAGGCACCGACAACCTGGTCGAGTTCCACACGCAGTGGTATCGACCGGCGCCGCTGGTGGTGCAAGGACGGGGGGCCGGGACCGATGCAACTGCGGCCGGCGTGCTCGCCGAAATGGTCGAGTTGGCGGCCGGCCTGTAACGTGAAGAGCAACTTGAGCTTGAACAACTTGGAGAAGTGATCCATGGAAAAGATAAAAGTGGGCGTGCTGGGCGCAACGGGCGCCGTCGGCCAACGCTTCGTACAGATGTTGCAGGGACACCCCTGGTTTGAGATCACGGCGCTGTGCGCATCCGAGCGCAGCGCGGGCAAGCGCTATGTCGACGCCTGCCGCTGGAACCTGCGCGGCGACATGCCCGAATCCGTGCGCGAGATGGTGCTGCTCGAGTGCGAGCCCGGCCCCGACTGCCAGATCGTCTTCAGCGCGCTGCCCTCGGAGACGGCGGGCGAGATCGAGAGCGACTTTGCCGCGGCCGGCTACGTCGTGTGCAGCAACGCCCGCAATCACCGCTACGACGACGACGTGCCGCTGCTGATTCCCGAGGTCAACCCCGAGCACCTGGCGCTCATCGAAATTCAGAAGCGCCGGCGCGGCTGGAGCGGCTACATCACGACCAATCCCAATTGCAGTACGACGCACCTGGTCTCGGCGCTGCATCCGCTGCACGAGCGCTTTGGCGTGACGAAGGTCTTCGTCGTGACGATGCAGGCCATCAGCGGCGCCGGCTACCCCGGCGTGAGCAGCATGGACATCCTCGACAACGTCGTGCCCTACATCAGCGGCGAAGAGGAGAAGATGGAGCACAAGGAGCCGCAGAAGCTGCTCGGCACCTTTGACGGCGCCGCCATCCGCTACGCCGACATCGTCGTCAGCGCGCACTGCAATCGTGTGCCGACGCGCAACGGTCACCTGGAAGCGGTGAGCGTCGAGTTCGAGAGCAAGCCCACGCAGGAGGAGATCATCCGTGCCTGGCGTGAGTATCGCCCGCTGGCGCAGCAACTGGAACTGCCCAGCGCGCCGCAGCCGGCCATCTTCTACGACGAACGGCAGGATCGCCCGCAGCCGCGCCTCGACCGCATGGCCGGCAGCATTCCGGGCATGGCTACGGTCGTCGGCCGCCTGCGCCCGGACCCGCTGCTGCACTACAAGTTCATGGCGCTGGGGCACAACACGATCCGCGGCGCGGCCGGCGGCAGCTTGCTGAACGCCGAGTTGCTCGTCGCGCAGGGTTATCTCGGACAGGAGGCGGCGGCACTGGCAAAAAGTGCCGTGATCGCGTAAACTGTTCCTACTGCAAGTGCGAGGAATGTCGAGAGTGAGAGGATTGTCGAGTGCCTGTGCCGTCAATAAGTGCGTCGCTGGAGGATGAGAAATTGTCCACGTTTGAAAACTATGGTCGAGCCTGTCTGGCTGATTTCTGTGAAGATTGGGTCGTCTATCGCAATCTGGAACCGCTGGACCGGCGCATCCCTGGCATCAAGAACGCATTCTATGCGATGGAACTGCGCAGCGAGTTGATCCCGCGCAAGCAGGAACGTGACTACGCCAAGGCCGCAGTCTGGTTCACCAACGAAATCCAGCGGGTGCGCGGCCAGCGCGTGCCCGTTGGGGAACTACTTTTCCTGGGCGACACCCTCTTCAACGACGGCCAGGCGTACGCCAACATGCTCGACGTCAGCGGCTGGAAGGGGGCCTGCTTCATCGGCGCAGAACGGCCGGAGCAGGAAACGTCCACCCGCATCGAAGAAGGCAACGTCACGATCGCCAATCGCTGGGGAATGCTGGCGGATTGGATCGTCGCGCTCAAGGAGCAGGGCTTCAAGCTCGATGCCGGGACCATGGTCATCATCGACATCGACAAGACCGCGCTGGGCGCCAAGGGACGCAACGACAAGGTTATCGACCGGGCGCGGCTGGCCGGGATCTACCGGACCATGGACGCCGTGCTGGGGTCCGACTTCGACCAGGCGGTCTTCGAGGAGCACTACAACGAGTTGAACCGTGCGCGCTATCACCAACTGACGGCGGACAACCAGGACTATCTGGCCTACATCTGCATGGTGCTCAACACGCGCATCATGAGCCTGGAAGAGTTGGTGAGCGAGGTCGACAGCGCCAGCATGGAGGACTTCGAGCAGTTCATTCGCTGGGTCGACAGCCGCTTGATGATCAACCCGTCGGCCAGCATCGCCCTGCGCGAGGTACACGAAGCGGTCATCGCCAGCGTGCGCAACGGCGACCCGACGCCCTTCAAGCGCTTCCGCCGCCAGGAGTTCATCAGCACCATGGAGCACATGGGCAACATGCCCGACAGCGCCACGGTGACCGAACTGCTGGAAAACGAGATCACCATCACCGAAGAGGTCTACCAACTGGCGATGTGGCTCAAGGAGCGCGGCTGTGCCATTCTCTGCCTGAGCGACAAGCCGGACGAAGCCTCGCGGCCGCATGCGCGTGTGTCGCCGGATTTGGTTCCGCTCCACCGTGCCGTGACGCACCGCGTGGGCACGGACATCCGGCCGGTGCTGGCGAGCATCTAGCGTAACGGTTTGCGTAACTCGACTTACTGATACGCGCGACGCTTTGAGGGTACGATCCAACCGTACAACCGTCGAGGATGCCGCCGTCTCCTGACAGCCGGCGGCACATTTTTCAGACAGAATATGCTGCAATGAGTGAAAAGAAACCTTCGCCCCCGCAACAGAACGACCCGAACCTGCGCAATCAGGGCGGCAATTGGTTCAGCCGCGGGTGGTTCTGGATTGTCCTGATCATCCTGCTGGTGATCGGATCGCGCTATCTCTTCACCAACACGGGCGATGCTGCCAACCTGGTCGGCCTCAATCGCGTCGCCAGCTACGTGCAGGAAGAGAAGGTCAAGTCGATCACGGTGCAGGGCGACAATGTCATGATCGTCCTGAACGACTCGACCAAACTTCAGACGCGCAAAGAGAACGACGAAAGCCTGTTGCAGACCCTGCGCGCCTTTGGCGTGAGCGAGGAGCAACTCCAGTCGCTGCCCATCGAAGTCGAGAGCGCGCCCAACAGCAGCGCCATCTTCAGTTGGCTGATGATGTTGTTGCCCATGCTCCTCGTCTTCGGCTTCTTCATCTTCATCATGCGCCAGGCCGGCGGCGGCGGACAGAACCGCGCCATGCAGTTCGGTCGCAGCCGGGCGCGCAAAATGGAAGGCGCCGACCGCCCTACCGTCACTTTTGCTGACGTGGCCGGCTCGGACGAAGCCAAGCAGGAGTTGCAGGAAGTCGTCGAGTTTCTCAAGGAGCCGCAGAAGTTTGCGGCGTTGGGCGCGCGCATCCCCAAGGGCGTGCTCATGGTCGGCGCGCCGGGCACGGGCAAGACGCTACTGGCCAAGGCCGTGGCGGGCGAGGCGGGCGTGCCCTTCTTTGCCAGTTCCGGCTCGGAATTCGTGGAGATGTTCGTCGGCGTCGGCGCCAGCCGCGTGCGCGACCTCTTCGAGCAGGCCAAGAAGAACTCGCCCTGCATCATCTTCGTCGACGAAATTGACGCCGTCGGCCGCCACCGCGGCGCAGGGCTGGGCGGCTCGCACGACGAACGCGAGCAGACGCTCAACCAGATCCTGGTGGAGATGGACGGCTTCGACACCGACACCAACATCGTGATCGTCGCCGCCACCAACCGGCCCGACATTCTCGACCCGGCGCTACTGCGTCCCGGCCGCTTTGACCGCAAGGTCGTCGTCGATCGACCCGACCGCCGCGGCCGCGAGGCGATCCTCAAGGTGCACGCGCGCGGCAAGCCCCTCACGCCCGACGTCGACCTGAATGTCATCGCAGCGCAGACGGCGGGCATGGTCGGCGCCGACCTGGAGAACCTTGTCAACGAGGCGGCCATCCTGGCGGCGCGGCGTAACAAGCGCACCATCGGCATGTCGGAGTTCGTAGAATCGATCGAGCGCATCATGGCCGGCCCGGCGCGGCGCAGCCGTGTGCTGGACGCCGAAGATCGCCGTGTCGTGGCCTACCACGAAGCGGGGCACGCCATCGTCATGGAAGAACTGGCGCACACCGAGGGCGTCGGCAAGATTACCATCGTCAGCCGCGGGCAGGCGTTGGGCTACGTCATGCCGCTGCCCGAGGAGGACCGCAATCTGCGCAGCCGCGCCGAGTACGAGGATACGATTGCCGGGTTGCTGGCCGGCCGCGTCGCCGAGGAGATCGTCTTCAACGAGCCATCCACCAGCGCGTCCAACGACCTGGAACGGGTCACCAAGCTGGCCAAGGCCATGGTCACCCGCTTCGGCATGAGCGATGTCATCGGCCCCATGCAGTTGAACCCGGGCGAATCCAATCCGTTCATGGGTATGGAGATCGGCGAGCAGCGCTCGTATAGCGAAGACGTCGCCCGCAAGATCGACCGCGAGGTGCGCCGCATCGTCGACCGTGCCTACAAGCGGGCGCGCGAGGTGTTGCAGCGCCGCCACGACCAGCTCGTCACCATCGCCGAGACGCTGCTGGAGAAGGAAGTGCTCGACCGGCAGGAATTCCTGCGCATCTTCGAAGTCGAGCAGCCTGCGCCGGCGACACCCACGGCCACGGCAGGCGCCAGCGCCGATTGACCAAGCGGAGCCGTGGCAAGCCAGCCGCAAACAGACAAAATGACGGGCATGGAACTCACGCTTCCATGCCCGTTTTTCTTTGTGGCTGATCGGCACAAGACGGCTCCGGCTGTCTGGCGGAAATCTACTTCAGCGAACGACTCGTAGTAACGACTTCAGTCGTTTTTCCCGCAAGCAAGAAGCGGCTGAAGCCGCCACTACTGTTCGCGGACACCTTTGCGCCCACAACTAGACCACGGCGGTTCTTTCCGCGGCGCCGGCCACCTGCCGGCTGACGGCAACGGCGATCTGGGCGGCCACGGCGGCATTGTTCTTGAGCAGCGCCAGGTTCGCTTCAAGGCTGCGCGCGCCGGTCAACTCGGCGATGCGGCTGAGCAGGAAGGGCGTCACCTCGGCGGAACGCAGCCCGCGCTCCGCCGCCTCCGCCACCGCCTGTGCGATGGCCGGCTCGATCTCGGCGGCGGGGATTTCGGCCTCAGCCGGGATGGGCACAGCGACCAGGAGCCCGCCCGGCAAGCCGAGCGCCTGCTTTGCCAGCCAGAGATCGGCCACCTCCTGCGGCGTGTCGCAGCGCACGTCAACCGGCAGCCCACTCGTGCGGCTGTAAAAGGCCGGGAACTCGTCGGTGCCGTATCCCACCACCGTGACGCCGTGCGTCTCCAGGTACTCCAGCGTCGCCGGCAGGTCGAGGATGGCCTTGGCGCCGGCGCAAACCACGATCACCGGCGTCTGCGCCAGTTCCTGGAGGTCGGCGCTGATGTCGTCGCCGGCGCCGCGGTGGACGCCGCCGATGCCGCCGGTGGCGAAGAGCTGGATGCCAAAGCGGCTGGCGATCCACATGGTCGTGGCGACGGTCGTAGCGCCGTCGAGCTTGCGGGCGACGACGATGGGCAGGTCACGCCGGCTGACCTTGCGCACACCCTCGGCGGTCGCCAGGTGCAGCAGTTCGGCCTCGCTCAGCCCGGCGCGCAACTCGCCGCCGATGATGGCCACGGTGCGCGCTTCGGCGCCATGCCCGCGCACGATTTCTTCCATTGCGCGCGCGAGTTCCAGGTTCTGCGGATAGGGCAGCCCGTGCGAGATCACGGTCGATTCCAGCGCCACGGTCGGCGTACTTGTGCGGTTCATCGTCGGTCAATCCTTTTTCTGTTCCAGAACCAGGCCGCTCGCGTGGTCGAGCGCGGCCTGGGCGAGTTCAGGCGCAATACCGCCGCCCTGTGCGTACTCCGG
>ERZ795053.3336-NODE-3336-length-18368-cov-4.614809_pt1 | contig 18368 bp, 18 predicted proteins | sample MGYA00375137_ERZ795053 | MGnify/ENA primary metagenome ERZ795053 (study PRJEB30182, sample SAMN05720284) | activated sludge metagenome | isolation source: Anaerobic digester | place: Hong Kong | collected 2014-12-17 ...
GGCTGTGATCGAACGCATGCGCAAGCTCTCCTGTGTTTGCCGAGCCCCAATGCTCGCACGAAAGGCTCGCGCTCTGCACGACCGCTGCGGGGCGACCGATCTGTGGGAGAATTCCCGCCACAATGACCACGCTGATCGACCAGCAAGATGCACCGCCACGCGATCCGTCCGCCTGTCACAGCGGCCTGTTCGAAGTCTGCGTCGGCGTGCCCGACCTCGACACGTCAATCGACTATTTCGCGCGCTTCGGCTGCAAGCCGGGGCCGCGGGGCAAACTTGCCCGCGATGCAGCACGGCGCGTCTATGGCGTCGACTCTGCAGTGGAATCGGTGCGGCTCCTGCATGGCAACAGCGACCACGGTCTGGTCCGCTTGATGCGCTGGGACCAACCCATTAATGCGGGGCTAGGCGTCGAGACGCATTTGCGCTGCGTCGGGTCGCGCTGGGGCACGCGGCTCACCAGCAACGTGCTCGGTATAGCCAACCACGCGCAGCACGCGCTCGACTGCGGCGAGCCGCTAGGCATGATCGAGCCGCTGCTCGACGTGATCGGTGAAGTGGCGGGCGGCGCACCAGCGCGAGCGTTTCTCGATCCGATCGTCGGGGTGCGCGAGATGGTAGTCGTGCAGCCCCTGTATCGGCAGGTCTTCTTCCAACGCTTCGGCTACGACAGCCCCCTGTATGGCACGATCGACCCCGACTCGATGTTCCAGACCAGCCAGCACACGCACTTTGGTCTGATGATCGCCACCGACGATCACTCGGTCTTCGACTTCTATGACCGCACACTCGGACTCAAACGCTGGATGGACGCGCCCACCGAGTACGCGAAGTCGCGCGGCGGGCGCGCCGTTTACGCACTACCGCCAGGCGAAGGCTTTCACATCGTCGACTTCGACGACCCACGCTCCGGCCATTCGCGCGACAGTCGGCGCTCTGGCAAGCTGAAGTGCATCCGCCTGCCCGGCAACGCGGTCATTACTAACAAGCTGGACCGGTCACGCGCAGGTTGTCTCGGCTACAGTGCCTATACCTGGCGCTGTGGCGACGTCCACGTGATGCGCGAGCGCGTCACGGCAGCAGGTGCCACCGAGGTATCAGCGATCGTCGCGGACGAATTTGGCGCGCCGGCTTTGTCGTTCTGTGCGCCGGACGGCTACTACTGGATCCTGGTACAGATGACCGAAGGTGCAGTCCAATGAGCTCATTCGCCCGCCGCAGACTGATCGACGCGACCACCGTGCTGCTGATCGCTATGGCCACGCTGCTGGCTGGCTGCGGCAGCAAGGAACCAGCGCCCACTGCTGAGCCGGCTGCACAAGCTGCAGCTGCCGTAGCCGATGGCGCACCGCGTATCGCCACCTCGGCCGACGGTGTGCACGTTCAATATCGCGTGTACGGCAAGGGCGAACCGACGCTCGTGCTGGTCCATGGTTGGTCGTGCGATTCAACCTACTGGAATGCCCAGGTGGAGGCGTTGCGCGACAAATACACTGTAGTCACAGTAGATCTCGCCGGGCATGGCGCATCGGGCAGCAATCGCACTGACTGGACGATGGCACGCTATGGCGACGACGTGGCGGCGGCCGTCGCCGATCTGCCATCGCAGCAACTGATCCTGATCGGGCACTCGATGGGCGGCCCGGTCGTCATCGAAGCGGCGCAACGCCTGCGGGGCCGCGTACTGGCCGCGATCGGCGTCGACACGTTCAAGTCGGTGGGCTCACCGCCGCCACCGTCCGAGCAAGTGGCGGCATTGGTCGGCAACCTAGAGCGGGACTTCATCGGTACCACGCGCGACTTCGTCGCCAAGACGTTCTTCACGAAGGACGCCGATCCGCAGCTCGTCAACAAGATTGCGATGGACATGGCCGCAGGGCCGCCCGATGTCGCGATCGCTTCGATGCGGTCGCTCGCGACCTGGGACCCCGGCAAAGGCCTGACAGTGCCGATCATTGCCATCAATGCCGATCTCGGTTTGTTGACTGATGACGCCCGCATTCGGAGCGTTTGGCCGACGTTCAGATCGGTCACGATGCCGAACACCGGCCATTTCCTGATGATGGAGGAGCCGCAGGCTTTCAACGCAGTTCTGCAGGAACAGATCGCGGACTTGCAGCAGCCGTCCGCCCCCTAGGCTAGTCCAGCACCGGTGGCACGCTACCAACCGCTCACGCCACGCGACGAAGCCGATCTGCGTCGGTTGCGTACGCTGGCGGATCTGCTGGACAACGCATTTCGCGTGCCGGGCACGAGTTGGCGCTTTGGGCTCGATCCGCTCCTCGGTCTGATCCCAGGTCTCGGTGACGTACTGGGCGCGCTGTTCGCCGGTTGGGGTTGGTTGTTAGCACGTCGCATCGGCGCGCCGCCCGCGATCCAGCGCAAGATGCTGGTCAACATCGCAATCGACATGCTGGGTGGTGCCGTGCCGCTGGTCGGCGATCTGTTCGATGCCGCATTCAAGGCGCATGTACGCAACCTCAAGCTGCTCGATGACTGGCTGCTCGAGCGCACGGTCATTACCGTCGTCTCACCCGGCAGCAGCGCACGCGCGGATCAAGTCGCGGCCAACACCACGCCAGCGCGGCGCAGCCGCGCTGGCATCTGGGTGCTGCTCGGCATCCTGATCGCGAGTCTCGTCGCGGTCGGGCTGACAATCTGGCTCGCCGTGAGCGTGATCCGTTGGCTGTTCGGCTGAGAAGGTTACCTAGTTCGCGGCCTGCGACTCGGCCTTGAGGTAAACCAGCATCGCATTGCGATCCTTGGGGTTGGCGATACCGGCAAAGGCCATGGTATTGCCCGGTACCAGCGCACTCGGTTTCTCCAACCACTGCAGGATGGTCGCATCGTCCCAGGTGAGCGCCGAGCCCTTCAGTGCCGCCGAAAAACTGAAGCCCTCGATCGTGCCGGCCTTACGACCGACGAAGCCGTGCAGATTGGGCCCCACCTTGTGAGGCTTGCCGACCTGCAGATCGTGGCACGCGCGACACTGGATGAAGAGCAGCTTGCCACGTTTATATTCCGGCGAATCGGCGCTCAGCGTTGCTGGGGCTGCGGCCGGTTCCGCCGCAACGACGGGCAATAAGATCGCGCTGCCCAGCACGAGCAACACGAAGGATTTGATCCTGACACGACTCGACATAAGCGCTCCCGGGTTTTTGTGAACACGCATTCTAACGAACTACGCTGAATCGCAACTGAAGCGACTGGCGGTTACGACGCATCCTCGGCGGTCTCCGCCACGACCGCCGCGCAGTAAATGGCGAGCCAACCGATGTCGAGGCCTATTTCCGCCGCGCCCAGAGCTGTCCAGCTGCTCGCCAAAGGCCGAGCCGTGACCGGCACATCGTTCAGCAGCAGCATCAACGACGCGTTGGGCGATCCGGCGGGCCAATCGCGGCCGTGCAATTCCAGCTCGAGTTCGCGGCCATCGGGGGTGGCAAACCGCGCTCGCCCACCTTGATCGTGCACGTCGACAGATTCGAGTAGTCGTCGCGCGGCGAGTGAACCATCCGCCGACCAGGAGATGCGACACGAAAACAGTCGTGCTTGGTCGAGCTCAAAATAACGGAAACCCGCCACCTCTTCTAGCAGATCGTCGTTCTGCAAATCCAGCGTGCGCCGCCGGTACCACAGGAGGTTGTCCCCGACGACCATCTGGTAGTCGATGTAGCTTGGCAGGTCTGCGCCCCCGACGGCACAGCCCTTGCCGCGCGTGCCACCCCGAAACTGGCCTCCGTCCTGTGCCAGCCACAGATCGCAGCCAGGCAAGGATTCGAGATCTTCGCGCACCATGCTGTCGACTGTTGAACGGCGCGCACCGGCCCGGCGGGTGTACTGGCGCACGCGTACGTCGGCGGCATCCTCGCCAGTAGTCGCTTCCAGCAACAGCAATACCTGGCGTCGAACCGCGGCAGGATTTTCGTAGGGATATTCCTCGAGATACAACACGTGCGAGCCGAGCGCCGGCAAGTTCACTGGCCGAACGACATACTGGAACCGGATCGAAGCACCGCCATCGAGGAGCGGCAAGCCGCGTGAATCCGCGACGATCGTTTCTTCCGTCAGGTCATACTCTCCTGGCCACAGCGCGTACAGCGCATCGCGGGCGGCAACATTCGCCGGCGCCATGATCGGGCCGTCCGTGGCGGCAAGCGTCGGCAGCGGACTCAACAGCATGCCGATCAACAGCGCGCGGCGCGGGCCAACTGGACTCGTCATTTCACGGCTTGAAATTCGGCACGCGGATGAGTCCTTCCTGGGCGACGCTCGCGATGAGTTTGCCACTGCGCGAGAACACGCAGCCACGGGCGAAGCCGCGTGCCCCCGAGGTACTCGGGCTGTCCATCGAATATAACAACCAGTCATCGACCCGCGGCGAACGATGGAACCAGATCGCGTGATCGATGCTGGCCATGATCAGATCGCCCTTGAGATATGACGCACCGTGCGGCATCGTCGCAGTATCGAGCAGGTTGTAGTCCGAAACGTAGGCCAGCAGACAGCGATGCAGGGTCTCGTCGTCGGGCAGCGCGCCAACAGCGCGGAACCAGATCTGCCGCGCGGGCGGTGCGGCCCGCGGCACCAGCGGGTCGAACCACTGCACCGGGCGAAATTCGAACGGTTTGTCCTTTTCGAAGAAGCGGCGCACTTTGGCCGGCAGCATGTCGAGCTGCGCCGCCGTCGGTTTGGGGAGTTGCGCCAGATCTTCGGGCGCCGGCACGCTCGGCATGGGGATCTGATGTTCCAGCCCAACTTCCGGTATCTGGAACGAACATGAACAATTGAAGATCTGCGCCCCGTTCTGGATCGCCGTGACACGGCGCGTAGCAAAACTGTTGCCGTCGCGGCTGCGGTCGACGTTATAGATGATCGGCTGGTTGAAATCGCCGCGCCGCAGGAAATACGCGTGCAGTGAATGCACCACACGGCCCTCGACCGTGGCGTAAGCGGCCATCAAGGCCTGCCCCAGCACCTGGCCGCCGAACACCTGCGGACTGCCGATGTCGCGGCTCACGCCCCGGAAGAGATTGACCTCCAGCCGCTCCAGCTCGAATTGCTGTAACAACTCGGCCAGCCGCGGATCCACTCAGTTTACTCCGAGACGCTTCTGCATCACCGGGCTGGTGGTAGTGTATTGCAGGAATTGCTTCTTGCCGGGATTGAGATGCGCCTGCACACCAAAAGCAGCCAACGCCGCCTCGTGAAAGCCCGACAGGATCAGCTTCTTCTTGCCCGGATAGGTGTTGATGTCACCGACCGCGAAAATACCAGGCACGCTCGTCTGAAACTTCTCCGTATCGACCTTGAGTGCCTTCTTCTCGAGCTCGAGGCCCCACTCAGCGATCGGCCCGAGCTTGGGATGCAAACCGAAGAAAGCGAAGATGTGGTCGGCATCGAGACGCTGCAACGTGCCGTCGGTCGCCTTCACCTGAATGCCGGCAATACGGCCGTTCTCGATCACCAACGAATCCGCCAGCCCTTCGACGTAGCGCACATGGCCCGCCGCCACGTTCACACGCATCTTCGCGACCGAAGCCGGCGCCGCGCGGAATTCGGCCCGGCGATGTACGTGCGCGACACTCGCGGCCTTGCCGGCGAAATCATTGACCCAGTCGAGAGCTGAATCGCCACCACCAAAGATGACGAGCTTCTGACCATGGAAACTGGCGGCGTCACGCACGCGATAGTGGATCTGTTTGCCCTCGAATGCCTCGGCATCCGGTACGCCGATTCGTCGTGGCTGGAACGATCCCACGCCCCCTGCGATCACGACGGCGCCGGCATCGAAAGTGGTCCCACGCGCGGTCCGTACGTGGAAGCGACCATCCGCCTTGACGGCGAGTTCGGTCACTTCCTGCCCGAGATGCATCTCCGCATGGAATGGCTCGATCTGCTGTCGCAGTCGATCGACCAGTTCCTGCGCGCCGCAGACTGGCAATGCCGGGATATCGTAGATCGGCTTGTCGGGATACAGCTCGGCGCATTGACCGCCTGGGTGCGCGAGTGAATCGATGACGTGTGCCTTGATACCGAGCAGCCCAAGCTCGAAGACCTGAAACAGGCCACATGGGCCAGCACCGACGATGACGACCTCGGCGTGGATCGTCGTCGGCTCTTCTGAAGAATTCGTCACGGAAGACCTTTCTGGTAGTGGAGTGAAGAGTAGCGGAAACGGCAATAATTCTCATCTGAACGGCTAGCGATACCTGACATCAGCCTACGACAGGACTATAGTTCGGCCAACTGGATCAGGGTGAACGAGATGCTGAAACTGAACGTCAATGGTAAGTCGGTGGAAGTGGATGTCGAGCCGGACACGCCACTGCTGTGGGTCCTGCGCGATACGCTCGGCCTCACCGGAACCAAGTACGGCTGCGGCATGGCGCTCTGTGGTGCCTGCACGGTGCACCTTGGTGGGGATCCGATCCGAGCCTGTGTTACGCCTGTCAGCGCGGTCGGCGATCAGCCCATCGTCACAATCGAGGGCCTGTCCACTGATCGCAGTCATCCCGTACAACAAGCCTGGATCGAACTCGATGTGCCGCAGTGCGGCTATTGCCAGTCGGGCCAAATCATGTCGGCTGTGGCATTGCTCGAGCAGAACCCCAAACCGTCCGACGCGGATATCGACAGCGCGATGGCGGGTAACCTGTGCCGTTGCGGTACCTATCAGCGCATTCGCGCGGCGATCCATCGTGCCGCCGAATCGACAGCGAAGAGCCCGGCGTAGCGGCTGCCAACAGGCAGCCCTTTCGCGAGATCGTCAAACACGGCGCGCGGGCTCTGCGCGTCGCAGACACGACTGCTAGCGGTAGCAAAGAGAGTGGCTGCCGCCCGGTCACTCGAGGGGCGTGATATGTCGCAGCGAGCCACATCGATTCCGTCAACGATTACCGCCAATGTGTCACGGCGGACCTTCGTGCAGGGCGGCCTGGTAACGACCGGTGGCCTCGTCCTGGGGATCAGCCTCACCGGCTGCAAACCGGGGACCGAAGCACCACGCGAACTCAAGCAAATCACGACCAATGCCTGGCTCAGAATCGGCACCGACGAGAGCATCACGTTCCTGTGTGACCGCTCCGAGATGGGTCAAGGCGTCTTCACAGCGCTGCCGATGTTGTTAGCCGAAGAGCTCGGCGTCGCGGTCGAACGCATCAAGGTTGAGTTCGCGCCAGCAGGCGCAGCCTATGTCAACAATCTGCTAGGCGGCCAGATCACCGGCGGCAGCGCCAGCATCCGCGACGCCTGGGACAAGCTGCGCACTGCCGGGGCGCAAGCGCGCACGATGCTGGTCGCGACGGCAGCTGAGCAACTGAAAACGCAGCCGGAAACCTGCCGCGTCGAAGATGGTGTGATCGTTTCCTCACACGGCAAACGACTATCCTATGGCGCGGTCGCGGAGGCAGCGGCCGCGCGTCCGGCACTAGGCACAGTGAAGCTCAAACCATCGTCGGAATTCAAGGTAATCGGCAAGCCACAGGCGCGCCTCGATACGCCGGCGAAGGTGGACGGTAGCACGGTCTACGGCATCGACGTGCAACTGCCTGGCATGGTCCATGGCGCGCTCGCGCAGTCGCCAGTCTTGTTAGGAACCGTCAAGAGCTACGACGATACCAAAGCCAAGGCGATGCCCGGCGTGCTGGCAGTCGTCCAGACAAGTTCGGGTATCGTGGTGCTCGCAGACTCCTGGTGGCGCGCGAAGCAGGCTCGTGACGCGCTCGAGATCGTTTGGGACGGCGGCCGCAATGCCACGCTCAATGATGTCGCCATACTGCGCGGCTTACGTAGAGCGGCGAGCGGCACCGCACAGGTGGCACGCACTGAGGGCGATGTCGCCGCGGCACTCAAGAATGCTGCACGCGTGGTGCGCGCGGACTACGAACTGCCGTTGCTGGCGCACGCCACCCTTGAGCCGCAGAACTGCACGGCGCACGTGACGGCCGACGGCTGCGATCTGTACGTACCGACCCAGGTGCAACAGATTGCGCAGGCGGCTGCGGCCACGGCTGCGGGCCTTACGCTCGACCAAGTGCGCGTGCACACTACCTTCCTGGGCGGTGGTTTCGGCCGACGTCTCGAGGTCGACTTCATTCCGGCCGCCGTCGAGGCGTCGAAAGCTGTGGGCAAGCCAGTGAAGCTGCTCTGGACGCGTGAAGACGATATAACGCATGACGCTTATCGACCGCCCGCCTTCGATCAATGCGCTGCCGGTTTCGATCAGGACGGCAAACTGATCGCCTGGCATCTGCATCTCACCGGGCCGTCGATTACCGCGCGCATGTTTCCGTCAGTGGTGGAGAATTCGATCGATCCGTTCGCGATCGAAGCGGCTGCGAACTATCCGTACGACGTGCCCAATGTCCTGGTCGAATATGTGCCGGCGGAGATCGGAATCCACGTCGGCTACTGGCGCTCGGTCAGTCACGCGCTGAATTGTTTCGTCGCCGAGAGCTTCATGGACGAATTGGCGGCGGCGGCGCGCAAGGATCCCGTGCAATTCCGGACCGAGTTATTGGCCAAGCAGCCACGCTACCTCGACGTCCTGAAGACCGTGGCGCGTGAGGCACGCTACGGCCGGGCGCCCAAGGGCCGTTTCCAGGGTGTCGCGCTGATGGAGGGCTACGGCACTTACATGGCGCAAGTGGCCGAGATTTCACTCGAGGACGGCAAAGTGCGGGTTCACCAGATCACTTGCGCGGCCGATTGCGGCCAGGTGGTCAATCCGGGTATCGTCGCTGCGCAGATCGAGAGCTCGATCGTATTCGGGCTGAGCGCAGCACTCTGGGGCGAGATCAACATCGCGGGCGGCCGTGTCCAGCAGACAAACTTCGATCGCTACCGGATCGCGCGACTGCCAGAAGTGCCGAAGATCTCGACCTATGTACTGCCAAGCGAAGAAGCGCCCGGCGGCATAGGCGAACCGGCGACCGCGCTGGTGGCACCGGCGATCTGCAATGCGCTGGTCGCGGCTACCGGCAAACGCGTGCGTTCGCTACCATTGAGCAAACACAAACTGGCTTGAGGATCGTTGCAACATGGTAGATAGATCGGCGGACACTAACAGCTCATTGCAGGCGCGTCGGGTGGCAGCGGTACCGCGTGGCGTCGCCAATTCGCTCGCCGTGTTCGCCGAACGGGCTGCGAACGCCGAGGTCTGGGATGTCGAGGGTCGGCGTTATGTCGATTTTGCGAGCGGAATTGCCGTACTGAACACAGGCCACCTGCACCCGACCGTGAAGGCAGCGGTCGCGGCGCAACTCGAGCGCTTCACGCATAGCTGTTTTCAGGTAACGCCGTATCAGAGCTACATCGAGCTCGCGGAGCGACTGAACAAGCTCGCACCTGGCAAGACGCCGAAGAAGACCATATTTCTGTCAACCGGTGCCGAAGCCGTCGAAAATGCCGTGAAGATCGCACGGGCTCGAACGCGTCGAGCGGCGGTCATCGCGTTCTCCGGCGCATTTCACGGTCGCACGATCGCCTGCATGACGCTTACCGGCAAGGTAATGCCATACAAGGCCGGCTTCGGTCCGATGCTGGCGGACGTGTTCCATGTACCGTTTCCGATGGCGTATCACGGCGTCACTCCCGAACAGTCGTTAGCAGCGCTCGAGCATCTGTTCAAGGCCAGCGTCGACCCTGAGCGCGTAGCGGCGATCATCATCGAGCCCGTGCAAGGCGAAGGCGGCTTTTATGTCGCGCCACCGGAATTCTTGCGCAAGCTGCGCGCGTTGTGCGACCAGCATGGCATCGTGCTGATCATCGATGAGATTCAGAGCGGCTTCGGCCGCACTGGCCGGACGTTCGCGCACGAGTACGCGGGCATCGAGGCCGATCTCATCACCGTCGCCAAGAGTCTGGCCGGCGGGATCCCCTTGTCGGCGGTCATCGGCAAGGCAGAAATAATGGACGCCCCGCCACCCGGTGGTCTCGGCGGCACCTACGCGGGCTCGCCGCTCGGTTGCGCCGCCGGCCTCGCGGTACTCGATGTGCTGGAACGCGAGCAACTGAATGAACGCGCCATTCGGCTCGGGGCGGTGACGATGTCGCGACTGGAGGAAATGCGTTCGCGCTTTCCCTCGATCGGCGAGGTGCGGGGCCTCGGCATGATGGTCGCGCTGGAACTGGTCAAGAACCGCCGCGCCGATCAGCCGGATGCCGAGCTCGCCAAATCCGTGGTGCAGGCAGCTGGCCGACGCGGCTTGCTGCTGCTGTCATGCGGCGTATATGGCAACGTAATCCGGCTGCTGGCGCCACTGACGATTCCCGAGGAACTGCTCGAGGAAGGACTCGAACTGTTGGCGCAGTCGTTAGTCGAGGCGACCAACGCGCAACGACCCAGCGCGGTTGCCTAGGGGAGCTCTGCACTGGTGCCGCCGGCGTCACGCTCGCCCGGCGTTCGAATCGTTCGGCGTGTGAAAATACTCGCTCTCGGATGAGAGCTGGTCGATCAAGCGCTTCAATTCAGACATCCGCCCGGTTGCCGTGCTGATCGGCATGCAGTCCTGGCAGCGCGGATCACTGCACGGCTGCCGGGAATAGAGCCAGTACTGGATCGCACCTGCCAGCAGGCCATCCGCGATGTCCCACAGATCGGCGTCCTTGTCCTTGTCCGCCAGCTTGTTGCCGAGGTCCACCGCTTTGGAAAAGGCTGCATCGAAAGTATCGGCAATGGGTTCCATGGAACGCCCCGGCGAAATAGATTGCCGCCGATTATACGGCAAGCCGCACCACAGTCGCCCCAAGCTTGGCGCACCCGGCGAGTGCTATGTTCAACGCGGCTGAGCAGTCGACGCAGTGTGCGGGCAATCTGTCAAAGACGTTCGCCGTTGCTATTGTCAGGAAATCACGCCATTGGCGATCAACCGCGCCAGCGTCTCGGCCTGCTGCTCCCGGAAATAGCTGCGCGCCGGCACGACGACCTTGCCGTCTCGCCATAGTCCGTTCTTGCGGCGGAATTCGAGGCCCGCAATGCCCGCTTGAAACACGTCGTAGGGCAGGCGCGACAACATGTTGCTGATGCCGGAGCGACGCCGATATTCCCGCAGGCCCAGGAGATCGACACGCGCGTTAGCAGTCATGGTCTCGCCCTGCCCCGCTGCAACCAGTGTACTGCCCAGGTGATTGATGATCTCCGAACCGCCGTTGGCGGAATCGATCGGGATGTCGATGTTGGCCACGCCAGCGGTATTGGCCGACACGACCCACGCCAGATTCTCCATCGCACGCGCCAGCCGGCCAATGCGCTTGGGCGGCATCGTGGTGGTATATGCCTCGCTCGAGGAGTGCACGAACAACTCCGCGCCTCGCACCGCGTGACAACGGGCGATCTCCGGATAAAGGATTTCCTCCGAGGCGATTGCGGCAAGCACACCGAGCGGGGTACGAGCCACGGGAAAGACACCGTCGATGCCATACGCGTCGAGGTAGGCGTCCCAGACATCGTGTGGCGTCGGCACCAAGGTGGAAATCAGGCGCCGATAGCGCAGGATCGTTTTGCCCGTCGGGTCGATGACCCAGGCGCACTGAAAAAAGATCCCCGGAAACTTTGGATCGGCCTCGTACGAGCTGCCCGCCAAATAGATCGACTGCTGTTGTGCGATGCCGCTCAGGGCGTCGTACTCGGGGCCATCGATCGTCAGGACTGCCTTCGCGAGCCACTCAGGTATCGATTCACGGGTCGGGAAACTCGTCAGCGTGTACTCGGGCAGCACCACCAGCTTGAGATCGGCACCGATCCACGACTTGGCACCTTTTATCTGCTGGTCGAGACGCGCGATAGACGCGCGCATCCGGGCGCGAGCCGCGTCCACCGTGGTATCACGATTGACAGCATCGACGCGGAACTGCAGCGCACAGGCATAGTACGCTCCGCTTGCGCTGCCAGCCTGGGATGCACCGACACCCGGCGGCGCAATGGCAGACTGCGCCGCGTCCTGCTGACGTGCGCCCGCGAGCGTCGCGGCCGTAGCTCCTGCCAGCGCGGCCAACGTCTGTCGTCTGGTTAGTGTCGTGTTCTTCATGGTTCCTCTTTCTCGAGACGCAACGAGTGGACGATCATCCGACTTGGTCCAGCCGGGTCGCTACGATACAACGAAACGTCGGCTATGTGCCCCATATCCATGTCGCGGCCAGACGGTGCCCGTATGATGTCGTTCAATGGCACGCGCACCAGCCGGCGCTCACGGGGCGCCAGCCGGATATTGCGGTTGAAGCGGTCCGCGAACTCCCAGCTATGCGCACGATCGTGTACGCGCAGTGTCAGCTGCAAAAGAGAGTCGTTAGGATTCTCGACATCGACGACCAACTGATCATAGCCGCGCCAATCCGGACGCGGCTCGAACCAGGCCACGCCAGGGAATGGCTCCGAGACGAAATCAACACGCAGCGCACCGTTCTCGAATGTTCGCCGCGCACCGGAGCCACGCGACCAATAGCTGTCTCTGCTGCTTTGCGAGAAGTCTGCGAGCAGCGGAAAAATGGCGGTACGATAGCGATAGGCCTGCACCACCTCAACGACCGGCGCGATAGTCCAGACGAGGCCGGTCGCCGCTGTCAGTACCAGCAAGACCCGCACTGATCGCGGAATGGCCAGGCGACGATCGAAAGCCGCGAAAGCGGCGAGCGCAATGCCAATCCCGAGAAAGTTGCGGCTGAGATCTCCCCACGACGCATCGCGCCCGACCGGCACTTGCGCCAGCTCCGTCAACATCCCCAGAACCGCGGCCGTGACCGCGGCGAAACCGTACTGTCGGACAACACTGCTCGGCCACCGGGAGCGGGACACGCCGAGCAGTGCCAGCGCGATCACCCCGAACAGCGGCGCATGGCCGAAGTCCTCGACTACACGCCACATGGCGGTAAATGGGAACGTCCAATCCACCAGCAGCAGAATTGCGGCGATTGGCAACAACAGCGCGAGAATTAATGTCGGACGGCGCACCGCTGCATTCTCGCACTTCTTGGCGGGCGGCCGCACGCCTCTCAACTTATACTGCCGCCATGAACATTCAATTGTCGACACTGGATGCACGCGTACTTGGGTCGCTGATCGAGAAGCAGCTGACAACTCCCGATCAATATCCGCTGTCCATCAACGCGCTCGTCAATGCCTGCAATCAAAAGAGCAATCGTGACCCGGCGATGGCGCTCGAGGAACGAGCAGTGCAGGAGACCGTCGACTCCCTGAAGAAGCGCCATCTGATCCTGGAGAAATCGGGATTTGGTAGCCGCGTGCCGAAGTACCACCAGATTTTCTGCAACACCGAGTTTGGAACGCTCAAGCTGCAACCAGTCGAAACCGGCATTCTGTGCGAGCTGCTGCTGCGCGGGCCGCAGACGCCGGGTGAGCTGCGCGCACGGGTCGCGCGCATGGCGCAGGTGACTGATGTCGGCGAGATCGAACGCGCGCTCGAGGCGATGCGCACGCGCGTTGCAGGCCCACTGGTCGTGCAATTGCCCCGCGAGCCCAATCGCCGGGACGCACGCTATGCGCAACTCTTCACGGCAATGCCCGTCGTTGAGTCTGCGCGCGAAGCGGATGAGCCGGCGCCGATTGCATCGATCACTGCCTCCAAGTCGGAAACGATCGCGACACTGACCGCGCGAATCGAGTCGCTGGAACAAGAGGTCGCGCGATTGCGTGCCCTTGTGGCAGGACAGTCACAAGAAGAATCGGAGAGCGGTCAGCGTCCCTGACGACCCCGTCCCGCGCGTGGATCGGGCGCGCGGCGCATCGTCCCCCTGGCGAAGAGGTTATTCTGTTAGGAGAACAGGAGCGCCGCGCGCCCGGATTTCGGCGCCCTCAACACGCGCGGGACGGAGCCGTCAGGGGCGCCATCAATGCTGGCGATTGCCAAGTGCTTGAGGGTACCCAATCCTGCTCTCCGTGTTCGGCGAAGAGTTGAGCGGCAGGCTACCCTTGCCGTCCACGAGTGGCCAAGCGGGTGTTTGCATGCCGGGGCCACGCGTGTTGAGGGCGCCGCAGTCCGGCTGGGGCGCGCTCCTGTGCCGCTAGCAGACTAACTGCTTTGTACGGGGGAAGATGCGCGCCCCAGCCGGACCAGGGTGACGCCGCCGGCGCGCCCGATCCACGCGTGGCCCCGGCATGCAAACACCCGTCAGGACCAGTCACGTCACTCAGCGGGTCTGACGCCCTCGCTCTTCGCCGGCGCCGCGCCCTTGCGAAAATAGAATTCGAACGCTTCAGCCCGATTGCCGCTCAGATACGGCACCATGTAGAGCACCGCCATCGCTTCGAGGGCGCGCGCGTGCTTGATCGGGCCAACGTCCGCGGTCTCCAGGCCCATTGCCCGCACGATCTCGCCCACCTGTCGCTTCGCGTCCGCATCGTTGCCCGCCAGCGGCGATGTTACTGGTCCACCGGCAAGGGCCGGATTGGCCATGATATGGAAGCCAAGCGTATTGAACGCTTTGACCACGCGCGCGCGCGGTGCCCATGATTGGATCAGCTCGCCCGCCGACGTATCGACTGCCATCTCCATCATTCCCGACTTACCGACCACCAGCGCATTGGTCGGATCGATCACGATCCGATCGGCCAGATCAAGACTCTTGACGAGCGCCTCGGTCCCGCTCCAAGGCACCGCCAGTACCACGATCGAGGCTGCGGCAACTGCATCCTCGATGGTTGTGGCCGACGCGTCGGCGCCGGTCTTGGCGACCAGTGCTGCAACCTGCGGCCGACCGGGATCGCGCGACCCGTAGATGACTCGATGGCCTTGCTTGGCGAATTGTGGACCCAGTGCCGCACCGACACGGCCAGTGCCGAGCACCGCAATCGTCGCCGCTTCGGCATGCTGCATGACAGCCATCATGAGTATTACTCCTGCTAACAGTATCATTCGCATCAGCAGTCACTCCAAATCCGGTTGCGCGAGTCACGCCGCAGCAAGCGCCGCACAGAGTGCATCGACATCCTCCTCGCTAGTGTCCCATGAGACGACGAAACGCGCCTCACCTGCCTCCAACGGACCCCAGGGATAGAATGCGAAACCTGCCTTCAGCAGCGCTGCAATGCGCTCGACGCCCAGCTTGACGAACACCTGATTGGTTTCCACCGGAGCCGTCAACCGTGGTCCGGCCGCCACGCCGATACGCTGCGCCAGACGATTGGCGTGCGCCGCATTGGTGCGCCAGACGCCGCTTTCGAGGTACGCAAGTATCTGCGCCGCCATGTAGCGGCCTTTGCAGACCAGATGTCCGCCCCGCTTGCGACGAAACTCGAACTCAGAGACCTCCGCGGTTGCAAACATCGGTGCGGCCGCGCCCGCGCTGAAAAACACGACCGCCTCGGCATTCATGCCACCATTCTTGATCACGCCCAGCGACAATACATCGACTCCCGCTCGCCAAGTGACGTCCCCAGGATGACAACCAAGCGCGACGATGGCGTTGGCAAGACGAGCGCCATCCACGTGCACCGCCAGTCCCCGTCGATGCGCGACATCCGCGAGCGCCCCGATCTCCTCCGGCGAGTAGATCGCGCCGCGCTCGGTCGCCTGCGTTATCGACAGGGCTTTGGGCTGCACGCCGTGCACGTGACTGTCGAACCAACCGAGGCGTTCGATCAAGGCCGACTCACTGATCTTGGCCCGCCCCCCTTCGATCAGAGACAGTTTGGCACCGCCAGTGTAGAACTCAGGCGCGCCGCATTCGTCCCGCTCGATGTGAGCCTCACGATGCGTGAGCACCGTACCCCAGGGTGGGCACAGGGTGGCGAGCGCCAAGGCATTGGCCGCCGTGCCGGAGATGACGGTAAAGACGCGCACCGGCGCACCAAAGAACTCACCGGCAACCGCATCGAGACGTTGTGACCACTCGTCCGCGCCGTACGCCAGCGCTGCGCCTTGATTCGCTGCTGTCAACGCAGCCAGAATCGGCGCACAGACCGCAGCCGTGTTGTCAGACTTGAAATAGCGCACGAAGTCTTGACTCCACCTGGCGTAATCGTTGGGAATAGCAGTGATGAATCAGAAACGTGAACACTTTCGCCTGCGTTACCCGCTGCTCGCACGCCCGCGCCTGCGCATGGCGGAGCTGACCGGCTCGATCACCGAGCTGTCCGAGCGGGGAATGCGCCTCAGTCTGGCGAAACTGACAGCTTTGACCGCCGACACGCCGGTCGTCGGCTCGTTGCAGATGGCGTGCGGCAACCGGTGCGATATCCGCGGCACGGTCATCCGGGTGGACGGCGACGAGATCATCGTCAGCCTGTCCGAGGGGCCAAGCTACAAGGACATGATCACGGAGCAACGGCATATCGCCCAACGATTCCCTAACTGGCGCCATCCACTCTGACGACTCATTGGGACTTGCGCGGCGAATGCACTGCAAACCCCAGGGCTCCCGGATTCATACGTCCGATGGGATCCACCACAGCCTTCAAAGACTCGAGCAGTGCGCGAGTCGTCGGCAAGAGCGACGTCGCGTACGGATAGGTCTTGCCAATTTGATTCGATGCAGCGCCAATCTCGGCAAAGTAATTGACCAGACGCACACGCAAGCGCTGCACCAGTTCCGCAGCCGCCGGATTCGCCGCCGGCTCGGTGAGCTTGGCGAGATGCTGCGGCTCTGGCGTGCGCCGATGGACTGGCAGCCAGCGATCATGCCAGTGGAAGACTGGCTCATAGCTGAACGCATGGTTCGAAATAGCGATCAGCAGCCTTGTCAGCGTGACGCCTTTGGCGGCCATTTCCTCGCGATATTCGTCGAGGATCCGGTCGGCACCGCGTATCACAGCGTGCGCGTCGGAATGCGCTACTTTGGCATTCAATGCGGCCCAGCGATCACCTTCTGGTCCCAACACGGCATTCATGACCGGAAAAGGCATCGCACGCACAGCTTTCGGAATGGAGTTGACGATCTCCTTGCCAGCGAACTTGACGGCAATGGCGCGACACGCGGCGACGTCACTCGCCACAGCCGCCGCGTTGCGCCCGGCGCACACGACGTGCAACGAAAAAACATCGCCCTCGATGAAGTTGCGGCCCGCCGCGACCAGCTTGGCACCTTCCTTCAAGCCTTTCAGCAAACTCGACTGACCTTTGACCACGCCTGCCAGCGTCTTCAAATCCTGCGCCAGGTCACCACCGGCGAGATTCTTGCGAGTGGATTCAGGATCGAACACGTAAGCCTCTTCGGCCACGTCCGCGCGCGCCACCTCTGACAGTGCGCTCGCCGCGGTCTCGATGTCGGCAAATACGAATGAGGCGTAGTCCAACTCCGCCGGCCGCCGGATGAGTCGCAGCGTCGCCTGCAACTTGACGCCCATCGCACCCGTATCGTGGACGAACAAGCCGGTCAGGTCCGGCCCGTAGGTACGGTAGAACGGCTTGGATACATTAGCGAAACCTGCTTGGCCCGTGCGTAAGATCGTGCCATCTGCCAGCGCCACTTCCAGGCCCAATACCATCTCCGCGGCGGTGCCATAGCGCGCAGTGGCCATGAACAGCGCGCCGTTCGACAGTCCACCACCGACCGTCGCACGCTGACCCGAGAACGTACCGAAAAAGGGCAACCGCAATCCGCGTGGCTTGAGCGCCTCATATATCTGTTGCCAGGTAACACCGGCCTCGACTGTGACGTACATGTCGTCGGCATTGATCTCGACTATGCGATTCAAGGCACTCGTGTCGACGATCACCGACTCAGGGCGCAGCGGAATATAGCCGCCGGTGTATGACATGCCACCGCCCCGCCCGATTACATCGTGGCCGGCACTCGTAATGATGCCCACCGCGCGCGCTGCAAGCTGTTTGTCGCGCGGCCGAATGACGAGCGCACAGGTCGCGCCAGCGCTGTAGACGTCGGCTGAATACGCCTCTCGCTCTGCGGGATCCGCGAAGACTGCATCTGATCCTAACAGGTCGACCAGTTGAGACTGCAGCGAATCAGCAAGCGGCGTAACAGTACTCACGATATCGACTCCTTAATAAAACCTTGGCGCAAGTGGTTGAAATCGTTCGACACCCCTCACGGCACAAGCGCGAGCAGACCGAGCTGCAGCAGCGCTGTCACCACAATAGGTCTCACGGCGACACACGGGCGCCGGCATCGGTCTATCATGACGGCATCAGGGGCCCAAGAGAATGGCTTCCGGACCAATGTCTCGTCAACTCGTGCAGCGTTTTCCCGGCGATTTGGTGCCGCAGCTGCTGCTGTGGGCCGGCGCCGTGCTGGCCCCTGCCGGCAGCGCGCTGGCGAGTGAGCCCATCGCCGTTGAGTCGCGGATGCTCACGGGCGACGTGGCCGATCTGGCCATCGTCGATGCGGTCGCGCAGACCGAAAGGCTTGAATTGCCGCGCTTCGAGCTACGCGCGGCACGCACCAGCGGTCCAGTCTTC
>ERZ795053.3337-NODE-3337-length-18367-cov-6.329675_pt1 | contig 18367 bp, 17 predicted proteins | sample MGYA00375137_ERZ795053 | MGnify/ENA primary metagenome ERZ795053 (study PRJEB30182, sample SAMN05720284) | activated sludge metagenome | isolation source: Anaerobic digester | place: Hong Kong | collected 2014-12-17 ...
GTTTTCAAGACCGCCGCTTTCAACCACTCAGCCACTCCTCCTTTGCGAAAAGGTACCAAAGGTCAGCCCCCATGTCAATAGTATTTTTTAACTTCCGGTGAACCCCTCTCCCTCTTTACTCTTCTCTTTTAAAAAAAGAAGCAGTAGTAGTGTCTGTGTGTTTGTGAAAAAAGAAAGAAAGAGGGAAAAGAGAAGGAAGATAGAGACCGGGGCCTTGTGTCTTTTTTTGTGGAGGACAGGCAGAAGAGAGAAGGAGGGAAAGATGGGAACAACAGGGACACAAAAGAAAAAAAGAAGGACACAAAGAAAGAACATTACATTTTTTGACAGCAAAAGTATTAATGTGAATATTTTGTGTTTTGACTGTCAAATCTCTTGTCCCCCAAAGAGATAATTTTGTTTATTTCCTTGTTATATTGAGAGTTAGGGTGTTTTAAAAAAAGGGAAGTGAAGCACTAACAATGTTTATAAAAGAAAAATGAGTTTCTAAATTATAGATATAAAAGAAGATATTTTGCAGAGAAAAAAGACTTGCAGAACACGGCAAGGCGTATATCATAACGTGAAGAGGGTTGTTTTGGAGGATAAATTTGAAAGGTTCGGTTGGTTTCATTGGATCATAATCTGAGAGAATACATCATGGATCGCTTGTCCGAGAAAATGGACAGGGCTAATCTGGAAAACCTCTTCCAGGCGGTCAATGTCAATCACACGGGACAGACGGTCTCCTTCGAATCCTATGATGAGATCTTTCTCCACAGGATCCGTGTCCTCTTCGGCGAGGAGCTTGACTTCATCCTCCGCGAGGGCGTGGGGGGAAGCGTGGATGTCCAGTTCAATATTGTGGAGCGGAGAGCAGAGACGGCCCCCCGAGAGAAAGAGAACGGACACATCCTCACATTTGACAAAGAGTTCTCTTTTTCCAATTTTGTCATCGGACGCAGTAATGAGATGGCCTATTCGGCGGCGCTGGCTGTGGCTCAAAGTTACGGGAAGTCCATTTATAACCCCCTCTTTATCTACGGTGATTCCGGACTGGGAAAGACCCATCTTATGCAGGCCATCGGAAACAAAGTCTATCAGTACGATAAAAATGTCAAATGCTCCTATGTCACCGCCGATCAGTTCAGAAACGAACTCATCGAAGCCATCAGAAACAGGACCACGGAAGCCTTCCGGGACAAATACAGGAATGTGGACGTCCTCCTTATCGATGATATCCACGTCATCGAAAAAAGCGAAGCCGTTCAGGAGGAGTTTTTTCATACCTTTAATGACCTCTACAAGCTGAAGCGGCAGATCGTCATCACAAGCGACAGGCCGCCCGCGGACATCAATATCGAAAAGAGGCTGATCACGCGGTTTGAATGGGGTCTTGTCACAGATATCAGAAAGCCGGAGTTGGAGACAAGAGTGGCGATCCTCAGGAAAAAGGCCGAAGACATGGGCGTGGAGATCGATCCCGAGCTGATGTTCTTCATCGGGGAAAACGTGACCAGCAATGTCAGGAAGCTGGAAGGCTGCCTCCGCAGGATCAAGTTTTACAAGAAGATCTCCAATAATATGGAAAAACTGGGGAGAAACGATATCACAGCCCTCCTGTCGGAGTTTTTCGATAATAACCTGAAAGACATGTCTGTGGAAAACATCAAAAAACAGGTGGCCCTCTATTTCAACATGACCGTGAAGATGCTTGAGGGAAAACGGAGAAACCAGGAAGTCGTCCTTCCCCGTTTTATCGCCATGTACCTCAGCCGGCGCTTTACGAACGATACCCTCCAGGCTATCGGGCAGGCCTTCGGAGGACGGGACCATGCTGCTGTCATCAACGCCTGCAACAAGATCGAGGGGCGGATGAAAGAGGATATCGTCTTTCGCAATGAAGTGGATAAAGTGATCAGTTTTCTAAATAACGGAGGTTTCAAATGATGAAATTCACGTTGAAAAAGAGTGAAATCATAAAGCCCATGAATATTGTAAGGAATATCATCAATACAAAATCCATGAAACCTATCCTGCAGAATATGATGATACAGCTGGACAGCGGATCCCTGACCATGGAAGGGTCCGATCTCGAGGTGGGGATCCGGTACTGTGTTGGTGGAGTGGAGACAGAGACCCCGGGGAAGACCACGGTCCCTGCGGAGAAATTCGTGAAGATCATCTCCGAGTCTCCCGAAGAGACCATCGTGGTCATGGTCGAAGAGGAGAAGGCTTACATCGCTTCGGGAAGCGCCAAGTTCGAGATGTCTGTCATCCCCGCCGACGATTATCCCGAGTTTCCCCATTCTGAAGAACCGGCCACCCTCACCGTTCCCTTTGAAAAACTCAAAGAGATGATCTCAAGGACCATCATCGGGACAGCGATGGACGGCGCCCGTTATGTCTTCAGAGGGATCCTCTTCGAGTATGAAGAGGGCGTGCTGAACCTGGTCGCCACAGACTCTCATATCCTGGCGAAAGCGTCTGTAAAACCCGCCGCGGTCTCCGTTGAAGAGGGGACGAGGGTCGTGGTTCCCCGAAAGGTCCTGGACGAGATCCAGAAGATCGATTATGAAGGGGATGTGGTCATCTCATTCGACAAACAGCATATCCGCTTTGATATCGACCAGATCGTCCTGGTCTCCAGGCTCATCGATGCCAAGTATCCCAAGTACGACAAGGTGATCCCCACAGTCAACAACAAAAAGGCCTTTGTCCCCAGGCTCGGGCTTCTGGACTCCCTGCGCCGTGTCTCGGTCTTTGTGAACCGGGAATCGGGAAGGGCCTCTCTGCAGTTCGGGCAGAACAAGCTCAAGATCAGCGCCCGCCTTGCGGATATCGGCCTGGCTGAAGATATCATCGCCGTCCAGTATGACGACGCGGAGATCCGTATTGATTTCAACTACAAATATATCAAAGATGTCCTTTCCACATTGGAGGACAAGAATATCGTGATGACCATGTATAATAATGAGAGCGCTGTGCTGTTGACTCCGGAAAACAATGCGGATTACCTCTGGGTGATCATGCCCCTTGTCATGCTTGACTGACGGCGGGATGAGTCTTCAATCCTTAGAACTGTCGCAATTCCGAAATATCACCCGGGGAGAGATGGAGGTCTCTCCCCGTTTTAATATCATCATGGGGCCCAACGGATCGGGAAAAAGCAATGTGCTGGAAGCCCTCTACCTTTTTTTCAACGGCAGAAGTTTCCGTAAGGCACGGGGACGCGACATGATCCAGTGGGGGACAGAATGGTTCCGTCTTGTCCTGAAAGAGTCCGGATCGGCTCACGAAAGATTTCTTTTTTATGACCGGGAGAAGAATTTCCGGTACGGGATGGAACAGAGCGAGATGGGGTATTCCGAGTTTTTTATGCAGGTCTTTCCTTTTCTTGTGAGCCGTGAGATCTTTAACCTCTTCTATTTCTCCTCAGGTGAGATCCGGCGGTTTTTTGATACGTACATCCTCTTTTTTTATCCTCCTTACCGGGAATCCCTGCTTCGGTTCAACCGTGTTCTCCAGGAGAGGAACGCTCTTCTGAAGTCGCGCTTTTTCAGCCGTAAAGAGCTGGATATCTGGGATGAATATTTCTGCCGGTACGGGGAGGAGGTCACGCGGTCCCGGGAGGCGTTTATCGCCGAGATCGACGACGCCCTGCCGGCGACGTTTCAGCGGCTTTTCCCTGCGGTGCGTGATGCGCGTATCCGTCATCTTCCCTCATTTGAAAGCGGGGCTTTTCTCGGAGCCCGGGATGAGGACCGCACACGGGGATACACCACCGTGGGGCCCCACAGAGACCGGTATGCCCTTACCATGAATGGAAAAGAGATGGCGGCCCATGCTTCCCAAGGACAGATGAAGAGTTTTGTGCTTTCCCTCCTGTTGACCCTTCTGGGCCTCTTCAACAGCCGTTCGGCCAAAAAGGGGATCCTGCTCATGGATGACATCTTCGAAGAACTCGACCAGTCACGGAGAAAGGCCCTGCTTGAGGAGATCACCCGGACAGAAAGCCAGGTCTTCTTCACCATGGTGGAAGGGCGGCATCCCTTCGGGGAAGGAAGCCGGACATTTTCAGTGAAGGAGGGCGTGATCTCACATGAAGCCGATCTCTGAGCTCATCCGGAAGGTGATCAGGACACAAGAGGCGGAGCACCTCGGGGAGATCGAAGATGTCTGGCCCGGGATCGCCGGAAAAAAGGCTGCGGCACACTGCAGGCCCCTTTTTCTGGTCAAAGGCAGGCTTACAGTGGTCTGTGATTCGTCGGCCTGGCTTTTCGAGCTGAACGGGAGACGGGGAGAGATTCTGGCGGGGCTCAGGCAAACTCTTGGACAGGAACGGGTGAAAGGAGTATACTTCAGGCAGGGGGAAGGAGACGGACGTGGAGAAAACAAAGATCCTCATCGTGGAAGATGAAGACAAGATCGCGACCATCGTCCGGACCTATGCGGAAAAAGAGGGGTATGAGGTGCAGGTGGCCGGGGACGGAAAAGAGGCCATAAGGAAGTTTGAGTTTTTCGATCCCCATCTTGTCCTTCTGGACAGGATGCTTCCTGAAATCAGCGGCGAAGAGGTCCTCAAATGGATCAAAAAAAGGAAAGCTGTTCCCGTGATCATGGTGACCGCCAGGAGTATGGAACCCGATATCCTTGACGGATACGGGAGAGGCGCGGATGATTATGTCACCAAACCGTTCAGCCCCCGTGTCCTTATGGCCCGGATCAGGGCGGTGTTGAAAAGGAGCACCCAGCCGGGGTTCCGGGACGTCCTCCGCACAGGGGCATATGAGCTTCACCCCCAGGACCAGACCTGGCGGGGCAGAGAGAAGAGTGTCCCCCTCTCTCATCGTGAGTTTGAGATCCTCTATCTTCTGGCATCACATCCGGGACGGATCTTTTCCAGGGAGATGATCCTGGACCTTGTCTTCGGAGAAGAGGAGGAGGCTTTCGACCGGGCTGTGGACTCTCATATTAAAAATATCAGGAAAAAGATCGAAAAGGATCCGTCTCACCCGGTTCTTCTGATCACGGTCTACGGATCAGGATACAAATTTTCGGAGCGGCCGTGACCACACTCAAAAAGATTCTTTTTTTCCGTTTTGTTCTTCCTGCCGTGGTGGGGATCATCCTTCTCTATGCTGCAGTGATGATCTTTATGAATATCCGTTACAAGACCAATGTCCTCGAACGGTTCAAACAGGACCTGCCCATGATCAGCCGTGTGATCTTCTCCCAGAACGGGAGCTTCCGACCCATGGAAAACAGAGGGCGTATGCACCGCCCCCCGGAACCCTGGAGAAGGAACATCGGAATGATCATGCGGGACTCCATGGGGCGGACCATCCTCAGCTATCCCTCCGGCCTGGATCCCCTGAAAGTAAAAAAGATCAATGAGGCCCCTTTCACGGATGCAGCCACGGGACGGACACTGGACTTCTATCTTGTGGATAATAATTTTCTGACCCCACTCGAAGCCGCTTTTATGAGACAGCTGTGGCTTTTCGCCACAGGGGTGGTCGTCCTTTTGAGTCTCCTGTACCTCTTCGCCGTGGTCCGGTTCTCCCGGAAGATCCTCAGGCAGAGTCATGATAATGCGCGTGAGGTCTCCAGGCTGGCCCAGGGAGATTATGACCTTCACCTGAAGATCCCCTACGAAGAACTGGCTCCGTTCAAGGAGAGCCTGGAAAAGATGGCCGCCGAACTTCGGGAGCAGGACCGGGTCAAGCGCTCTTTCATGACAAACCTCTCTCATGATATGAAAACCCCGCTGACCATTATCAGGGGGATCGTCGAGGGAATGAAGGATCGTGTCCTCTCTCCCGGGGAAGACCGGTACGAGGAGCTTCTCGAGGAAGTGGGGCTCATGGACGCCTATATCGAGAAGATCAAACAGTATGACAGGACAGGAGTCCCGGGAAAAGGGGAGTCTCTCCTCAGGCCGGCCGCCCTCTCTTTTCAGAAGCGCTACCGTTCTCTTATGGAGATCTCTCTGGATATCCCGGGGGACTTCTCGGTTCCCCTGGACGCTGCGGAACTGGAGACGGTCCTGGACAATCTGCTGACCAATGCCTACCGCTACAATTCCAAAAAGACGAAGAGATGTCATCTTTCAGCAGGACGTGAGGGGGAGAGGCGCCGGATCACCGTGGAAGACAACGGAGACGGGATCCCGTCAGGAGACCGGGAGAGGATCTTCGAGAAGTTCTACCGCGGCGACAAAGCCCGGCATTCCCGGGGAACCGGTTTGGGCCTTTCCCTGGTGAAGGAGATCATCACCGCCTCAGGGGGCACTATCCGCGCCGCGGAGGCCGCCAGCGGGGCTCTTTTTGAAATCATCTATTAAGGAGGACTCATGAGGCAACCCCACAGAGAAGAGACGGTTTACGGCCAGGGATGTGTGATCGGCCCGCACGTCCGGATGGGAAAGGGCTGTATCATCGGCGCCGGCGCTGTCATCGAGAACGGCACTGTCATCGGGGACCATGTGCGGATCGACCCCTTTGCCCATCTGGGCAAAGAGATCCTGAAAAGCCGGAACAGCGCAGTGACCAGGAAGGAGGAGCTGGAGCCCCTCACTGTAGGAGACGGGGCTCTCATCGGGACCGGGGCTGTCCTCTACCGCGGAGCCCGTATCGGTGAAGAGGTCCTCATCGCTGATTATGCCACGGTCCGTGAGCATGTCTCCGTGGGAAAGGGAAGCATCATCGGCCGGGGCGCTGCCGTTGAAAACGCCACAGAGATCGGGCGGTTCTGCAAGATCGAGACCAATGCCTATATTACAGCCTATTCATCCATCAAAGATTTTTGTTTTGTGGGCCCCTGCGCCGTGACATCGAATGATAATTTCGTCGGACGGACCGAGGAGCGGTTTCAGCATTTTAAAGGGGTGGTTATGGAAGAGGGGGCCCGTATCGGAGCCGGTGCAGTCCTCCTTCCCGGAGTGACGCTGGGCCGGGACGCCCTGGTGGGAGCGGGAAGTGTCGTCCTCAGGGATGTCCCTCCCCGGACAGTGGTCGCCGGTAATCCTGCGCGAGTCATCAGACAGGTCCCGGACGAACAGCTGCTGGAAAACCAGGGATGGCAGGAGAAAAAATGAAAAAGGCCTGCCTGATCCTCGTCTGGGTTTTTCTCTCCCTGTCTGCCGGGTTTGCCCTGGAAGGAGCCGGGTCCGCTTTTTACCCCTTTGCCCGGAGCCTGGCTGAAAAGTATCACCTGCCGGCCTACCGGTATTCGCTTCCATGGAACCGCGAGAGGATGAATCTTTTTTTTGAACAGGCCGATTCCAGAAAAGAGGACTTCACCTCACGTGAAAAGACTCTTCTTGAACGCTACCGGAGCGCCATTTTCGGAAAAGGAGGGATCATCCATGTTGAAACACCCCGCGGGGCGTTCTCGCTGACACTCCAGGGACGAGGGGGATATCTCTCCGGAGAGGCTGTGGGCGGGACATCTGAGGAGCTCGACTATCTTCTCTATACCGGAGGGATCCGGGCCAGGGGAACGCTGGGAGCCTTGGACATGGGGCTCTCTTTTAATGATGAGACCATCCGCGGTGACCTTGAAGGGCTGCTCGCTCAAAAGACAAGGGCCTATTACGACGAGACCGGCCAATGGAGGGAAGAGACCGTTACCCTCCTGGACCTCTTTGTCAAAAACCGGGGGTGGGGGTGGACCAATCTCAATGATGATGCTTCGGAACTCTATTTCGACCGCGCCGATGCCCTGCTTGCTTTTCAGCAGCCGGGGTTCTCTGTCGCCGCGGCCAAAGAGTCCAATGCCTGGGGGCCCGGGGACCGGGAGCGTCTCTTTCTCTCTCCGCATGCCACGTCGTATAACCAGGTCCGGCTGGTGTTCGACTGGGGGCCGGTGAGTCTCGTCTCGGTCACCGCCGGGCTGCAGAGCGGGGAAAAAGAGGCGGAAAGCCTCATCGAAGATCCCGGTGCGGATCCCAAGGAGAGCTACAGGAAGAAATACCTTGCCGCCCACCGCCTGGAGTTCAACATCGCCGGGCGCCATCATATCGCCTTCCAGGAGGGCGTGATCTATGCTGATAAAGGGGTCCAGCTGGGATATGCCATCCCCTTCAATTTTTTCTGGAGCGAACAGCATTATGAAGGTGACCGGGATAACGTGGTCATGGGCGCTGACGGTCATTTCTCGGTTACGGACAGGCTTGTTTTTTTCGGCGAGGTCCTTCTGGATGATCTCAGTGTCCGAAAACTCAGGGATTTCAGAAGGACAAAATCCGCGTACTCCCTGGGGTCCCGCTTTTATCCCTCCTTCTGGGAGGATTCTCTCTTCTCGCTGACGTACACCAGGATCAATCCCCTGGTCTATACCCACCGCTATAATATCGACAACTACACCCATTACAGCTCTCTTCTGGGCAGCGCCATGGGGCCCAACAGCGATGATTTCCGGGCTTCTCTTGTGTGGGGGCTTTCTGCTTCCTGTGATGTGGGGATGGATCTTTTCTTCACGCGGTCGGGAGAAAACTATATCGATGAAGAGCTCCGATACATCAATGTGGGCGGAGATGTGGAGCGTCCCGACCTCCTCAGCTCAGATGTGCCCAGGGAGTATGCCTTTCTCGGCGGAGTACGGAAAGAGACCCGGGGAATCACGGTATCAGCTCATGCTTTTTTTCTGACAGGAGGACGCGGCCTTCTTCGCAGCCGCCTGACCCTGGACGGGGGCGTGACCCTTCAGGAGACCCGCTTCCGGCGGCCGGAGGATCTGGGAGAGGCTCTTTACGGAGAAGGGTCCTCCACGAAGGCCTATCTCATGATCGGGGTCAATTATGGGTATTGATCAAGGGGAGGAGCCCCTTTTTTCTGTCCATTCGTTCTTTAATGCCTACCTCATCTGGCTGAGAGGTGTTCCCGCGGGCCTTCTTCCCGTGGCCCTGATGATCGCCGCTGTGGAAGCCGGGTCCCCGGGGACACTCATGGAGATCGCCCGCAGCCGCCATCTCCAGGCCTTGCTTCCCCTCTATATCCTCCTCCTGGGCGCCCTTTTTATCCTTCCCGGATACCGGGTGAGTCTTCTGAAGAGACGTTATCTCTCCTCGGGAGCCCTTTTTTTCAGGGAGAGGGTGACCGTCTTCAAAGGGATCCCCGGACGGAACAGGGCTGATCTGCCAAGGTCTCTTCTCAGAAATGTCCAGGTTAAAAGAGGGCCCGGCCAGAGACTGGCCGGGCTGTGCACCCTGCTTCTCAGGGGAAAGGCGCTGACGGTGAGAGTTCCGGATATTCCCTATGACCCTCATCTGCCGGCCCTGATCCGGGGCTGGCTTACTGAGCCGGAGTCTTCTCCATAAAGGGATAGGCATGGGACTTCGGCGGATTGAAGGTCTCTTTAATCGTCCGGGGACTGATCCAGCGCAGGAGATTCAGTTTGCTTCCGGCCTTGTCATTGGTTCCCGATGCCCGTGATCCGCCGAAGGGCTGCTGCCCCACAACGGCTCCCGTGGGCTTATCGTTGATATAGAAATTCCCTGCGGCATATCGCAGTTTTTCTTCGGCTTTGGCTACGGCGCTGCGGTCACGAGCGAAGACCGCTCCTGTGAGGCCGTAGGGGGAGGTGGAATCGCACAGGGCAAGGACATGGTCGAAATCCCCGTCGTCATAGACAAAGACCGTGAGCACAGGCCCGAAGATCTCGTCTTCCATGGTGAGGAAATGGGGGTCTGTGGTGAGGATCACCGTGGGCTCGATGAAGTAGCCCCTCTCCTTGTTGCCCTCTCCGCCGAAAAGGATCTCCGCATCTTTGGAGGCTTTGGCTTTTTCGATGTAAGACATGATGGAATCATAAGACTTCTCATCGATGACCGCGTTGAAGAAGGCTCCTATGGTCGTGGGCGGTTCAGGAGAGATCTCTTTGAGCATGGCCCCCATGGCATCGAAGACCGGCTGCGATAACGAAGAGGGAAGATAGGCCCGTGAGGCTGCGGAACACTTCTGTCCCTGGTATTCAAAGGCTCCTCTGACAAGAGCTGTCGCCACTTGCCGGGCGTCAGCCGAGGGATGGGCGACCACAAAGTCTTTTCCCCCTGTTTCTCCCACAATACGCGGATAGGTCTTGTATCGGGCGATGTTCTGCCCGATGACAGACCACATATGGTTGAAGACCCCGGTGGATCCGGTAAAATGGACACCGGCCAGGTCAGGGGACTCAAGGACGATATCTCCCACCAGGCGCCCGGACCCGGGGATAAAGTTGATGACACCGTCGGGGAAACCTGCTTCCTGAAAGATCTTCATGAGAAGATAGTTGGAGAGGACCGACGTCGAGGCCGGTTTCCAGAGGACCGTGTTGCCCATAAGGGCGGGAGAGAGGGGAAGGTTCCCGCCGATGGCGGTAAAGTTAAACGGGGTCACGGCAAAGACAAACCCTTCCAGGGGCCTGTGGTCTGTCCTGTTCATGGAGCCGTTGGCCAGGATATAAGGGGGCTGTTCCCCGTAGATCTGAGTCATGTAATAAGCATTGAAGCGGAGAAAATCGGCCATCTCTGCAATGCAGTCGATCTCAGCCTGGTAGATGTTCTTGCCCTGGACCAGCATAGTGGCGGCGTTCATCCGGTAACGGTATGTCGTGGTCAGGAGTTCTGCGGCTTTCATCGCCATGGCAGCCCGCTGGTCAGCCGGGACTTTTTCCCACTCTTTGCGGGCGGTCATGGCGGCCTCCACAGCCAGGCGGATCTCCTTTTCTGTCACCTGATGGAAGACACCCAGGCTGTTCTGATGGTCATGGGGCTGGATAAGGCGTCCCGTGGACGCCGTCCTGATCTCCTTGCCGCCGATGATCAGGGGGATATCCCATTTTTGAGAAAGCATCTCATCAAGCGCCTGCTGAAGAGCGGCCCTCTCGGGAGAACCCGGGGCATAATCAAGGACGGGTTCGTTTTTCGGTAACGGGATAGAAAAAAGAGCATGAGTCATTATCATCACCTCCGTTATGTATGCTCGTGCATATCGATAAGCCATGGTATCTCTTTTCAAAGGGATGTCAAGGGAGGAAACCTCCCTTGACGTGATTTTTTACACTATTTCAGATAGGTGTCAAACCACCGGAGGATGTGGTTCAGACGGAGGATGCGCCTGTCGGTCCTCCCGCCCCGGGACAGGCCGTGGGGTTCATCGGGAAAACGGACCATCTCGGCCTCCACCCCGAGATACTTTAAAGCCACAAAGACCTGTTCTCCCTGTTCGATATCGCATCGGAGGTCGTTCTCACTGTGGATGACCAGTGTGGGTGTCACGGCATGGCCCATGGCGCTCATGGGAGACTGCTTCCAGAAATTCTCATAATCCTCCCATGGCGGCTTTCCGCCGAACTCCATCTGAAAGGACCAGTTGACATCGCTGGATCCCCACATGCTCAGAAGGTTGCTCACACTGCGCTGGGTGACCGCGGCTTTAAAACGCCTGGTATGGCCGATGATCCAGTTGGTCATGTACCCGCCGTAGCTTCCGCCGGTGACCCCCATGCGCTTTTTGTCGATGTAGGGTTTTTTCTGCATCAGGTCGGCAAAGGCCATGAGGTCGTCATAATCCACGCTGCCCCATTGATTCCAGATCGCAGCGGTATGGTCTTCACTGTATCCCCGGCTTCCACGGGGATTACAGTAATAGACCACATAACCCCGGGCGGCCAGAACATGAAACTCATGCATGAAATGAAAGCCGTACTGCATCCGCGGCCCGCCGTGGATCTCAAGGACTGAAGGATATCTCTTCTTCTCATCGAACCCCGGGGGTTTGAGGATCCACCCCTGGATCGTGTGTCCCTGAGAGGTGAACCTGACCTCTTCCGGCTCGGGGAGATGCCGTTTGGAGAGAAAGGCGTTGAGGTGTGTGAGGACCGTTGTCTTTCCTGTTTCCAGATCCGTGAGGACAGCCTGGTTGGGGTCTGTGGATGTGCCCAGGAAATAGGCCGCCTGTCTCTGAGCCTTATCAAGAGAGAGCCCTCCCACAACACCCTGCGGGGCAAGAAGGTCGCGGATTTCTCCTGTTGACAGAGAGACCTCCTTGACGACATTTTTCCCCTCTTCAGGAACGGGGAAGAGGATCGCCGAAGAGTCGTTCTTCCAGATGGGGCGGAAGAAGGGGGCTCCTCCTGTGTCGTTGAGCGTCAGGAAGGCGATGGTCAGGTCATGGTTCTCTGTGACGTTCACGGGTTTCCCTCCCTGTGAGGGCATGGTCCAGAGCCCCTGGTTCTTCCACCACGGTTCTTCACCGACAAATCCCACGAATGCGATCTGACGGCCGTCGGGAGACGGGGCGGCCCAGGACTTCTGTCCTTTGAAATCGGTGAGCTGTTCTGTGGATTTCCCGTCCAGGGAGATCCGGAAGAGCTGCTCATCGAAGGGGTGCAGCGCTGGTTCTTCTGTCCTGTTGGAGGAGAAGAGAAGAGACGTGGAATCCGGCATCCAGACGGGGTCCTCCTCATGGAAAGGTCCCTTCGTGAGCTGTCTTGCCTTTCCGGTCCCGGTGTTGACGATCCAGATATGCCACTTGTTTTTCGGGAGAAAACCGGCTCCGTCGAATTTATAGAAGAGCGATGTGATATGACGTTCGGGGACTCCCAGTTTCTTCTTCTTGTCATCCTCTTCCCGTTCAAGGACAGCGGTATCTGTCTCGCGGAAAGCAAAGGCCAGCCATTTGGAATCCGGGCTCCAGGAGAGAGAGGCAAACGATCCCTTGAGGCTGGTCAGAGGGCGGGCTTCCCCTCCGTCGGCGGGGAGGAGATGGATCTGAAAGCGGCCCTCTTCTCCGCGGTCGGAAAGAAAAGCGAGAAAGCGTCCGTCGGGAGACCAGAGGGGAGTATGGTCAGAGGCCCGGCCGAACGTGTATTGACGCTCTTTTCCGGTCCGGGTATCGACCATGAAGAGGTCGGAGATCTTCTTTTCAGTCTCTTTTTCCACCCGGAGTCTGGAATAGACGAGTTTCCGGCTGTCAGGGGAGAGGGAGAGCCCTGTGAGGACTTCAAGCTGATAGAGGTCCTGTGGAGAAACAGTTTTTTTTTGAGCCATAAAAACCTCCTTATTTTCCATATTTTACGCCTTCCGAAAGATTTGTAAAGAGAGAGCGGGGGATTCTTGACTTTTTTTTCAGACCCGATAGAGTAGGGAGATGAAAAGAGGGATCTTTGAAAAGTACCGGGTGGAACCGGGCCGGGTCCGTCATATGGAACGGACAGCGGCCTTTATGGCTGAAAAAGCCCCGTTGTGGGGTGTTCTGCCTGAAAAGGCTTATGTTGCCGGGCTCTATCATGACCTGGCCAGGGATCTTCCTCACGGAGAGATCCTTCGTCTCTGCCGCGAAGCCGGGACTGTTCCCGAGCCCTGGGAAGAAAAGCGCCCTCTTCTCCTTCACGGGGAGGCCGGGGCCTGTCTTGTGAGAAAAGAGGGCCTTGCCGATGATGATGAGGTGCTCACCGCCATTGCCGGGCATGTGACTGCCCGGGCGCCCATGACACCGCTGGCGTGCCTCCTCTATGTGGCAGACAAGGGAGAGCCGGGACGGAAATGGGAAGAGGGGCGCCTGTTACGCAAGCTGGCCGGGACAGACCCTCAAAAAGCTTATGAAAAAGCCCTCTCTCTGGTGATCGCCTATCTGGCCTCAGAGGGTCTCTTTATCCATCCTGCCACTGTGTCCGCCTATAACCGTATCCTGGATCCCCTCGCGGATGAGATCCGCCGGGACTGCCCCTATTGCGGCCGATGGAGAAACCGGCCGGCTGTGGTGGACGGGATCGTCCTGAACAGGGCCGGGGATCTTCTTCTTATCCGCAGGGGACAGGAGCCTTTCCGGGGAGCCTGGGCACTCCCCGGGGGGTTCATGGACTGGGGGGAGACAGCCCGTGAGGCCGTGATCCGGGAAGTCCGTGAAGAGACAGGGCTTCTTTTTGAACAACCGCGTTTTCTTGCGGTCTTTGATTCTCCCGGCCGGGACCCCCGCCGGGGAACCGTCTCCCTGGTCTATTACGGCTCTGCGTCCGGGGAAGAGCTCCTTCGCCCGGGCGATGATGCCAGCGGCGCCGGGTGGTTTCCATTGTCCGCTCTCCCGCCCCTGGCCTTCGACCATGGAGAGATCCTTTCTCTTTTTCTGGAGAAAGGCCCCTGCTGACTCCGAGATTTGCTCTTGAAACTCTTGCCCCCCCCTGTATAATGGAGGAGACACACTGGGCAGGTGTGTCATAAAATAATGGAGGTGGTTGCCATGCACAGACTTACCACAGTAGCTGTATCGACCTATCTGATCGAGGAACTGGACAGGATCATCAAAGAGGACCGTTTTTTTGAAAACCGGACGAAAGCGTTAAATGCGATACTGGATGAGTATCTTAAACGATATAAAATGGCCAAAGTGGCTGAAGAGACATGGGAAAGAACACAGAAAGTCAGTGAGGGATGATGAAAGAGACTGATAAGATCGAACCTTTGCTCCGGGCATTTCACAACGAGTGTGATGCCGCAACGTCACCGGAAGAGTGGAATGCCGTCAGGGTCAAATACCTCGGGCGGAAAAGCGCCATCATGGAGTTCATGAAGCTTCTCAAAACGGTTTCCCCGGAGGAGAAGAGAGTCCTCGGGAAAGCCGTCAACAAAGCCAAAGCTGAGATGGAACGGGCCCTTGAGGAGAAGAAGAGCGATGTGGAGAGCGGCAGCGGACAGAGACACCCGGACTGGACATTGCCGGCGCGGGGAGTCCTTCCTGCAAAAGTCCACCCCCTCACCACCGTCCGCAGGCAGATGGAAGATATCTTCATCCGTATGGGATTCGATATTAAAAAGGGTCCCGACATGGAGACCGAGTGGCACTGTTTTGATGCCCTGAATATTCCCGAGACTCATCCCGCCCGGGATGAACAGGACACCTTTTATCTCAACAGGGAGAAGATGGTCCTCAGGACACATACCTCCCCGGTTCAGATCAGGACCATGCTGGAGGAGAAGCCTCCCATCTACATGATCGCTCCGGGACGCGTCTATCGAAACGATGTGCCCGATGCCAGCCATTCGCCTGTTTTCCACCAGGTGGAGGCCCTGGCTGTGGATGAAAACATCACGTTCGGCGACCTCAAAGGCGTCATCTACGCCTTTCTGAGCGAACTTTTCGGCAACACCGTGAAGACCCGTTTCGACAACTCCTTCTTTCCCTTTACCGAGCCCTCCGCTGAAGTCTATATGAGTTGTTTCTGCGGCGGCAAAGGCTGTTCCGTCTGTAAAGGAAGCGGATGGCTGGAGATCGGGGGCGCCGGCATGGTGGATCCGGAAGTCTTCAGAGCTGTGGGGATCGATCCGGAGAAGTATACCGGGTTTGCTTTCGGGTTCGGGCTTGAGCGTATGGCCATGCTCATGTACGGTGTCCCTGACATCCGTTATTTTTATGAAAACGATCTGCGTATGCTGACCACCATGTGAAAAACGAGGAGAACGAGACATGAAAGTGACCTGGAACTGGCTGAATGAATTTGTGGACCTGGACGGCCTGACGCTTGATGACCTCGAGCACCGGCTGGCCTCCCAGGGCCTTCATATAGAGGAAACCGTCTGCCTCCGGGACAAGATCAAAGAGGTCTATATCGGGTATATTACCCGCGTGGACAAACATCCTGATGCCGACCGTCTGCAGATCTGTCAAGTGGATATGGGCGAAAAAGGGGATCTTCAGATCGTCACAGCAGCGCCCAATGTCCGTGAAAAAGTTTTTGTCCCTGTCGCCGTGGAAGGAGCGCTCCTCCACAGCGGGATGACGATCAAAAAAGCAAAACTGAGAGGCGTGGAATCCCGGGGGATGTTCTGTTCCCTCGAGGAACTCGGCCTTGAAGAGCATTCTGACGGGATCTATCTGATGGAAGAGTCTCCGGAGCCTGTGAAAGGGGCGTCTGCGCTCCCTTACTTCGGGCTGGATGATACCGTGATCGATTTTGAGATCACCTCCAACAGGCCCGACTGCCTCTCTGTGAGAGGGATCGCCCGGGAAGTGGCCATGGCCGCGGGACGTCCCATGAAAGATCCCCCTCTTCAGATCAGGGAGGGAGAGGTGCCCGTGACAGAGCGTGTGGGCATCGAGGTGGATGATTTTTCAAAATGCCTTCGTTATACAGCCCGCGTGATCCAGGGGGTGACCGTCAAAGCGTCTCCCCTTGCCGTGCGGAGCCGCCTGGCCCTGGTGGGGCTGAGGAGCATCAACAATATAGTGGATGCCACCAATTACGTGATGTGGGAATACGGACTCCCTCTGCACGCGTTTGACCGGAAGAGTGTGGGTGGTGCAAAGATCGTCGTCCGGCGGGCCTCGCCGGGGGAAGGGTTTGATACCCTGGCAGGAGACCATCTTGACCTCACGGATGACGACCTGCTCATCGCCGACGCATCGCGGGGGATCGCCCTGGCCGGAGTCATCGGAGGGGAGAACTCGGAGATCACCCGGGACACAGAGGATGTCGTCCTGGAAGCGGCGCTGTTTGATCCGGTCTCCATCCGGATGACGGCGAAACGCCATGGACAGAAGACGGATTCCTCCTACAGGTTCGAACGGGGGATGGATTTTCATGCAGTGGAGGCTTCTTCACAGCGGGCAGCCTCTCTCATCGCTCTCTGGGGAGACGGGACATTATGCCGGGGGATGGTGGACAAAAGAAGCACCACCTTCGACCCCTGTCCGGCGCTCTCCCTCAGGATGAGCCAGATCTCACGCCACCTGGGGATCTCCCTCTCCCAGGCCGAGGTCATCAGCCTCTTTGTGAAACTGGGATACGATGTGGTTGAAGAAAAAGAGGGATTAATGACCCTGAAGGTCCCGTCAAACAGGTACTGGGATATCAGCAGGGAGATCGACCTCATCGAAGAGATCGCCCGGTTTTACGGCTATGACCGTATTCCGGAAAGCCTGCCCCTCCTGAAGATGAGGAAGGGAAAGAGCGATAAGCGCACTCTTTTCAGGCAGGAGGCGGAGACGCTCCTTCTTTCCAACGGATACTATGAATGTTATCTCTATCCTTTTGTCTCTGAAGAGATCCTGAAAAAGTGCGGCTATGATCCCGGCGAGCGGCCCCGGGTCGTCAATCCCCTCAACCGGGAGATGGAGTATATGAACCCCGAGCCTCTGCTCGGCCTGGTGAAAGCCGCTGAAACGAATCTGAAAAGAGGCGCCGGGGCTGTCCGGCTTTACGAATGGTCAAAGGCCTACCCCTCCTTTGAGGGAGAAGAGGAGGTCCTCTCTTTTCTTTGTGCAGGAGAGGAGCCGAAAACAGTCTATTCACCGGGCCACAGCCTGGACTATTTTAATGCCAAGATCATCGTCGACGGATTACTGAAGAAGACGGGCGCCGCGACCATCGAGCGAAAAGAGAGCAGCCGCCCTGTCTGGGCACCGCAAACGGGATTTGTCTATAGCACACAGGGAGAGGTGCTCCTGGAGACCGGGCTTCTGCGCAGAGACCTGGCCTCTCTTTATGATATCCGGCAGGATGTCTGGGGCGGCTATGCGCGGATATCTCCGCTTACGGAAATGTTCAGGGCAGGACGGTCCTTTGTTCCGTTTTCTCCCTTTCCTCCGGTCTATTACGATCTGGCGTTTGTGGTGGACGCCTCTCTCCCCGCCGGGGAGATGGATCGTGAGATCGTCTCTCAGGGAGGGGCTCTCCTTGAGGAGTGCCGTCTTTTTGACAGGTATGAAGGAGACCATCTTCCCCGGGGGAAAAAGAGCCTGGCCTTTTCCCTGACATTCCGGTCACGTGAAAGGACTTTGACGGAAAAGGAAATCGATGATATAATTCAGAAGATAATAGCCCGGATGAAAAAGGTTTTTCATGCGGAATTGAGGTAAAGATGGAAAAATCCCTGGCTGTCCTGGAAGAGAAAGTCTTCGGCCTCATCGAAAAGGTGGAAGAGCTCAGGCGCCAGCTTCGGGAGAAGGAGGATGCCCTGACTGAAGCAAGGGAGTCCCTCAGGATGCTGGAAGAGGCGAGACACAAAGAGCAGCTCAGGCTCCAGAAGATCGTCGATACCATTGAAAACCTCGGAGTTTAGGAAATGAGTAGCTTAGAGCTTGATATTTTGGGAAAAAAGTATAAAGTGAGTTCAGATAAAGGCAGTGGGGAGATCACAGCCATGGCCCGGTTCCTCGAAGAAAAGATCGATGAAGCCAGGACATCGGGCGGGATGGAGTCTCCCAAAGATATCCTGGTTTTAACGCTGTTGACGATTATAGAAGAATATTGGGAGTTGAAAGAGGAGCACCGGAGGATCGTTCAAGAGATCGATGAAATAGAGAAAACCATAGAGAGACACCTATGAATTATATTGCATTGGCACCGGTCAAGTGTTATTATATAACTGCCTGCGGCATGAGAGGATGCCTATTTATGTTGAGCC
>ERZ795053.3338-NODE-3338-length-18366-cov-8.405931_pt1 | contig 18366 bp, 7 predicted proteins | sample MGYA00375137_ERZ795053 | MGnify/ENA primary metagenome ERZ795053 (study PRJEB30182, sample SAMN05720284) | activated sludge metagenome | isolation source: Anaerobic digester | place: Hong Kong | collected 2014-12-17 ...
GGCCGTCGGCGGTCAGCAGCACCGTCCGGCAATAGGGGCAGGGCTCGTCGGCCTTCGACGCCGCCGGCACGAGGGCCCGCTCGGTCCGCGCGCAGTCAGGCCCGGCCGGGTAGCCCGACTCGGCGCAGACCGTCTCCCGTCTCAGCGAACGGCCCGGCTCGGCGAACCAGCTCGAGCGGGGCAGCGCCTGGAACGTATCGAACAGGATGGGCGCCGCGGCGTCGGTGCCCTTGAGCTCGGGCCGGCCGGAGCCGTCGGCGTTGCCCGCCCAGACGGCCACGGCGTACTCAGGCGTGACCCCTATGGCCCACGCGTCGCGCGAGCCGAAGCTGGTACCGGTCTTCCAGGCCACGCGGCGCGAGGAGGCGTATTCCTGCCACGACGCCTCCTCGCCGGGCCGGCCCACGTCGACCAGGGCCTCGAGGGTCAGCCATGCCGCGCCGGCCGAGAACGGCGGCTCGAACGGTTCCAAGCCCGAATCGTCGCCGAGGAGCCACGTCGCGCCTGTGAACTGGGCCGGCGGCTCGCTGTCGTCGGCCTTGGCCATCCGCGCGAGGCAGGCGTAGGCCGAGGCCGCGTCGACGAGGGTCGCCTCGGCCCCGCCGAGTATCAGGGGCAGGCCGTAGTCGGCCGGCGCCCTCGACAGCGTCGAGAAGCCGAGCCGCCCGAGCAGCGACGCGAAGCGCTCGACGCCGTACGAGCGCAGGAGCCTGACGAACGGCACGTTGAGCGACCTGGCCAGCGCCTCGTCGGCCCGCACCGCGCCCGAGTAGGTCTTGAGGTTGTTCTCGGGGCTGTACGATCCGACGCGGGTCGGTATGTCGAAGACGAGACGGCCGGGCGCCAGCTCCCCGGAATCGAGCATAGCCGCGTACAGGAACGGCTTCAGGATGCTGCCGGAGCTGCGGGGCGAGGCGGCGCAGTCGACCCAGCGGGCCTCGTCGGCGCCGGCCGACGGCGAGTTGCCGACGTAGGCCGCGACGCCGCCGTCGTCGACGCGTAGGACGACGATGGCCAGGTTCCCGACGCCGTTCCGCGCGAGGCGCTTAGCGTGCCGCGAGGCGACCTGCATGGCGGCGGCCTGTATCCTGCCGTCTATCGTCGAGACCGAGCGCCCCGGTCCGGCCTTGGCCAGCAGGTGGGGCGCGAGGTCGGGCATGGGCAGGGGCTCCGCCGGCAGCGGCTCGGCCAGGGCCGAGGCGAGAGCGTCGGCGCCGATCCGTCCGCCGGCGCCCAGCGAGGAAAGGAGCCGGTCGCGCTTGCGGCGCAGCTCGTCGCGGGAGCGGCCGGGGTGGACGAGGCCGGGGCTGTTAGGCAGCACGGCGAGCGTGGCCGCCTCGGCCCAGGTGAGCGCCTCGGGCGCCCTGCCGAACCAGCGGAAGCCGGCGGCCTCGAGCCCGACGACGTTGCCGCCGTAGGGCGCGATGCCGGCGTAGCCCGCCAGTATCTCCGCCTTGGAGCTTCCGAGCTCCAGCCTGACGGCCGCCCATAGCTCGACGAGCTTGGCGCGGAGATTTCGCGGCCCGGGCGCCCTGGACAGCCTGGCCGCCTGCATGGTGACGGTGGAGCCGCCCGAGACGATACGGCCGCTCCTGGCGTTGAGCCAGGCGGCGCGGGCTATGGCCAGCGGGTCGAAGCCGGCGTGGCCGTAGAAGCGGCGGTCCTCGTACTCGACGAGGGCCTCCGCGTAGCGCTCGGGCATCTCGCCGGAAGGCTCGAGCCGCCACTGGCCGTCCGGCGCGACCCTCGCGCCGAGCAGCTCGCCGGACGCGGCGTACAGGGCGCTCGAGTAGGCGGCGGGCTCCAGGCTCGGCGGCTCGAGCGCGACGAACAGGACGACGAACAGGGCCGCCCCGGCCAAGGCCGGGGCGGCGTCCGGCCGCCTTGCCCAGGCCAGGGCTATCGCGGCCCCGCGCCTGGCCTTGGCGGCCATCGCCGCCAGGGCCCGCCCTATCGGCGCCGTCCTGCGGCTCAAGGCCGCTGGCCGCGGCTATTCGGGTTGGCCCGCGGCTCGGCGCTCGGCTTGGGCAAGGGCCTGCCCGGTAGCACCGCGTACACCGTCGGGTCGTACATCGCCTCGGCGGTGAAGGCCGGCAGGAAGAACTCGCCCTCGTATGCCTTATTCACGTAGAAGCGGTAGCGCTTGGTCTCGCCTCGCTTGAGGCCGAGGTAGGTCATGACCCTGTCGTCCCTCGTATCCTGGTAATCATAGCTCGAGCCGGATGAGCCGTCGTCGTCGGTCCTGCCGACGCGCAGGTTCGCTATCTCCCAGCCGGAGGCCGCCCTGAAGGTCAGCGCTACGTCCGACAGCTCGTCGCCCGAGGTGTTGCGCACGGCCAGCTCGACTATCATGTCGCTACCGAAAGGCAGCCTGGCCGGATCGACCGACTGCTCGGACGCGTCGAGGTACCGGGCGGATAGCTGCAGGCCCTCTGAGCGGTACGGCTCGCTGCCCGGCTTGGGCGTGCCGGTGACGGCGACGCGCGCGTATACGGCCGCGGCCGAGGCGTTCTCGAGGCGCACCGTCAGCGCGTCCGCTCCGGCGACGAGAGGCACCCTGGTGATGGCCTTGGTAATGGCCGCGCTGCCCGTCACGCCGTCGTAGGCGTAGCGCAGGGTAGCGGTACCGCTCGAGGCCGACTTCATGTAGGGCAGCGACGCGATCAGCGCGTAGCTCAGGTCCTGGGTCGAGTAGCCGGCGCCGGACGACAGGTCCTCGGCTATCCGCTTGAACAACGGAAGGCCGCGGGCCTGGTCGCCGAGCGCGTTGAACGCGTCGAGCACGATGGCCCGGTCGCGTAGCACCGAGCCGTAGACCCGTCGCATGCCCTCGTAGTACTCGACGTCGGCCGGCGCCTCGCGCAGGATGGACCTGGCGCGATCGCGCATGCCGGCGAGCGCGTAGGCGGCGGCGACCTGGTACAGCGCCGCGGCGCGGTGCGGGCCGTACTCCATGAAGCGGTTCATAGACGCGACGTCAGGCTTTCCGGCCAGCGCGAGCACGTAGAGCCGGTAGGACTGCTCGGCCTTCGAGAAGTCGGCCTGGGCGTTCCAGCCGGAGGCTTGTTCGCCGAGCCTCGCGACGGCCGAGCCGAGCATAGCTTCGGGCACGGAGTAGCCCTGCTTCCTGGCCATGACCAGGAAATGGGTCACGTAGGCCGTGAGCCAGGCGCTTTCGTCGTACGAGCCCTGCCAGAAGACGAAGCCGCCGGACGAGGTCTGGAAGCCGGCCATCTTCGTGACGGCCGCCGCGACGTTCGACCTGGCCTCCTCGGCCTGCTCCGGGCTCAGCGCCACCGCGTCGCCCAAGAACAGCTGTGGGAAGGCCTTGCTCACCGTCTGCTCGCCGCAGCCGTGGGGATAGCCGATCAGATAGGCCAGCCGGCCGGACAGGTCGATCGGCGGTACGAGCGACAGCTCGAGCCAGGCCTCGTTCGAGCCTGGCATGCCGGGAAGCGGGGCGGTGACGACGGCCGAGGCCTTGCCGGCGACCAGGGCCGAGCTGACGGTCGTGACCGGCACCGACGCGGACCGGACGGGCACGTCGACCCGCTGGGCGGAGACCCGGCCGCCGGGGCCCGTCGCCTCGACCAGGATGCTCACCGACCCGACCCGGTCTGCGACGGCTATATCGAACGAGGTCGACTGCTCGCCCTCCTCGGCGAAGCGCAGGGTCTTCTTAGATTCCCCTACCACGGCGGCGTCGCCCTCGAGCTTGATCGACACCGTCGCCTCGGCGCCCCTGCCCATGAAGCCGAGCAGGGTCACCGGCAACGAGGCCGTCTCTCCGGGGCCGAGCACGCGCGGCGCCGTCAGGTAGGCCATCAGCTCGGAGCGGACCGGCGTCTCGAGCTCGGCCTTTCCGTAGGCGCCGTCGGGCGTGCCGGCGACGACCATCAGCCGTACCGAGCCGACGTAGGGCCCTAGCTCCAGCTCGTGGCTCGCCTTGGCGCCGCGCCCGAGCTGGAACGGCCCGAAGTACTTGACGACCGGCGGGAAGCGGCTGATCTTGCGGGTGCCGCCGGCGTCACCGAATTCGGAGCCGCCTATCGATATCAGGGTCTGGAGCTTGCCCGAATAGGCGCCGGCGACGTCCTTGTACAGGTCGAAGGAACGCAGCTGGCTGGCTTCCTTCTTGTAGAACTCGTTCCACGGGTTGGGCGCGACGTAGCGGGTGATGCCGAGGAGGCCTTCCTCGACCGCGGCCAGGGTATAGGTCATGGGCTTGCCGGAGCGCTCCGATACCGTGACCACGGCCTTCTTCATCGGCTCGAGGCTATCGGGGGCGGCGATGACCGGCTGGAGCCTGGTGGACGGGTCCTCGACCATCACCGGCACGACGCCGTAGAGCCGTATCGGCAGGTCGTTCAGGGTCTGCAGGTGCGGCTGCACGAAGCTGGCGTGCACGTAGACGTTCGGCGCCATGTCAGCGGTGGCCTTGAAGCTATAGACGGTGTTGCCGTCCTTGGCCTCGACCCATTCCTCGCGCAGCACGCGGCCCGAGCGCTCTATAGTCACGAAGGCGCGGCCTTCCTTATTCGAAGGGAAGCTGACCGACACGGTCTGCCCGACGTCGTAGCGCTCCTTGTCGGCGCTCATCGTCAGCATCGACGCCGAGCCGCCGCCCTCGCCCTTGCCGCGACCGGCCCAGCCCGGCCAGTCGATGTAGAAGACCTTGCCGGCGGCATGATTGCCACCTGCGGTGGCAGCGCCGGTAGCGGCAGCGCCACCTGCGGTGGCGGCGCCCGAAAGGTCGGCGACGCGCAGCATGTAGCGGCCCCACTCGGGGTAATTGACCCTGAGCTTCCACGAGGCGCGGCCGTTCCTGACGTCGACGACGTCCTTGCTGATGCGCCGGCTATAGATATCCGAGGCCTGCTCGGCGAGGCTCTCGCTGCCCTTCTCCCACCACCAGCGCCACTCGAGCTTATAGAGCGACACCTCGACCCGGCCGTCGCCCGACGGCTTGCCGTCGCGGTCGACGAGCAGGATCTCGACGGGATGGTCGCGGTCGGTCAGCAGCATGCCCCTGGACGCGTCGCCCTCGGGCACCTTGACGCCGACGTAGCGCCGGTACGGATGGAAGTCGACCGAGAACTGCTCGCTCGAGAACAGGCCGGATCGCTCGAAGGCCCGCGACAGGAAGGTAGCCGTCAGCGGGCCCGGGGCCTGGCCCTCGGGCGCCAGGTCGACCCTGAAGCGGGCGGCGCCTGAGCCGTCGAGGTAGCCGTCGAAGAGTAGCTCGCGCGAGCTCGGGGCGGTGCGCAGCGGGTCCTGGAACGAGAAGCCCGGGTAGTCGCCCGGCGCCTTCGCCGACGCCGACAGCGTCATCGACACGTCCGCCTTGAGCCCGGGCGCCGGCGCGCCGTGGAGCCAGGCCGCCCTGAGCCCCATCTCGCCGAGGTCCGCGCCGACGTAGGGCGAGCCGCCGTAATCCAGCTCGAGCTTGAGCCGGTTCGGCATGACGGTCTCGACCTTGACGGCCTTGGAGAAGGTCTTGCCGCCGACCGTGACGCGGGCCGTCCAGGTGCCGGTCGGGGCGCTCGGGTCGGTGCCGGTCCGTATGTAGTAGAAGCCGCCGACCGACTCGGTGTAGGTAGCCTGCCTGGTGACCTGGCCGAGCGGGCTCTCGAGCTCGAAGCGGACCGGATGGTCGGCCGGGAGGGTCCCGAGGCGGTCGTAGAGCACGAAGCACAGGTGCATATCGTCGCCGGGGCGCCACACGCCGCGCTCGCCGTAGATGAAGCCCTTGACGCCCGATTCGGCGGTCTCGCCGCCGACGTCGAAATGGCTGACCGCGAGGGCGCTCGAAGGGGTCAGCTTGAGGTAGCCGCGCTCGCGGCCGCTCTTGGCGCCGGCCGCCTCCGCGACCGCGAAGTACGGCTCGGCCGTTTCGCCGGCCCTGGGCTTGAGCACCGCCAAGCCGGAGGCGTCGGCCGAGGCCGAGGCCAGCTCGCGCATCGCGTAGCTGTATAGCGACACGCGCGCCCCGGACAGGGGCTTCGCGGTCCGCAGGTCGCCGGCTACCAGGTGCCACGCGCCGTCGACGTCGAGCTTTGCCGACAGGGCCACGTCGGACACGAGCACGTTGCGCCTCGCGGTCCGGTCCCGGCCGTAGCGCTGGACGTAGAAGGCCGGATGGGTCGGGTCGTCGCGATAGCGGTAGTACTCGTCCCAGTCGAACCACGACTCGTAGTAGTCCCAGTACGACGAGTCGTCGCCCTTGTCGCGTATGGTCACCGGCGGGAAGGTCCACTTGCCGAGGCTCGCGTGGTCGTTCGGGCTGACGTACCGTATGTGATCGCGGCCGAAGGCGACGCGCAGCTGGAACAGCCCGTCCGGATGCTTAGCGAGCAGCGGCGACAGGTCGAGCGCGTACGGCGTCCACTGGTTCTTCTTGTCGTCGGTCCAGCCGAGGTCGATCTCCTCGCGCCAGACGACCTCGCCTACCCGCTTGAGCTCCTTGGAGCCGTCCAGGTCGTTGACCTGCAGGAACTGGAGCATGTTGTCCCCGTAGACGCGTAGCGCCTCGACGACGACCTTGGACAGGTTCCTGGTCTCCATCACGACGCGGGTGCCCTGGGTCGACGGCACGATGACGCCGCCGGCCTGGAAGCGGACCTCGGGCATCTCCCAGTCGAAGCGGACCGTGGCCTGGACCGGTACGGCTATCGCGCCGCCCGTCAGGCCGCGCAGGCCCTTCTCCACGGTCACGCCGACCTCTTCGCTCCAGCCGAGCGACGAGTAGACGCGGACGAGGCCGCCCTCGCTCTCGTAGCGCAACGCCCCGGACGGCGACGTACCCGGAGACGAGGCCCGTATGAGGCCGCGGAAGTCCTGAGCCTTGTCGACCGGTTCGCTGAAGGCCAGCCTGAGGCAGGCGGGCTCGCCGGGCTCGGGCCCGGTCACCGATAGGAGCTCGAAGCTGCCCTCGGCCGGTACCCTATAGCGTTCGGAGCCCTTGGCGGACGCCCCTATGGGCTTGCCGTCCCAGCTGAGCGTCAGGGCGGATTCGCGTTCCGATCGCGGTATGCGCTTGACCGTGAAGCGGTGGAGGCCGTCGCCCTCGTGGCTCCACGACAGGTCGAGCCTGCGGCCGTCGACGGTAGCCGAGACGAGCCGCTCCACGTCGGCTACGGCCGGCGCGTCGTCGGAGCGCAGCGAGCCGTCGAGCGACAGGCTGCCGTCGAACGCCGCGTACAGGGCCCCCGGCGTAACCGACAGCCCGGGCTCGGCCGCCCTGACCTTGAACGAGAACCAGCCGTTCGACGGCTCGCCTATCGCGGCGAAGTCGAAGACGGCCCGGTAGGTCTCGCCGGGCTTTAACGGCGAGGCCGGCCTGAAATCGAGCCTGCTGCCGTCGTCGCTCCACGAGACGGCGCCGTCTATCGGCGGGTCGAAGCTGAGCGGATTGACGCCGCGCAGCGCCCCGGCGTCGCGGCCGGAGCTGAGCACCACGCTCAGGTCGGCGAAGCGCGATACGATGCCGTCGCTGTGCGCGACGACGAAGGCCGGATCGGGCGCCCGATCCTCCGCGACGTCGCGGCCGCGCGAGCAGGCGGCCGATAGCGCCGAGACGAAGACGACGGCCGCGATAGCGGCCTTGAAGCGCAGCGTACGGTTCAGGCTCATGCGTATTTCCTTTTCGGCCGGGGCGCCGTCGACGGTTGGACCGGCGCTCCTAGTATACGGCGTCGCTACCGATCCGTCAGGCCTTTCCGGATTCGATGAGGCCTCGCATCCTCTCCCGGAGCACGGCCCAGACCTCGTCGGCGCGGCCTTCGCCGTCGACCGCGACGAGGGTGCCGCGGCGCTTGTAGAAGTCGACGAGCGGCGCCGTCTGGCGGTAGTAGTTCTCGAGCCTGCTGCGTACGGCGGACTCGGCGTCGTCGTCCCTGACGTATAGCTCGCCGCCGCAGTCGTCGCAGACGCCGGCCACCGCCGGGGGCATCAGGTGGATATGGAAGCTACGCCCGCAGCCGCGGCACATGCGCCTCCCGGACAGGCGCTCGACTACCTTGGCGTCGCTAACCTCGAGGTCGATCACGTAGTCCTCGGGACAGAACTCCGCAAGCGCCTCAGCCTGGGCCATGGTCCTCGGGAAACCGTCGAGCAGCCAGCCCCCGGCCGCGTCGGGCTCCGCCAGGCGCTCGCGCACGAGGCCGATGGTCAGCTCGTCGGAAACCAGGCCGCCGGATTCGATGACCGCCTTGACCCTCAGCCCGAGCGGGGTGCCGGCGCGCATGGCCGCCCGGAAGATCTCACCGGTGGATATATGCGGTAGTCCGAAAGACTCCGCCGCCCTAGCCGCCATGGTGCCCTTGCCCGCCCCCGGCGCGCCGAAGAATACGAATTTCATAGCAGACCCGCTCCTTAGGTACTCGATCCTTGCATCCTATAACAAGTCGGGGTCGAGCGCTAGGCCGCGTGCCTACGTAGGGTCGCCGGGCCCGTCGCGCAGGTCGCATACGCTCCACGGCTTGTTCAGGTTATACCTGAACAGTACCTCCATATGCCTGATGACGGATTCCGTCGGGAACACGATCGAGAAGGCGCGATTCACCCTGAAATCCGTGCTGGACGGCGTGCCGATAGGCTCGTCGTCGACGTGGACGGGCATGCCGCGGCGCCTGATCGCCTCAACGTCTCGCGCCGCGACCGGCGAGCCTTCCCTGGTTACGACGAAGGCCTCGTAGGAGAAGTCGACGCGGCGCCGTTCCGACTCCTCCCCCCACGCGCGCAGGTCCTCGGGCAGCATGGCCGCCGCGATAGGCAGCGTGTCCGAACCCAGGAGGTGGGTCATCGACACCTTCGCGCCGGGGAACATCGCTATGAAGCGCCTGACTATCTCGATGGTATCGGCGCCCTCGCCGATGTCCAACGGCACGATCAGCGGGTCGAAGACGCCCGCGACCTGCATCGACAGGAGCTCGTAGCGATAGCGATAGTCGCTCTTCCTGGGCTTGCTCGGGTTATCGTGGCCCTCGGGCACGACGAACACGACGGGCGCCTCGGCGCCGTCCGACGCGAGGAACCTGAGCGCCGTAGCCAGGTGGGTCATCTGGAAGGGGTCGAACGAGCCGATGAACAGCGCGGCGTGGATCTCGTAGCGAGGGAAGCGTATCACCTGGGGGAAATCGGAAAGGTCGACCGGCTCGAGCCGGCCGTCCGCTATGCGCTCGTCTATCCGCCTGAGCGAATCGAGGTAGAAGGTCCTGTAATATGAGAAGTCGCCCCTATCGGTCGCGCTCAGGTATGAATAGGCGCCGAGGCGGTCGAACACCTCCTCGGTCCGGGCGGCCGCTCGAGCGATGAGGTCGGTCCGCATCGGGCCGCTCCGTCTCTTCTTCCGTGGCGATGACTCGTCGCGTGCGTCCATCGCTAGCAGTGTATTGCGGCATCGACGATCATGCAACATTTAATGCGACAGTTCATCAGTACATAGTTTATTATCTATATTTTTTTCTTGCGCAAACGTCAAAAAGGGATATCATGAACGTATCGCCACGCTTGATCGTAAGGCAACGCGCTCCCTCATACTGTTTCGCACCATGCGGCGATATGCAAGGGAGGATCAATGGAAACTCAGTCCCCGACGATGGCGCCCCCTCGGGATGCTAGCCGCCAGCCTAGCCCCGGAGCCCTCCTCACCGCTCTCGAAGAGGCCCAGAGCGCGGATGAATACAATCACCTATCGGAAGAAACGCTCAGGAAGGTCGCGCGAGTAAGCGGGGAACCGCTATCCAGGGTCTACTCGGTCGCCACGTTCTATTCGTTCTTCAACCTGAAGCCGCAGGGAAAGCACACGATAATCGTCTGCCGCGGTACCGCCTGCCACACGCGCGGATCGCTCAACCTGCTCCGCGAGGCCGCGGCCAGGCTCGGCATGCCCGACTTCAGGGAGGACGAGGAGCCGTCGTTCACGACCGACGACAGGCTCTTCACCGTCCGGACCGTCGCGTGCTTCGGCCAATGCGCCCTGGCGCCGGTCGTATCGATAGACGGCACGATCCACTCCCGCATGACCCAGGGCAAGCTCTGCGAGCTGCTCGACGCGATACGAAAAGGAGCCAAGCGATGAGGCTCGACGAAACGGTAAAGCGCGCGTACGCCGGCATGGCCGCCCGCGGCCTATCCACGGTCAGGCCCGAGGTCCCGACCATATCCGTCGGGCTCGGCACCTGCGGCATAGGCAACGGAGCCGACGTCCTATTCGACGCGCTCCGCGACGCCTCGGACGGCAGGGTCGCCATCAAGAAGGCCGGCTGCTTCGGTTTCTGCGCCGAGGAGCCGCTGGTCATGCTCTACAGGCCGGGCCAGCCCGTACTGCTCTTCTCCGATATGAAGGCGTCCAAGGCCGGCAAGCTGGTAGCGGCCGCCCTCGACGACGCCGCCTGCGCCAAGCTGGCCAAGTCGGCCAGGGCCAAGATATCGAGCTGGGACTTCAGGACCTCCGCGGTCGAATTCGGCCGCGGCTTCGACGCGCTGCCCGAATGGAACGAGCTGCCCTTCTTCCAGGGCCAGGAGAAACTGGTCCTGCGCGACTGCGGGCTCATCGACCCCGAGAGCCTGGCCGAGTACGCGGCCGTCGGAGGCTACTCGGCCCTGATCAAGGCGATCGAGGGAGAGCCGGAAGCCGTCATCGACGAGGTGACCAAGGCCAAGCTGCGCGGCCGCGGTGGAGCCGGCTTCCCGACGGGGCTGAAGTGGAAGCTGATGCGCCAGAACGCCGCGCCGGTCAAGTACGTCATCTGCAACGCCGACGAGGGAGACCCCGGCGCGTACATGAACCGCAACGAGATCGAGAGCGACCCGCACATGCTGCTCGAGGGCATGGCCATCGGCGCCTACGCGATGGGCGCCGCCGAGGGCCTCGTCTACGTGCGCGCCGAGTACCCGCTGGCCGTCGAGCGGCTCAAGAAGGCGATAGCCGACGCGACGGCCGCCGGCTTCATCGGCGAGCGCGTGATGGGCGGAGACTTCTCGTTTACCGTCAGGATAGTCACCGGCGCCGGCGCCTTCGTCTGCGGCGAGGAGACGGCGCTGATAGCCAGCGTCGAGGGCAAGGCCGGGCGCCCGTCGCCGCGGCCTCCGTTCCCCGCCCAGAAGGGCTACCGGGGCATGCCGACGAACATCAACAACGTCGAGACCTGGTGCAACGTGCCGGTCGTCGTCGCGCGAGGCGCCGAGTACTTCACCGGCATAGGGACCGAGAAGAGCCCGGGCACCAAGGTCTTCAGCCTCGTCGGCAAGGTCAAGAACACCGGCCTCGTCGAGCTGCCGCTCGGCACCCCGCTGCGCGACATCGTCTACGGCATGGGCGAGGGCGCCGGCGCCAGGAAGCGCATCAAGGCGGTGCAGACCGGCGGACCGTCCGGAGGGTGCATACCCGCGGAGCTGTTCGACGTGAAGGTCGACTACGAGTCGCTCGCCGAGCTCGGGGCGATCATGGGCTCCGGCGGCATGGTCGTCATGGACCAGGATAACTGCATGGTCGACGTGGCCCGCTACTTCGTCGGATTCACCTCGGCCGAGTCGTGCGGGAAGTGCGCCCCGTGCCGCGAGGGCCTGTCGCAGATGCTGCGCATACTGACCGCGATAACCCGGGGCGAGGGCCGGCTCGAGGACCTGACGGAGCTCGAGCGCCTGGCCCGCGTCGTCAAGGACGCGTCGCTGTGCGGCCTCGGCCAGACCGCCGCCAACCCCGTGCTCACCACGCTCAAGTACTTCAGGCAGGAATACGAGAGCCACATCGTCGAGCGGCGCTGCGAGTCGGGTACCTGCGAGGCGCTGTTCGCGGCGCTCTGCGAGAACTCCTGTCCGCTCCACATGAATATACCCGGGTACCTGGCACTGCTCGGCGACGGCCGCATCGAGGACGCGTTCGAGCTGACCCTGCGCGACAACCCGCTGCCCGGATCGATGGGGCGCATCTGCCACTTCCACTGCCAGATGCGCTGCCGCCGCGACACGCTCGACGAGCCCGTCGCCCAGGGAGAGATACACCGCTACCTGGCTGACACGATGTACAAGATGGGCCGCGAGAAGGACGTCTGGGCGAAGCTCGTCAAGGAGAGGAAGCCCGCCACGGGACGATCGCTCGCGATACTCGGCGCCGGCCCGGCGGGCCTCGCCGCTAGCTTCTACCTATCGCGCCTCGGCCACGAGGTCACGGTGTTCGAGGCGAAGCCCAAGGCCGGCGGCATCCTGCGCTACGGCATCCCGGCGTACCGGCTGCCCAAGGACGTGCTCGACAAGGAACTCGAGCTCTGGAAGCGGCTCGGCGTCAAATTCGTGTACAACACGGTAGTCGGCCGCGACGTCGGCTTCGATTCGCTGCGCAGCCAGTACGACGCGCTGATCGTCGCCACCGGGGCCCAGGCGGACAAGCGCCTCGGCATACCCGGCGAGGGGCTCGAGGGCGTGCACGCCGGCTACGAATGGCTCGAGGCCTTCTCCATGGGCAAGGCTCCGAAGCCGGGCCGGCGAGCGCTGGTCATCGGCGGAGGCAACGTAGCGATCGACGCCGCCAGGACCCTGTTCAGGCTGGACTGCGACGTGACCGTGGCCTACCGGCGCGCCAAGCAGAGCATGCCGGCCAACGCCATAGAGCTGTCGGGCGCCGAGGAGGAGGGCATCCGCTTCGAATACATGCTCCAGCCGCTCGAGGTAGTCGGCGACGGCGGGCGGGTCAAGGCCGTGCGCTTCAGGGTGATGAAGCCGGGAGGCATAGACAGCTCCGGCCGGCCCAGGCCGGTCGAGACCGACCGTACCGTGGACATACCCTGCGACGACGTCTACGTCGCCGTCGGCGAGGGCGTGGACTCGTCGTTCGCCGGCTCCGACGGCGTCCCGACCGCCCGCGACGGACGGATCGCGGCGAACAGGCTGACCGGCAAGGCCTCGGGCTCCGTATGGGCCATAGGCGACGCGGTCACCGGGCCGGCTACGGCGGCCGAGGCCATGGGACTCGGCAAGCGGGTCGCCAAGTCGATCGACGCCGAGCTGATGGGCCGCGACGCGTTCGGCGAGCTGTTCAGGGACTTCGGGCACTCCATGACCGTGCCTCCGGAGCCGGTCAAGACCAGTATGTGCCGCTCGAGGCTGGTGCCGCCCGAGGAGCGCAGGGGCAACTTCCAGGAGATATCCCAGGGATACTCCGGCGAGCAGGCCCTGCTCGAGTGCTCTCGTTGCCTGCGCTGCGACATCAGGGCGGACGCCCGCAGCCCGTGGCGTTGATCGGAGGAAAGCATGGACGATACCAAAGCCAAGACCATTAGCCTGTCGATCGACGGCCGCGAGATAGGCGTACCCGAGGGAACGACGATACTCGAGGCCTGCCGCGGGGCCGGCGTTAGGATACCGACCCTCTGCCACCTGCCGGGCGTCAGCTCGAACGCGTCGTGCGGCCTCTGCGTCGTCGAGGTCGAGGGCGCGAAGAGCCTCGTGCGCTCCTGCGTGCAGGCGGCCGCGCCGGGCATGAGGATACGCACGGCCAGCAAGCGCGTGATGGAGGCCCGGCGCACCGTCGTCGAGCTGCTCCTGGCCAATCATCCCGACGATTGCCTCTCGTGCCTGCGGAACGGCGGTTGCGAGCTCCAGGCGGCGGCGGAGCTGCTCGGCGTGCGCGCCAAGGCCTTCCCGCGGACCAAGAAGCAGGCCAAGCCGGACAAGGCCGGCTGGGGCGTGATGCGCGACAACGATAAGTGCATACTCTGCGGCCGCTGCGTCGCCGTCTGCCGCGAGACCCAGTCGGTGATGGCCATAGACTTCGCCGGCCGCGGCGTCAATTCCAGGGTGGCGCCGTTCCTGGACAGCCCCCTGTCCGAATCGGTCTGCGTCTCCTGCGGGCAGTGCACCGTCGTCTGCCCGACCGGGGCCCTGACCGAGCGCGACGAGACCGACGAGGTATTCGCCGCGATCAACGACCCCGAGCTGACCGTCGTGGTCCAGACCGCCCCGGCTATACGCGCGTCGCTCGGCGAGGCGCTCGGCATGGAGCCCGGTAGCCTGGTCACCGGCAAGATGGCCGCCGCCCTCAGGCGGCTCAACTTCGACAAGGTCTTCGACACGCAGTTCTCGGCCGACCTGACCATCATGGAGGAAGGGTCGGAGCTGCTCAAGCGCGTCGGCGAGAAGGGGACCCTGCCGATGATCACCTCGTGCTCGCCCGGCTGGATCAGCTTCATCGAGACCTTCTATCCCTCGCTCCTGCCCCACGTCTCCACCTGCAAGTCGCCCCAGCAGATGTTCGGCTCGATAGCCAAGACCTTCTGGGCCGAGAAGGCGGGCGTCGACCCGTCGAAGCTCGTCGTCGTGTCGATCATGCCGTGCACCGCCAAGAAGTACGAGGCCAAGCGCCCGGAGATGCGCGGGGCCTGGGAATGGTGGAAGGACCGCGGCAGGAACGACTCGCCGTACTTCGACGTCGACTTCGCCCTGACGACGAGGGAGCTGGCCCGGATGATACGCCGCGCGGGCATAGACTTCGAGTCCCTGCCCGCCGAGGGCTTCGACGACCCGCTCGGCGCCAGCACCGGGGCCGCGACCATCTTCGGCTCGACGGGCGGCGTGATGGAGGCCGCCCTGCGCACCGCGTACGAGCTGGCGGTCGGGAAGCCGCTGCCGAGCCTGGACCTCGAGGCGGTTCGAGGCTTCGACGGCGTCAAGGAGGCGAGCGTCGACGTGGCCGGCACGACGCTGCGGGTAGCGGTCGCGCATACGCTCGCCAACGCCAGGAAGGTGCTCGACGGCATTGCCGCCGGTACAAGCCCCTACGCCTTCGTCGAGATCATGACCTGCCCCGGCGGATGCCTCGGCGGCGGAGGCCAGCCGGTCGCGCCGACCTGGGAGAAGCGCGAGCGGCGCAGGGAAGCCATCTACGCCGAGGACCGCGGCATGCCGCTGCGCAAGTCGCACGACAACGAGTCCGTCAAGGCCCTCTACGCCGAGTTCCTCGAGAAGCCGCTCGGCCACGAGTCGCACAGGCTCCTTCATACGAAGTACGCCGAGAAGCGCGCCTAAGGCCGCCGAGATGACTCCGGCCGGCCGTCCGAGAGGACGGCCGGCCTCTTTTACATAGACATGGGGCGGCCATACCCTGTATAACCTGTCCATGCCCATTCGAGCAGTTGGATTCGACATCGACGGTACCCTCTACCAGGCTTCCAGGCTCTACGCCAAGCTGATAGTCAAGGGATTCGGCAAGATCCGCTTCCTCCTCGCGTTCAACGCGGTGCGCCACGAGCTCCGGGACCTCCTATCGTCGGAGGAGTACCGCGCCCTAGGCGTCAGCGGCGTGGAGGCGTTCCACCGCTACCAGGCCGGCCTCGTCGCCAGGCGCCTCGGCCGCGGCGCCGACCACGTCTACGAGAGGATAGAGGATTTCTTCTATACCGCCACCGTGGAGCCGTTCGCCTCGATACCTACCTATCCGGGCGTGCCGGCCCTGCTCGACGAGCTACGGGCCCGGGGCCTCAAGCTGGGCGCGCTGTCAGACTTCCCGTGCGAGCGCAAGATAGGGCTCCTCGGACTGGACGGAAAATTCGACGTGGCGATGACCAGCGAGGAGACCGGCCTCGTCAAGCCGGACCGCGCCTCGTTCGACCTGCTCGCCGAGCGTCTCGGGGTGCGGAACGACGAGCTGCTCTACGTCGGCAACTCCGAGCGATACGACGTGCTCGGCGCGCTCGGCGCCGGCATGAGGGCGGCGCTGATCACGAAGGACGCCAAGGCCGCCGCGGCCACCAGGGCGGAATTCGCGTTCTTCGACTACGCCGAGCTCGGGCGCTACCTGGCCGAGCGCGCCGGCTAGTCGAGCCAGACCTCCGAGACGATGGGCGTATCCCGGATCCGCTCCACCACCTCGGGGTTCGGCGAGCAGCTGATCTGCGCGTGCGCCCGGACCGCCACCTCGTCGTCGCCGCCTCTGACGTGCAGCACGACGCCGCACTGCCCGCTCGAGCCGAACAGCAGGTCGCGCAGCCCCTCGAGGTCGTCCTCCCGTCGCACCTGGTTGAGGACGATATGCATGGTCCGGTAGCTCTTCTCCTTGAGCTCGGCCGGCTGGACTAGCCGGTCGACCTTGAAGCTGGGGTTCTCGCGGTCCAGGTCGACGGTTCCCTTCAGGAACACGATGGCGTCCTGGGCGAAGCGCCCGGGGTTCGCCTCGAGCGTGCCCGAGAACACGACGATCTCCAGGGTCCCGTCGTAGCCCTCGACCTTGCCGAAGGCCATGCGCTTGCCCTTGCGCGTCAGGATCTCCCGCCACTCGACCAGCTGGCCGACCAGGGTATACTCCTTGTCGGGCGCGCAACGGTCTATATGGGCGAAGTCTATGTCGCAGCACTTGCGGTAGACGTCCCGGTACTCGTCGAGGGGATGGCCGGAGAAGTAGAAGCCGAGCAGGGCCTTCTCCTGCCTGAGCAGCTCGGAGCGCGGCAGCTCCTGGCAGGGCTCGAAGCGGAACGGCGGGAATTCCTCCTCGCTCGACGCCTCGAACAGGCTCGCCTGGCCGTAGGCGCCGGCCTCCGCCTTCTTCTGGGCGTACTCGTAGGCGCGCTCGAGGTTGAGGGCCAGCTCGGCGCGCCCGCGGCCCATCGCGTCGAAGCAGCCGGCCTGGATCAGCGTCTCGATGACCCGCTTGTTCATCGCCTTGACGCCGACCCTCTCGAGGAAGTCCATGAAGTCGGCGTAGGGGCCGGCCTTCTCGCGCTCGGCGACGACGGCCTCGACGACGGCCTCGCCGACGCCCTTGACGCCGATCAGGCCGTAGACGATCTTGCCCTCGGACACCGAGAAGGTCGCCTCGGACCGGTTGATGTCCGGGGCGAGCAGGCCGATGCCCATGTTCCTGGCCTCTGAGATGTACTGGGTCAGCTTGTCGGTGTTCGATATCTCGTTCGTCAGGTTGGCGGCCATGTACTCGGCCGGATAGTTGGCCTTTAGCCAGGCCGTCCGGTAGGCGACCACCGAGTACGCGGCCGCGTGGCTCTTATTGAAGCCGTAGCCGGCGAACGGCACGAGGATGTCGAAGATCTCCCTGGCGGTGGCCTCCGAATAGCCCCTGGACACGGCGCCCTCGATGAACGGCGCCTTCTCCTTCTCGAGGACCTCGACCTTCTTCTTGCTCATCGCTCGCCTGAGCAGGTCGGCTCTGCCGAGCGAGTAGCCGGCTATCTCCTGGGCCACCTGCATCACCTGCTCCTGGTAGACGATGACGCCGTAGGTCTCCTTGAGGTACTTCTCGAGCGACGGGTGAGGGTACTTGATCGGCGTGCGGCCCCACTTCGAGTCGATGAACTGCGGGATGTTGTCCATCGGGCCGGGTCGGTACAGGGCGTTCAGGGCTATCAGGTCCTCGACGCTCGACGGCTTGGCCTGCCTGAGTATGCCCTGCATGCCGTCGGACTCGAACTGGAACACGCTGGTGCTCTTGCCCTCGCCGAGCATCCTGTAGGTCGCCTCGTCGGTGTCGGGGATGCCGTCCTCGACGACGTCGACGCCGCGCCTGCGTATCAGCGCGAGGGTGTTCTTGATCAGCGTCAGCGTCTTGAGGCCGAGGAAGTCCATCTTCACGAGGCCGCATTCCTCGAGCTGGTCCATCGTGTACTGCGTCGCGACGATGCCGGTCTTCGGGTCCTTGAACAGCGGCACGTAGTCGGTCAGGACGGTCTTGCCTATCACGATGCCGGCCGCGTGGAAGCTCGTATGGCGGTTCTTGTTCTCGAGCTTCCGCGCCATCTCGAACAGCTCCTGGTAGCGCGGGTTCTCCGCCAGCTCCCGGAGCTTCGGCTCCAGCTCGAGCGCCTTCGCGAGGGTCATCTTCGGGTCCTCGGGCACGAGCTTCGTTATCATGTTCGACTCTTCGATCGACAGGTCGAGGGCTCGCGCGACGTCCTTGATCACGGCCTTGGCCTTGAGCGTACCGAAGGTGATGATCTGGCCTACCCGGTCCTCGCCGTACTTCTCCGTGACGTAGTCGATGACCGAGCCGCGGCCCTCGTAGCAGAAGTCCACGTCGAAGTCCGGCATCGACACGCGCTCGGGGTTGAGGAAGCGCTCGAACAGCAGCGCGTAGCGCAGCGGGTCGATATCGGTAATGCGTAGCGAGTACGCGACGATCGAGCCGGCGCCCGAGCCGCGGCCAGGCCCGACCGGTATGTCGTGGTCCTTCGCCCAGTTTATGAAGTCCGATACGATCAGGAAGTAGCCGACGAAGTCCATCAGGATGATGGTCGCCAGCTCGTAGTCCAGGCGCTTCCGGATCTCGTCGCCGTAGCCGGGGTAGCGCTTCTCGAGGCCGCGGTAGCTGGCCCAGATGAAGTATCGGGTGACCGGCATCGCCAGCCGCTCGGCGAGGGCGGC
>ERZ795053.3339-NODE-3339-length-18359-cov-5.592712_pt1 | contig 18359 bp, 15 predicted proteins | sample MGYA00375137_ERZ795053 | MGnify/ENA primary metagenome ERZ795053 (study PRJEB30182, sample SAMN05720284) | activated sludge metagenome | isolation source: Anaerobic digester | place: Hong Kong | collected 2014-12-17 ...
TATCATGAACATTGCCACATAAGCGGCTGGAGAACCGCCGGCCGCGGCCAGTAGCTGCAGAATCAGCTCCGGCACCCGCGTTTGTGACCCACCGGCAATACGTTTATCGTAGCGATAGACAACAATGGTGATGCCATTGATCACCACCAACCAGGCCAGCAACAGCCCCCACCAGGAAAAGCCGGGGACCCAGACGGTCAAAACTACCACCATCACCGCTATTAAGCCGAAGATGATGATGCCGAAGCGGGTGTACGGATTACCCCACCACGATCGTCGGGTGCGCCCAGGCGGTCGCGACCGGGGTGGGGGTGACACAGTTCTACTCATAGTACCTCTCCTTTAGAAGCAGTAAAGTTTGCAATGGCCCTCTATTTTCGCAATCTTTAGCAATTGCGCAACTATGAGCCTCTATTCGGTCATCATCCGCCGGGCTTCTATTTACATTTTAATTTGAGGATAATTCAATGATGCAAGCAATTAAGCCAGCGTGGCCGTGGCTTCCGTGGCGAGGACGCCTTCGTGGTTGGCAGCCCAGAGGATGACCGTTTGTCCTTCACGCCGGCCGTTGATGGTGAAGGGGTGGATGTCGAACAGAGGACTGACGGCCCGGAAGGAGAACTGCTTGATGGTTTCGTGGGGTAGATGTTCGCACACCAGATCGAGCAGGAGCGTGGCGATGAGCGGACCATGGACGACCAGGCCAGGGTAGCCTTCGTGAGCGCAGTGGTCGCGATCGTAGTGGATGAGGTGGGCGTTGAAGGTAAGCGCCGAATATCGGAAGAGCAGCACGATATTTGGCTCGATTTGGCGCGACCAGTCGGCGTTGGTGGGGGCGGGTTTCAACTTTGGCGGTGGGCTGCCGGGTTGGGGCGCTTCGCGATAGACGAGTGTTTGCTCTTCGATGAGCGCGACGCCGTTGGGGCCTGAGATGGTGTGGCGCACCGGTACAAAGACTAGCTGCCCGCTTTTGCCTTCTTTGAGGGCAACATCGACGATCTCCGATTTTTTGTGAGCCGGTTGGCCGATGCGCAGTGGCTCGACAAAATCGAATTTACCGGCGGCCCACATCCGGCGCGGTAGCGGCACGGGCGGGATAAAGCCGCCGCGTTTGGCGTGGCCGTCAGGGCCGGTTTCGGACATGGGGGTGGTGGGCAGGAAGTAGAGCCAGTGCCAGGCCGGTGGGAGTTCGTCGCCGTCCTGATAGGTTGGCGGTTTGTCCAACGTGGCAGCCATCCGAGCCACCGGCGGCAAGGTGATGACGTCGGTGGTTTCTTCAGTAGTACCGATCCATTGTTTGAGATGGGGTAGGTTTAGGGCTGGCATAAATCTCCTCGATTATTGCGTGCCTACCGTCGGGAAGGGGAATCTCATGACCCGGTTGCTGTCGGAGTCGGTGGTCAGGATATTGCCGTCGGCATCGATTTCGACGCCGACCGGGAGTTGGAACGAAGCCAGGTCTTGGCCGTATTGACCCCAGGTCGCCAGCACATCGCCGGTGGTACCGTCATAGGCGATGAGGCGGTAACCTTCGGGATCGCTGATGATGACCCGGCCTTGGTCATCGACGGCCAGATAGGGTTTGTTGACCACGCTTTCAGTGTCCCAGCCTTTGACATCCCACTGTAAGCGGCGTGAAGTTGGGATCGAACTTTTGGATACGATGGTTCCAAGTGTCGGCCACGTAGATGTTGCCTTCACCGTCGATGTCGATGCCGACCGGCTCTTCAAAACTGCCGGCCACGATACCGCCGCCGCCGAAGGTTTGTAGGAAGTTGCCGTCGGCATCGAATTTTTGGACGCGCTTGTTGCCGGTATCGGTCACGTAGAAGTTACCCTGAGGATCGACGGCGATATCGCGCGGCCCCCAGAAGTTGCCGGTTTCGGTCTCCGGCGCGGATTGGACGTTAACGAAAGTACCGATACTCTTGATAAAGGTCCCTTCGGCATCGAATATTTGAATACGATGATTCCAGGTATCGGCGACATAGACCGAACCGTCCGGCCCCACAGCGATGCCCCACGGTTCGTTGAATTGGCCGTTGTTGCTGCCCTGGCCATTGCCCCAACTAAAGAGGAATTGGCCGGCCGGGTCGAAGACCTGGATGCGGTGGTTGCCGGCGTCGGCGACGTAAATATTGCCGTTGGGCGCTACGGCCAGACCCCGGGGGGTGGTAAATTGACCATTGCCGGTACCGGCGTCGCCCCAGGTTTGCAGCGCATTGAGTTCTACGCGTTTGCCTTCATACGGATCGAGACTGCCGGCGGGGGAGGTCAATTGAATCGGCCCACTTTGGTAATCCCAAACCTCGTTGAGGACGTCGTTGCGTATATAGAGGGCGAAACGATGGACAAATGGCCACTCGTTGAGGTCATAATCTTCATAGTCGCGGTAAAAAATAATTTTCAACAATTTGCGGCGATTATCGGCGGCAATGGCTCGGCGTTGGGCTTGTCCTTCAGCCGTCTCGAGTACCGGATCGGCCGGCGGCGGCCCGGTAACGTAGGTTTGCCACAGTTTTTGTAAGGTCTGGTTCTTGTAATCTTCAATCGGCCACCAGACCAGCCGGTAGTTGAAGCGGGTGTACTGATCGCCCAGATAAGGTTTGACTTTGCTCTCGTTGGCCGAGCCGACAATGACAATGGGCGAATCGAGCGCCTCGCGGGTGGGATTTTCGCCGTAGTAGACGCGGTTGGGATATTCGCGCATGTACCATTCCAGCGGCCAGGTCGAGTCGTTATCGTAAGCTACCCGGATCATTTTATCGCCGACGGTGCGGCGCGAGATGTCATCGATCTGATTGAGGGCCAGCTTAACATCGGGCGAGGCGTGGGCATAGACCAGAAGTTCATTAACGTAATCGTAATTGACGAAATTGAGCATCCAGGCAAAACGAATGGTGAGCAACGTCATAAACACAAACGCGGTGATAAACGCCACGCGCAGGGCCGCGTATCGCCCCAATTTACGTCCGAACATCCAGATCAAGCCGGCCAAAACCAGCAGCAAGATGATCCCGGCGATAAATTGGAGGGTTTCGTTAATCGATTGGAGCGATTGACTTTGAAACGGTTGGGCGGTGGCAACGGCGATCAGGCCGGCCGGAACGAGCAGTAGTGCGCCGGCCAGTAGCAGCCCGCCGTTTTTGCGGGCATCGGCCCAGTTAAAGCCGTCAAGTACTGTTTGGATCACGTGTCCGCTCAGGAAAATCAACGGCAGGGTCATATGAACGGTCAGCCAGGGCATTTTTTCACCGGCCCAACTATAAACAACAAAGGCGATAAAGGTCCAGTAAATCAAAAATAGCGCGAACGTTCCACCGTCAGAAGGCCAGATGGAAACGGTCTCATCATCAGAATTGGCGGCGCTGGGAGGAGGCGATTCGAGTTGGGTGTGGTCCGGGAATTTGCGACGGATCAAATAGACCAAACCGCCAATAAGCCCGATTGTCACCGGCAGAAATTCATAAAGCGGCACCAGAAAGAGATAGTAGTACCAAGGCTGGCCGCCGCGTTGGACGTCTTGTTGGTTAAGCCAGTATGTAACTTCGCCGATAGTGCCGGAATAGAGGCCGCCAATGTTGGTGAAGAAGGTCGTGTGCAGGACCACAAATACCGCAATCGCGGCAATGACGGCTTTGCCGATGTCCAGCCGTCGCGGTAGCAGGCTCTGCACGAACGTTGTCACAGGTCGATTGGTCCGATCGACGCCAAGTTGAATGAATAGGAGGCCAATTAATAGTCCAGCTATTAGGGTTAAGGTATCCGTATGTTCGGTCAGGGAAAAGGCGGCGGTTTCGCCTTCAGCGGTCGTGGCCGCCAGGGTATCGGCCTGGAGGACGACATAAACTTGGGCAGCCACCAGTACAAAGATTACCCCCAACAGGACGTAGCTCACCATTTGGCGACGGGCTTTGGGCAGGCTCTCCCATAGATAGCTGGCGGCGATAAATGAAAATCCGATATAGCCGTGAATGTAAGAAATCTCTTTGGTCGATAGCATCAAGGCCACGGCGACCGCGCCGATAAACAGCCAGCGAGTACCTCGGGTGCGCATGTACTGAAAGAAGGAGAGAAAAATAAGCACCGTCCAGACACTGACAAAAATGTCGTGACGAATGTAGCGGCTGTAGTACATTAAGCCGGGTGAAATCAAAATCATAAACGCGGCAGAAAGCGCCCCGATGCGGCCGAGCCAGGGACGGAACCAATAGGGCAGGATGACCAAAATCGCGCCGAACAGCGCTGTTGCAATGCGGGCGGTGAAATCATTGTCGCCGAAAAGGAAGTACATTAGGGCGGTAATATGAAATAGAAACGGACCGTGCATCAGGGGGTCGTGCTGATAGCCCTTGCCGGCGTATAGATTCCACGAGTAAAGGGTGTGTAGGCTTTCGTCGTGGCTCATAACTCGGTCGCCTAACATGTAGAAACGGGTAAACAGCGCCAATATGAAGACGGTCGCGTAGAGAATAATCTCCCAATTGAGTACTACTAGGCTGGTGATGGGCGTATCGAGCGTGATTTTTCGTTGAACGGAACTACTTTTTACGGTCATGGTCAAACCTTCGGCAATTGATATTTGATTCAGCAATTGACAATTGATAATTGATAATGGGTGCTTTAGCCGGCTCCGTAGCGCAGCCAGAGAATGGCTTGGTTGCCGCGCTGTGGGCGTTGGGTGACTTCACGGTAGATCAGCCAGTTAATTAACTCTTTGGCCGGCAGGCCGACCGGCGACCAGACCGAATTAAGAGCAAAATCCTGGCCGATGTAGGCTTCACCCAGATTGGGTTGTTCGTCGTCGGCGGTGAGGGTAATCACGGCGGTAGTGTTGGGAGGGGTGATGATCGAACCGGTGGGGGTGACGTTTTTGAAGTTTCGCAACTGCCAGAGCAAAGCCGGCGTCGCGCCGGACAGGGTGACATCGATCAGGTGATTGTCCTGAGCCCGCAGGAGCGATTCCTCGGAGAGCGTGTCCATCATATCGATAACTTCGGTGGAGGCCGGAATACCGGCCAGCGGCTGGTAAGCCAAATTTTCAAGCCGGCCGTAGTTGAGCCGCCATCCAAAGCCGATGATAGCGATTAGTCCTAGCACCACGCCGGTTATGGCCAGCCCACGCAACGAAATCCCGGCGTCGTTTTGCACAAAGCCAAAGAAAAAGACAATCACTAAAAACAGCGCCACCGCCGCCACACTTTGCAGCCAGGCCAACTGACAAAAGCGGTCGTCAGCGCCACACACTCTGACCAGCCAGCCGGTGAGACCAATATACCCGAAACCCAGAATGACCACTCCGGCCGCCAAGATGATGCCCTCGTTACCCCACTGGCCCCACTGTTGCAAATTATCGGCCAGGGTACTCAAGGCTAATCCAGCCAATAAGGTGAGTGGAACCAAACTGAGGATGACGCTGCCCGTGGGCCGGCCAACCATCACCAAATCCAGGATGAGCGCCCCTATAAACCAGCCGGCCAAGCTTTGCTTGAGCAGATCGCGGCTGAGGAGGGCAAAGGTCAAACCGACCAACCCGGCTACAACCGTTAAGATTTCGTATAGAGTTAGCAGAAAGACTGCGTTGAAACCGCCATCGAGCCGGGGTTGAAAGGTGAACCGGCTCACCCATTCCATAAACAAGTTGGTGGTGACACTCAATCCACTCAAATTAAACATCGCCGCTGTGGAAAGAATGAGCATCGCCGCCAGTAGAAATAACCCGGCTTGTTTGAGCGCCGCAGGGAATCGATCCACTGCCTCGGTCGCGTCGTCAGAGGCGGTTTCTGACTCGATGTCATTGTTGGCGGCGGCCAAGCTCAAACCCTGATCCCATAGTTGCCTGAAGGCGGCGAGCTTAATCAGGATGACCACTGCAAAGATGACGATGATCGAATAGCCCAACGGCCCGGCGGTCAACGCCACGGCCACTCCTCCGGCGGCCAGATAGAGCCAGCGTTGCTGCCCGCTGTCGCTCCAGTTGAAAAAACCCGCGAAAATCATCAACGCACCGACAGCGACGGCGATCTCGCTGTTAACCGTGCGTGATAGAAAAAGCGCGGTCGGGGAGATCGCCAACAACGCCGAGGCGATCAGCGTGACGGCCGGCCCTAATTGGCGGCGCAGGGTCAACGGCAGCAGGAAGAGAATCGTGCCAATCAAGACGGAAGCTAGCCGAGCCGTGGCGCTGCTGTCTTGAAAAAGGAGAAAGGCCAGCCCGTTCAGCGAAACGAGCAAGGGACTGTAGTTGGTCGATTGGATCGCTTCGCCGTTGGCCAGTTGAAAGGCAACCAAGCTTTGTTGGGCTTCAACATCGGACAGCGGGTAGTTGCCCAATTGCCATAATCGCAGACCAGCGCCGACGATCACAATTAACGCAATGAGAACCATCTCTACGGTGAGCCAGGCCAGCGGGTTGGTTTCCGGCTCAACCTGGCCGACAGCCTCTGGTTCGATTTCCTGATCGACTGCCCGTACTTTTGGTGAATTACGGGTGCGTGTAAGGGGTTTTTCCTTAATATTCATATTACGATTTACCAATTACAAAATTCAATTACCCAAGTTGATCAATACGCATTTCTAAGTGCGCCATCTTACCACAAAATTAGCGATTTGCCTCGTAAGAATGGTTAAAATTGATCGGGTCCGGCTTGAAAAAAGCCGCTTCGATGGCATGGCTTTCGGCTAACCCGTTGAACTGGGTCGTAGTTACATTTGAAACCACCACTACGGGCGTTGCCGCCAGAGTTGGGCTGGCGGCGGCAATGGACGTCTGCGGCATCATCGACCTGATGGCAGCCGCAGTATGGGTGGCGGTGGCGGTGGGCGTCAGCGTCGCCTGGTAGGGTTCCATTAGAAAGATACGAATGGGGCCCATCTGTAGAATTTCGAGCATCGTCGTCCGGGCCGGAGATAGCGACAGAATAACTAAAGCGATGACCACCGCCATCGCCGCGGCCCAAATCAAGCGATGGGCCGACGGTCGGGCCGGTTTCATCGTCTGCCGGCGTGATTTAAGTTCAGCCGCCAAGTTTGGTGTGGTTGGGTAGGCAAAATTCTGAGCGAGTGTCTTGAGCTGAACTTCGATTTGATCCGTGGATGGGTGTGCTTTTTCAGATTTCATTCCAAACGTTCCTCAATTAAAGCCGGAAAATCTATCTCGATAACTGTGCGCAGCCGGTTCAAAGCGCGATGGAGGCGCGATTTCACTGTGCCGGGGGCAATATCGACGGCCTCCGCCGTTTCCGTAACGGATAATTCAAGAAAATAACGCAAGTAGATAATTTCCTGATCGCTTGGATTTAGAGATCGAATAGCCTGCCAAACCGCTTGAGACTGCCATGCCTGGAGATGGATCTCGTGCGGGCTTGGTTCAATCGCGGTCGATTCCTGCTGAAACCAGCGCGTCAAATGGGCCATGTAGCGGCCCAAACTGCGGCGGCGGTTGCGGGCCAGATTGATGGTGATCCGCGACAGCCACGGGCGCAGCGGACGACTCTGATCGAAGCGGTCAAGTGATTGGAAAGCCCGGATAAAAGCCTCCTGGGCGATATCTTTAGCATCGTCGCTATTCGATAACAGTAGGTAAGCCAATCGAAAAATCGATTCCTGGTGTTGCTGAACGATGGCGGTCCAGGCCGTCTCATCACCCCGGCGCGCCTGTTCGACAAGGGCTGCTTCATTCAAGTGATTGTATCCTTGATAAGGCGCTTGATAGAGGTCGGCCGGCTGGTTGCCAAACGGCAGTGCGCTTGAATTTAGATTTGTCACAATAAATACACCGTTTAAGTCAGGTTGGTTCCAAACCATGATTCTAGCGCAGAAGTTCGAATTGCCCAAGTTGTTACCTGCGGTTGCCCTACTGCAAACCGACTTACTATTGTCAGAAACGGCATGAGGTGATACAATCTATAGCGACAGAAGTTGATTTTCCCCTGATTTTTATCCTCGATGACTGGGAGTTTAACGTGGCGAAACTGACGCGCCAAGAGATAGAAGAACAGATTCGGGTGAATGGAACCACCCTATCTTTTGTAGGTCAGGATTTAAGCGGTCTCGATTTATCCACTCTGGAACTAAGTGGCAGTAATTTTAGCGGCGCCGATCTCAGCGGGGCCAACCTCAGCGGAGCGCAGGTGCGCGAGGCCGACTTATCCGAAGCGAATTTAGAAAACGCGAATTTGAGCGCTGCTAATCTTAGTGGCAGTAGGCTAATTGGAGCCAAGTTGACGGGTTCAGTCTTGAGCGAAACCTACCTACTTAAAGCCAATCTGGCCGGCGTAGATTTAAGCGGCGTCAACATGGCAAAGAGTAAGCTTGACGAAGCAAACTTGAGTGAGACCATCTTGAAAGCGGTTAACTTGGATCGGGCCTATTTAATGCGGGCGAATTTGAGCGGGACCAATCTCAGTCAGGCCAATTTGTCTCAGGCCAACTTCAAAGATGCCGATCTGGGTAACGCGGATCTGAGTCAGGCGAATATGCGGGCCGTGTTTGCCGAGGGGGCTAATTTTAGCGGCGCAATATTAAGTGATGCAACCTTAGCCCAAGCCACGTTTAGACGAGCCACGTATGATGAGCAAACCCAATGGCCCGCCGGTTTTGATCCGGGTGAGGCCGGCGCGGTTTCCAAGAAAAAGAAAAAGTGGTTTGGACTATTTTAACATCAACTAGATATCAAAATAGGGTTTACTAGTGGGCAGACGATTGATAGGATTTCGGTTTTTTGTAACAATTTTCTTTGCGGTTACCACCCTTCTGGCCTGTAGCCCGGCTCCAAATCCCACGCCCACCCCGATACCAACCCCCACCGAGCGCCCGGCCATCCCCAGAAATGACAACGTAGAGGCCCTCAACGCGGCTCAAGCGGCTTTAGCTGAAGTTGACTTTGGTTTTGCCCCGCTGCTGTTGGAAGATAGCGCCCACGTTACCCTTAAATCCGATGCAGCCGGTGAGCGAGCACGATTAACCTACCCTGAACAACCGGCCGACCCCACCCAATGGAAGACCGTCGATAGTTTTGTGTCGGCTTATGGTACGCGCTATGTGTTAAAGACGATGCCCCATGTTAGTCGCATCGCCTTGGGCAGCTTTGGCGTTCCGGCCTCGGTTGGCAGCGAGGCTGAAACGATCGAGCATTTTGCCACGTGGATCACCTTCGTTGATCGAAGTCGAGCCGTAGTCGATTTAACCCCGCTCTCGACCAATTTCGCGCCCCGACACACCCCCGACAGTATGATAACCGAAGATATTCAAATCGAAAGCATTTTCGCCGATAGACGCACCGGCATCGATTTAAACCAGTGGCAGCCTATGCTCGTGGTTGAACAGGACAACCAACTCTACTTTGTCTTAGCTAGAATTACGGTCTCCTTTGACGATTATACCTTTGCGCTGCGCCTACACCCCGTTAAACCGGCCGATCCGATGGAACCCATGCAAATTCGGCCCGGGATCATCGCCGGCGTCACGGTTAGCCGGGCGGAATTTTCGGAGTATCAAGCCATGCTAACCCAGGCCGATTCTAGCTATTTTAGAGATCAACCGGACACGCTCACCATCGAGGGCAGTCCCAACCAATCACTGACCACCGTGCTCGATCAGAATGCCGAATTGCTCTGGCATCTCATCACCAAATTCGAGCATCAAGAGCCTAACCCCAATATTCCTACGCCCACGCCCAGTCCAACCGCGACCCCCTCGCCCACGCCCACCCCAACGTTGACTCCTACCCCGCGAAGTTTGCCGCTGGAAACGTCTTAGGAACGAATTTTAATTTTACACCCCCCCAAAAGCCCATTGAATAACACTATTTCATTTGCTATACTGAAATAGTTAGAATCAGTAGATCGTAATACGCCTATCGATACGGCTTCGTCTATTCCGGAGGCGGCGGTCCCCTGAGAATCTCACTGTACTTTACCATCTCGATCAACACGGATCTGAGGCTTAAAAATCCACCGTTAGAAATGGAATAGTAATGCAATTTTATCTGTTTGCAGCTAATTTATTTACGCTGACGGCTTTTTTACTGGGGCTAAGTAATTTCTCACGCGGCAGAGACAGTTGGCGACTCTTGCCGCTATTTTTTTTGGTTATCACCCAATCGATTAGCCTGATCGTGACGCTGGCCGGCTCATCCGGCGGAACAATAGCCGACTCGGCAGCCCGCACCCTTGCGGCTCTAAATGTATTTAGCGCCGTATGTTTGATCTGGGTTTTGACCCAATGGGCTAACCTCTCCGATTTAAAGCGGCGTATGGCCTGGGTCGCAGCCGGGGTGGCCTTGTTTTTATGCGTTTTTCCACTCATCCCCAATTGGCCTATTCCATTTGAAATTAATACTATTATTGTCACGATGGTCGGTTCACTGTTGGTCTTGAGCAGCCTGGATCGATTCAGTTGGCTGCCGTTGCTGGCGCCGTTGGTAATGGCGCTGGCCGGTCTGTTTAGTCTGCTCGGCTGGCCAAGTCTGGCCTGGGGCGGTAATTTGCTGGCTTACGCCTTGTTGATTGCTGCCCTGCACACTGAGCAGATCCAGCAATACCGCCTCCATCAATTTGTGTCGCAAGGGATAGCCGCAGAAGCCGTACAGCATAGCCAGACTAAGCAGCGGCTGCTGGAAGCAACCGAGATCATTAGCGCTATCCCCAGCCTGGCCGAATCGATGACCCATCTGGTGCGGAATATGGCCTATCTAACCGACTCCGATCTGGCCGCGCTACTATTTCTGGACATTGATCGACCCAACTGGATTCATTTAGGCGCGCTTTATACCCCAGACCGATCTATCGAACCCAGTCGCCCCGCGTTTGAATTAGCCGAATTTCCTCTGCTGCAACAGGCCATCGACAGTCAACGCCCACAGTCAGTTACCCCTTACCAAAACAAAGATAAGTTAACGCCACTCTCTGCTTTATGGGCCGGTGATTATAGAGGGCCAACGCTCATTCAACCGTTAACGGCTCATGGTCGGGCAATTGGGGTTTTGATTCTGAGTAATCCTCTTAGCGGAGGGCCTATTCAATCCGAAACTAAAGAGTTATGCCGGCGCATGGCGTCTCAGATGGCGGCGATGGTTGAGGCTTATCGGTGGTATCGTCATCTTAAACAGCAACAGAATGGGATGGGGGGGCAAACCCCGCTCGACACCACCAACTACCTGGCCATTTTGGAGTCCTTAAGCGAAGGGGTAGTGGTGAGTAATATTAGCGGTCAGGTCTGGCTGGTCAACCGAGCGGCTGAACGGATTTTGGGCCGCAGCCGAACCGATCTGATCGGCCAACCCATCGGCACGATTTACGGGCAGATCGACTCCGGTGAAGCGATTGAACATCTGGCGGTCAACTTCTCGCGCCGTAACGAGCCGCTGCCGACCTTTTACGAAGATGACCAACGCGCTATTCGCGGCCAGTTGGCGCCCTGGCGAAATGCGGATCGAGAGTGGTTGGGGATTGTGGCCATTTTTAGAGATGTGACTACGACCGTCAGAGCCGATCAGGCCAGAGATAATTTCATTTCTTCTCTGGCTCAAACCCTACGCGAGCCTCTGGCTATTATTAAAGGTTACGCCGAACTATCACTGCAAGGTCAACTGGATGAATATTCATCGGACCAGCTTCAGGTGCAGCACATTATTCATACCAGTGTTGATCGAGTCATCGAAGTGCTTAATAATTCGATTCAGGTCTGCGTCCAGACCAATTATAAAATTTCCCCTCGCTTTGAAGAGATCAATCCCAACAAAGTGATTGACGAAGCCTTTCACAACGCCGAAGCGCTGGCTCAGGTACGAGACATCACTCTAAAGCGTGAAAACAAGTCGGTCCTCCCGCCAATCATCGCTGATCGTACCCACATTTTCCGTATTCTAGAGAATCTCCTGTCCAACGCTTGCCGATTTACGCCGCCGGGTGGTCGAGTGACGCTGCGCACTTGGGTTCAGGAAGAGCGGGAGCACAATAAATTCATCCCCTTTCTCATCTGCACTGTGGCCGATAATGGGGTTGGCATTTCAAAGCGAGTAAGTAAACGAATTTTTGAGCCGTTTTACCGGCTTGATAATCAAAATCCAACGGAGGATCAGGGGATGGGCATGGGCCTGGCTGTGGTCAAAGAGTTAGTCGAAGCCCATAATGGCCGGGTATGGGTCGAAAGTGCGGTCGGCGAAGGCAGCGTCTTTTTTGTGGCGCTGCCCTTGTCGCAGGGATAGTCTGCGGGCAAACTAGCGATGGGCAAAGCCAATGTTCCAGTCACCTGAGTAGCGACCTTTTGACTTTACTTCGGTGGAGTCTATAATTTTCGGGTCGGATGGCAACTATAGTGACTGTGTTTAGAGGTTAAATATTCAGATAATATGCAAAACGTTGAAGAAAAGACATCAATATTAATCATTGAAGACGACCAGACGCTCCAACAAACACTGGCTTATAACCTCAATCAGGAGGGCTATGCCGTATCGGTAGCCAGCGACGGCCAAACCGGTTTAGACCTGGCCCGATCTCTCACCCCCGACCTGGTAGTGCTGGATATCATGCTGCCGGAGTTAGATGGTCTGTCGATGTGCCGTATTTTGCGACGCGAGATGGATTCCACCGCCATTATAATGCTGACCGCCCGATCGAGCGAGGTTGATAAGATTATTGGTCTTGACTCCGGCGCGGATGATTATGTTACCAAGCCGTTTGGCTTTGGGGAGTTACTGGCCCGGATTCGAGCGGCGCTGCGTCGAAAACCCAACTCGGCCATGCCCAAACAGTTAAAAGCAGACGATCTGATGGTCGATCTGGTTGGGCGCAAGGCTTTTTTAGGCCAGCGTTTGCTGGACTTAAGCTTTAAAGAATTCGACTTGCTGGCTGAATTGATGAACAACCAGGGTATTGTGCTTTCACGGGATTTGTTGTTGACCAAAGTGTGGGGTTATGACTACTATGGGGAGTCGCGTACGGTTGACGTGCATATTCGCTGGCTGCGGGAAAAAATTGAAGAAAACCCCTCAAAACCGAAACGGATTACCACCATTCGCAGTATCGGTTATCGGTTTGAGGGGTAATTGGTCGTAAAAACCGCTAAGCAGGCATTCTCTCCCAATCTGTGTTTGTTTCGTGCATCAGACCGTTATTAATGTAAATGATGCGTTCCGCTACATTAGTTGCCAGGTCGCTAAATCGTTCCAGTTCTCGCGCCATTCGAATGAATTCGTAGTTTGTTTCGCATTTGTCGGGGCTTTCGGCCCTGGCCATTCTAACCATGATTCGTGTAAAAAGCTGAGCGTACAGTTCATCAACGTCATTATCTCGCTCAGCAATTTGCTGGGCTAAGTCGATATCGCGGTTGGCGTAAGCCATCATCGTTTGTCGCAGCATCTCCATGGCGATCCCCCCCATTTCTGCCAACTCCGTTGGTTGGGCTTGGGTTGGGTTATCTTCCAAGTGGAGGATAGCCTTAGCGATACCTTTGGCCTGATCGCCCATTCGTTCCAAATCGACAATCATATTCATAACGGCAATGATGGCCCGTAAATCGCGCGCGTTCGGCTGTTGGGTACTGATAATCATAGTACATTCCTCTTCAACAGCGAAGCGTTTGTCGTTGACGGCTTTGTCAGCGGCATAAACTTCACGAGCTAGTGAAAAATCAAGTTCATCCATCGCTTTTAACGCCAACCGCAGTTCTTCCTCAACCATACTACCCATTGTTAAAATATCATCACGTAACCTATTCAATTGACCTTCGAATCTTTCTCGCATGATCGTTTTCCTCTCTTTCTTAAAAGTATTCAATGGAATTTTCCAATGAATGGTGGTAAACAATAAATCTATTTTAACACATTTTTAAGAATTTGTTAAGTGGATTTAACAAATTTGGTATAACAAATTATAATGTATCTATCAGCTCAGCCGTGATTGGAACCATTTCTATTAAATGAAGATAGTGAATTGTTAAATATACTTAAAGATTTTTTTACAGAACATTAATTTGCACTTAACTCTTTCTTTAATTCATTCATTTACAGTTTTTCGGAACATTAAATGTGTTGGCATTATCAAAAGGGGACCGGCCTGTGCAAGAAGCTACTGAAGCACTGAGTACACGTGAAAAGAAATCAATTCTGATTATCGAGGATGACGATACACTTAGACAGACCCTCGCTTACAATCTTGAGCGTGAAGGGTACATGGTTACTACGGCTGAAGAAGGACGGGGCGGTCTGGACGTGGCTCGAGACGATGCCCCTGATTTGATCATCCTCGATTTGATGCTGCCTGGCCTGGATGGCTTGTCGGTGTGCCGTATTCTCCGTCGCGAATTGGATATACCGATTATCATTTTAACTGCACGTTCCGGCGAAGTTGATAAGATCGTCGGCCTTGACTCCGGAGCCGACGATTATATCACCAAACCCTTTAGTCTGGGCGAACTTCTAGCCCGGGTTCGAGCCGCGCTGCGCCGCCAGCCCAAGGCTGTGACCGATCGTCTTGAGTCGAGCGATTTGTCGTTAGATTTGATCGGGCGCAAGGCCTACAAAGGGGCCGATATGCTAAACCTCAGCTATAAAGAGTTCGATTTGTTGGCAGAACTGATGCGTAATAAAGGCATGGTTTTATCACGCGATTTGCTGTTAACTAAAGTTTGGGGCTATGAAGCGGTGGGCGAGTCGCGAACGGTAGATGTTCACGTGCGCTGGCTACGTGAAAAGATCGAAGAAAACCCCTCGAAACCCAAGCGTATTACCACCATTCAGCGCATCGGTTATCGTTTCGAAGGATAACTCCGCCCAAAAACCGCTTGTTAAAAATATTTATCCTAATCTTTACCCCAATTTAAATAACCCTTAACCCGCTGATTAAGTGGGGTGGATATAATTGCTTTAGATTATGTTTAAGGACGGATCGATTTCGTCAGTCAATATCGACGGCAAAGTTCCGTTCGTAGAAAATAAATTCATTTAATTCATCGCGAACGAAGGAGTTCACTATGGAAAGGAACGTGAAAGAAACAGTGGAAGAAACCGTTGGGACTGTAAGTCTCAAAATAGCTAGACTAGAAAGTGAGTTGAGGCTACTCAGCGAGAAACTACAACTGAGTAGTGCGTATCCTGACTATCAGGCCAAACTGGCCTTGCAAGAGGCCTCCGCCCGGTTTCAATTGAACCGGATGCTTGAAGTTCGAGACCAATTTATGCGAGTCTGTTAATGATTGATGAGGATATGGATGAACGGTATCAAAGAAGATAAAAATCGATTTGGTCAACTGGTTGAAACTTTGTCCGATGGCTGGGAAATTGAACAGCCGGTGCTGCTCGGCTCGATGTGGACGGACAACGCCTATCATTTCGTTTTACGGAAACGAGCTGAGGATAAAACCAGACTATTGAGTTTACGGCCTTCCCCGGAGCTTTTGGTTTTCTTGTCAGAGAACAATATCAATATCAAAGCCATTTAAGCGCAATGCTTCAACTTGAAGCAGAGGGAGTGGAACAAGTGGATTCCGCTCTTTTTTATTTCCCCCGCACACCTCAAAATTTTTCTCTATCGAGTTTTAAATAGTTGCCCCATCTTATCGATCCATCCTCTTGACCTTGTAAAATACTCTTAACGTGACTTTTACCTGACCTTAATATCAAGTTAATTCCACCTTTACTTCTGTGGTCTACCATGCTCAAGACCATCTTCTTCTCTATCTCTTCCTTTTGGGGTAGAGGTAAAAACCTCTACCTCAAAATATTTTTTTATCGGAACGGTCTTATTAAGAATATTTAATGGCATCTTAACTCAACCTTAATACCGAGTTAAAGAGCCCTTTAAAGGTGCGTATTATCTTACCGGATACGTGGAAGTCATTTTGCATTCGCTTCGTTTGATGTGAAGTTGTTAAATTAAACATCACCTAAAATTTTCTATTGAATTAGTAAGGAGGAAAGGTTTAGTATGACTTGGAATAAATTTAGACCCATTTATTTGTTGATAAGTTTACTGCTTATCATAAGTGTGGTCACGGCTTGCGGCGGTACTCCGCCAACTGAAGCGCCGCCGGCTGAAGAAGCGCCGGCTGAAGAAGCCGCAGCAACAGAAGCGCCGGCTGAGGAAGCCGCGCCGGCTGAAGAAGTGATGACCGAAGAAGAAGCCCCGGCTGAGGAAGAAGCTATGGCCGAAGAAGAAGCCCCGGCTGAAGGCGAAATGGCGATGGCCGGGGAACTACCGGCGGTGGATCCGTTGAGCGTGACGGGCGACATCATCACGGCCGGGAGTTCGACGGTGTTCCCGTTGAGCGAACGGATGGCGGAACGGTTCCAGGATGAAGGGTATGCCGGGAACATCACCATCGACAGCATCGGGAGTGGGGCCGGTTTTGAGCGGTTCTGTGTGGCGGGTGAAACGGACATATCGAACGCGTCACGAGCGATCAAAGACACGGAAATTGAAAGCTGCCAGGCGATAGGTCGGGAGCCGATTGAGTTCCGGGTGGGGACGGATGCGTTGGCGGTGGTAGTCAGCCAAGAGAACGACTTCATCGAGGGAGCCACGACGGAAGAGTTGGCGGCGATTTTCTCGACGGCGGAGACGTGGGCGGATGTGAACCCGGACTGGCCGGCGGAGCCGATCCAGCGGTTCATCCCCGGCACGGACAGCGGGACGTTCGACTACTTCGTGGAAGCGGTGTTTGAAGAAGACGAAGAGCCGATTCTGAGCGCGAGCAACTTGCAGTTGAGTGAAGACGACAACGTGTTGGTGCAAGGGGTGGAAGGCAGTCCATATGCGATCGGTTTCTTTGGGTATGCCTACTACAACGAGAACCAAGAAGCGTTGAAAGCGTTGGCGGTGGACGGAGTTTCCCCGACGGAAGATAGTGCGGAAGACGGGAGCTATCCGTTAGCGCGACCGTTGTTCATCTACAGTGATGCCAACATCATTGCTGAGAAACCGCAGGTGGGGTCGTTCATCAACTTCTACCTGACGAATGTGGATGACGAGATTTTGGATGTGGGTTACTTCCCAGCCAGTGATGCGGCCTTGGGCGAAGCCAAAGCCAAACTGGGCGCAGCCTTAGGGGTCGAGATGGCGATGGGCGAGAGCAGCAGCGCCGCCCCGGCTGAAGGCGAAATGGCGATGGCCGGGGAACTACCGGCGGTGGATCCGCTGAGTGTGACGGGCGACATCATCACGGCCGGGAGTTCGACGGTGTTCCCATTGAGCGAACGGATGGCGGAACGGTTCCAGGATGAAGGGTACGCCGGGAACATCACCATCGACAGCATCGGGAGTGGGGCCGGTTTTGAGCGGTTCTGTGTGGCGGGTGAAACGGACATATCGAACGCGTCACGAGCGATCAAAGACACGGAAATTGAAAGCTGCCAGGCGATAGGTCGGGAGCCGATTGAGTTCCGGGTGGGGACGGATGCGTTGGCGGTGGTAGTCAGCCAAGAGAACGACTTCATCGAGGGAGCCACGACGGAAGAGTTGGCGGCGATTTTCTCGACGGCGGAGACGTGGGCGGATGTGAACCCGGACTGGCCGGCGGAGCCGATCCAGCGGTTCATCCCCGGCACGGACAGCGGGACGTTCGACTACTTCGTGGAAGCGGTGTTTGAAGAAGACGAAGAGCCGATTCTGAGCGCGAGCAACTTGCAGTTGAGTGAAGACGACAACGTGTTGGTGCAAGGGGTGGAAGGCAGTCCATATGCGATCGGTTTCTTTGGGTATGCCTACTACAACGAGAACCAAGAAGCGTTGAAAGCGTTGGCGGTGGACGGAGTTTCCCCGACGGAAGATAGTGCGGAAGACGGGAGCTATCCGTTAGCGCGACCGTTGTTCATCTACAGTGATGCCAACATCATTGCTGAGAAACCGCAGGTGGGGTCGTTCATCAACTTCTACCTGACGAATGTGGATGACGAGATTTTGGATGTAGGTTACTTCCCAGCCAGCGATGCGGCCTTGGGCGAAGCCAAAGCCAAATTGGCCGGAGCCTTAGGAGGACTTCCTTAAGCCAAAGCAGCCGTCCAAGAAATTAGCGGAATAAACAGTGCGGTGGGAAGAGATACAATCAGTCTCTTCCCACCGTACACAAGCGCAAAGTAAAATTTGGATTTTCGAACTCAGAGCATAACTCAGATAATAATGAAAAAAGATTAAGACCATGCGCCGTTCGTAGGACATTTTGCTAAATTGACCGATTTCTGTCTATGACGAGACGGACAAATTAGCGATTTGTCCTATAGTAATAACAGCACTTATTCTAACTATTCAATTTTGGTTTCACCCTATACAATATAGTAAGATAGAGCAGATTTGCATCTTATTTCTCAATCTTCTTATATTGGTTTAAAAGGCGTGAGATAGAAACAGGGAGGCACTGAATGT
>ERZ795053.3341-NODE-3341-length-18347-cov-16.495572_pt1 | contig 18347 bp, 20 predicted proteins | sample MGYA00375137_ERZ795053 | MGnify/ENA primary metagenome ERZ795053 (study PRJEB30182, sample SAMN05720284) | activated sludge metagenome | isolation source: Anaerobic digester | place: Hong Kong | collected 2014-12-17 ...
GAATCGTAGAATCGTAGAATCGTAGACGGGTTAGGCGCTAGCCATAACCTGCCTTCGAGCTACCGGTTCCGGCAGGTTATGCCACGCTGCCCAACAATGAGCCAGGATGTTAGGCTTCACGGTGTTCAGACCAACCTACTAAAAGCTCAATTCTATTCAGAAACGGTATAAGCTCAGGTGAAGCCGCAGTCACATGAACTTAGCTGGTTGTTCCTGAAAGTACTCATCAAATTTTTGCCGGGCTTGGTCGCCGAACAGGATTTCGCACGCTTCCATCAAACCTTCGGCGTTGCGGATATCCTCATGACGCATTACCAAGGCAATCTTGGAGCGCCGGCGCAGGAAATCTTCCAGCTTGACGATCATTTCCCGATGCTTGGCCAGTTGGATTTCGCAACGAAGATAACCGGTACCCTTGATTAACACTTCCGCCTGATGCGGGTCCTCGCGAATTTTGGTCAGCAGTTCAAATGCCTGTTGATCATAGCGCCGCCATAACCGGCTGCTGAGGCTCTCAATAGATTCTGGCAAGGTGTAACTATCGAGATTCATCAATCGGGCTTGGTGCAGATACTCCTTGCGCACTGAGAGATGCGGTTCGCCATACCATAGACAATCCCGATGCGGCAAGGCGATGCCAAGCTGAGCAACAATGTCCGAAATTTCATCGCCGGTACTGATGCAGTTTGTCAGCTTACCGCCGAAGATGCTGAGATGCGCCTTGGCTCGATCAACGTCGATTTGATGTTTACGCGATAATTGAAACCAATCCTCAATATTACCGTCACGCCGGGCCTTTACCACCAGCGGCCGCACTCCGCAACGCTCAGCGATGATATCGGCGCAAGTCAGCGGCTGCTCAAGATTCAGGTGCTTATTGATGGTATCAAGCACAAACTGGCGATCTTCATTGGTTACTCCGGTGAAAGGCGATTCCACCTGGGTATCAGTAGTGCCGATGCAGGTGCGCATGCCCATCGGTATAACGAAGAACAGCCGTCCATCGTCAGCGAAGAAAGCCAGAATTCGTTGATAGCAGGTGATCCGGGGAACAATCAGATGGATGCCTTTAGAAAACACATGGTGATATTTGGTCCGTTCGCCGGTCAGCGTATTGTGATAATCCACGAACGGACCGGCTGCGTTGATCAATACCTTAGAACGGATTTCCATCTTCCGGCTCTCGATAACATCCCGCGCCTGGGTGATCCAGAAATTACCTTCACGGCGTGCGCCAAGTGATTCCACATAGTTAGCAGCGATGCAGCCGCGATCCATCGACGAGCGCACGAACTGAAATACAAAACGAGCATCACTATCAGGCAAGTAGGCGTCGGAATACTCAAAACCACCGGCAGCATTCCGGATGTCAACCGCTGATTCCTCGCGTTGAATAGTGCGTTTAGACAGCAGACGCGGGGCTTGGGTAAAGCCGTTCCCGAACAGCCAGTACACCCAGGTTCCTACCCACAGAAACAGTGGATGAAAGCGGAACCCGTGGTCAACGGTGGTGAAAAAGCGGATTTCTCTGACGCGCGACGGGTAATTTCGCATGAGGTGATTGCGGCTCAGGCACAGCTTGCGAACCAATGCATAATCCCGATTTTCTAGATACTTGATACCGCCCCAAACTAGATTCGATGATTGCTGGCTGGTGAAACCCGCGAAATCACGCTGATCAATCAATGCCACCCGCGCACCCTTGCCAGACAGGGCAGCGGCGGAAACCGCGCCGTTGATGCCCCCACCGATGATCAAGACGTCGTAAACACCCTGCTTCAACTTTTGAATGTTGCTCTCGCGGAGTTGCATGGCGGCTCCTTCGGTAAAAGGACCAAAATGCTCCAACTCATCCTGGCAGCTCACTCTATCCTGTTTGACCCCAATAGACTGGTTGATTGGTTGACTGGGTAAAAGACTCAATCATGACAGGCCCGGTTTAAACCTCCTATAATTCTAAATAATCCCGCTTTCGAACCCGAAGACGACGCTGCCCATGAACCAACCCTCTTCTTCCGCTGTTTTGCTAATCGGCCACGGCACCCGGCTTGCTGCCGGTGTTGCCGAATTTCACAATCTGGCCAATCAATTGCAGCAGGCTCTGCCTGATCGTATTTGCCTGGCGGGATTTTTAGAGCTGGTTGAGCCCAGTGTGCCAGAGGCGCTGGAAACACTGCGGCAGCAAGGTTTCCAGCATGTCATCGCCTTGCCAGCATTATTGATGGCGGCTGGCCATATCAAGAATGACATCCCGGCGATGCTCAATGCTTTTCAAGCGGATCATCCAGAGATGACCATCACCTTCGGCGCAGATTTAGGTGTTCATCCGAACCTGTTGCAGGTCGCCCGCGAACGGATCGAGCGCATCGAGACCGGCTTTGGGCCGGATTATGACCGGCGGGAGACGTTGCTGATGGTCATCGGGCGCGGCAGTTCTGATCCTGACGCCAATTCCAACATCAGCAAGATCACCCGAATACTGTGGGAAGGGATGGGTTTTGGCTGGGCGGAAACTGCCTATACTGCCGTTGCTGCACCGTTGATGGCCGACGCACTGGAGCGAACGTACCGGCTTGGCTTCAAGCGGGTCATTGTCTTTCCATACTTACTATTCACCGGTCGCTTGGTCGAACAAGTGCAGGCCACGGCCGCTGCTTATCAGGAACACCATCCCGATGTGCAAGCATGCGTCGCACCCTATCTCAATGCCCATCCACTGGTGGTTGCAACCTTCCTGGAGCGGCTGAAAGAAGCTGAACAGGGCGCGGCGCACATGAACTGCCAGTTTTGTCCTTATCGTGGTCCCATTATTGGCCGTGAAGACTGGCAGGGTGCGCCGCAGACCGGGCATCATCATGACCATCACGATCACGGCCATCACCATCACCATCACGATCACTAAATTCGCCCTCACCTCCCAGCCTCTCTTCTGCTTGCGGGAGAGAAGCGAAAGACTTCCTTCCCTCAACCTCTTTCCCATTGGGCGAGATTAGACATCTGGAGCCATCATGCCTCGCTTTGACTATCTCCGCGATCCTGACGAAATCGAACGCCAGTCGTTCGCGCAGATTCGCCAGCTCACCGATTTGTCCCGCTTCGACCCTGACCAGCAACAAGTTGCCATGCGTCTGGTTCATACCTCGGGCGATCCAGGCATCGTCCACGATCTCCACTTCAGCCCCGGCGCAGTTGCCGCTGGGCTGGCAGCCTTGCAACAAAGCGCCAATGTCCTGTGCGATATCGAGATGGTCAGCCAAGGTATCAGCAAGCGCTATCTGCAAGGCCCCGTGCATTGTTTTCTGAATTCGCCCACGGTGGCCGAGCGTGCCCGCCAAACCGGTGAAACCCGCACCATGGTGGCAATGACCGAATGGCCGTTGTACTTGGCTGGCTCTATCGTCGTCATCGGTAACGCCCCGACCGCTTTGTTCCGCCTGCTCGATCTGCTGGACGAAGGTGGACCCCGTCCAGCGCTGATCATTGGGATGCCTGTAGGTTTCATCAACGCCGCTGAATCCAAGCAAGCACTGTGGGATGTTGCCCCGAGTGAATTTCAGACACCCTGCATCACCCTGCTGGGCCGGCGCGGCGGTAGCAGCCTTGCCGCTGCGACGCTGAACGCTTTGGCACGCATGGCTCGCGGGATTCGCTTTTGATGACCACTCTATCCGGCTGGACCGGCCCGCCGGTGCAGGTGATTGGCATGGGGATGGACGCTGGGATGCTAAGCCGGGCAGCACGGGCGGCGCTGGAACAGGCGGAGCTGATCATCGGCGCAGCGGCGCATTTGGCCGCCTTCCCGGAATTGGTTGCCGAGAAAATCCCCTACCCCAGTCCAATGAGCGGTCTTCGGGATTTACTGCACAGCCACGCTGGCCAGCGCATCACATTGCTGGCTTCCGGTGATCCGCTGTTTTACGGTATCAGCACTACCCTGCTCCGCGCCTTTTTGCCAGAACATCTGCGCTTTCATCCGAACGTATCCAGTGTGCAAGCGGCATTTGCCCGTTTGGGCCGGCCCTGGCAACAGGCGCAAATGGTGAGTCTGCACGGACGGCCACTCGCTAGTTTGCGCGCGGTGCTGCAAAGCCACCGGCTGTACGCCCTGCTGACTGACCGGGAGAATTCACCAATAGCGATCAGCCGGTTGCTGGTAGAAGCTGGCTTCGGTGAATCCGCGGTTTGGGTAGTGGAAAATCTCGGCGCAGCGGATGAGCGATTCCGCCATTTTCCCGCTGCTGATTTAGCAGGTGCCGAGGTTGAGTTCTCTCCTCTGAACGTCGTCATTCTGGAAACCCGCGGGCCAGGCAATGTATTGCCAGAATTTCCCGGTATTCCTGACGAACACTTCAGCACCGGCGCGGAGCCAGGCAAGGGTTTGCTCAGCAAGCGTGAGGTGCGGCTGACTATCCTCTCGCTTCTCGCCCCGCATGCTGGCGATACCGGTTGGGACGTGGGCGCTGGTTGCGGGGGCGTGTCAGTCGAATGGGCGCGCTGGAATCCATACGGCGAGGTATATGCCATCGAGTGCCACCCGGAACGGCTCGAACATCTTGGCATCAACCGCGAACGATTCGGGGTGGTGAATAACCTGCATATCGTCCCAGGCCACGCTCCGGAAGCGCTGGCAGCGTTGCCTGACCCGCATGCCGTGTTCATCGGCGGCAGCAGTGGCAGTCTGCGCGAGATGCTGGAGGCAGTTTGGGCGCGGTTGTTGCCCGGCGGGCGGCTGGCCGCCAGCGCAGTGACCGAAGACAGCCGGGTGGATTTACATGGTTTTGCCGGTAACCGGGAAGCCTATTGGACTGAGTTGAGCATCGCCCGTAGCGAACGGCTGGCCGGGCAGCGGGTGATGCGGCCATATCTGCCAGTGTTATTGATGAAAATGGAGAAACCGTGATGACAGGCACTTTGTACGGCGTTGGCGTGGGTCCCGGCGACCCGGAATTACTGACCCTCAAAGCCGTGCGGATTCTCCAATCGGTACCGGTCGTCGCCTACCCCGCTACGCCGCAAGGCAGCGCCCAGGCTCGTGATATTGCGGCGGAGTGGCTAACAGGCAAGCGGGAAATTCCCATTACCATGCCCTGTATGCTGGATCGTGGTCCCGTGAATCAGGGTTACGATGAAGCCGCTATCGTCATCGCCGAGGAATTGACCGGCGGGAAAGATGTGGCGATTCTCTGCGAAGGCGATCCGCTATTTTACGGCAGCTTCAGCTATCTATTGCAGCGGCTGGGCGGCCGGTTTCCCTGCGTGGTGATTCCCGGCATCAACTCGGTCAGTGCCGCTGGAGCTGCTGCCGCAACGCCCCTGATCACCGGCGAACAACGGCTAACGGTCATTCCCGCCACCGCCGGCGATGAGGTGCTGCGGCGGACTTTGCTTGACAGCGACAGTGTCGCCATTCTCAAACCGGGCCGACATCGACCCCGGTTATTGGAATTGCTGCGGGAAACCGGTCGCACCGAGGATGTGTTGTACATCGAACAAGCCAGCCGCCCAGCCGAACGCATTGTTAAACGCTTCGAGGATATTCCCGCCACGCCAGGACCGTATTTTGCGTTGTTTTTAGTGGTGCGGGCGGAGAATCGGCAACAGGAGAGGTAAGCGGTATGCAACCCGTCACCCTCATTAGCCTGACCGGTCCGGGCCAAGCGCTCGCCAAGCGGCTGCTGGCACTGATGCCGGAGGCCGGGCATTTGCACCGGCCGCAACCTTTTCAAGATGTAGTCCGCGAACGGTTTCTGGCCGGCCATCGATTGATCCTGCTGTGCGCGGCTGGCATTGCGGTTCGCACCCTGGGACCGGTACTGCGCGGCAAATATCAGGACCCGGCGGTGCTGGTGCTGGACGAACACGGGCGGTTCGTTGTGCCGATCCTGTCCGGTCATGAAGGCGGCGCCAACGAATGGGCGCGGCAAGTCAGCGCATTCCTCGGCGCGCAAGCAGTGATCACCGGCGCGCAACGCTACACGCAACCTCTGCTGGTCGCCGGTCTGGGCTGCAATCGCGGCTGTCCACTGGAACCGCTGCTGGCCTTGCTTGATCACATCTTGACCCATCACGGCCTGCAACGCAGCAATTTGCACGCGCTGGCGAGCATTGAACTGAAACGGGACGAACCGGGATTGCATGAGCTAGCAGCAACGCTCGGCGTGCCGATCAGCTTCTATCCGGCAATTGTGCTGAATGAGTACGCTGACCAGCTCAGCCGCAAATCTGAAATCGTATTCCGGGAAACGGGTTGCTATGGCGTGGCGGAAGCCGCAGCACTGGCTCATGCCGAGCGATTGGTCAGCCACAGCTACCGGGCGGAACTGCTGATTCCTAAGCAGAAAAACGCCGATGCGACATTGGCGATCGCACGGATTTATGGTAATCGCGATGGCTGAATCTCATCTAGCAAAAACGCCAGCGGAAGATGAACCCGTTCCCGCCAGGCCCGCTCAGAATGTTCGGCTCCTTCGAATTTCCGGGTGAGCCAATCCTGACCTTCCCGGTAGCCCGCCGCTCGCAGCCATTCATCCATTCGCCGCTGCCAGGGTTCATAGTCCGCATCCAAGGTCTCGGTGCCGTAGTCGAAATACAATCGATGCCGGCCTGGCGGTGGTAAAGCTGCTCCCAACGCATCCACCAGCGCTTCTTCCCCAATCGGCCAATGGGTGGACAGGCAACCGGCGCTGCCGAAAACATCGGGATACTCGATCAGTGCATACAGAGAAATGAGCCCCCCCATGCTGGACCCCATGATCAGGGTATGTGCAGGGTCCGGCAAGGCCGGATAGCGTGCGTCGATAAACGGCTTGAGCTCCTCAACCAGAAACCGCAAATACCCATCCGATTGTGGCTTTCCCCCCGTCTGATCGATGAACCGGTTCAGAATAGGTTGCCCCGGAAGCGTGCTCAGCGGTTTCTGCGGCATGTATTCCTGTAAGCGTAATGGACTGTTCCAAATCCCCACGATGATTGCGCCCGAATGACAGCCTTCGTGAATCAGACGCATCATCGCTTCATCCATACCCCAATCGGCACCGATGAAAGACAGGGCAGGATCAAACAGATTTTGGCCATCCTGCATGTAGATAACGGGGTAACGGGTTGCTAAACCCGCTCTTTCTTCTGGTGGACACCACACATCGACATGCCGCGGCGCGATATAGCGGGATAGAAAATCAGTATGCCGGGTGATGATCCCGGTTCCATCCGAGAGCCTGACTTGATTGAACGGAGGATTACTCAAGCGGAATGCGGTCCTTATTCTGAGCAAGCCATTGCGCGAAGCTTTGCAAATCTGGATTTAGCGATCGAGCCACTGCCGGATCACGCGCTCCGCAGTAATATTCCTCAAAATCGTGTTTAAACTGGAACATGTTGCCCAAATCCTCCGCGCCTGGAAAACCGGAACCGCGATAGACTTCAGGCGACACAGCGTTGTAGCGCACATCCCGATTCAGGGCCTTGCCAAAGGCGGCAGCCATCTGTGCACCGGTTAGATGTTCACCGGCCACACCGGCACTCTTACCAATGAATTCCGGGCCTTTCTTGAATATGCCGTAGGCGCACCGGCCAATGTCCTCAGCGGCAATTCCGGGCAGCTTCTTGTCTCCCATTGGCAGGGTGATCGCAAGGTGGCCGTCCGGGCCTTGTTTCGGACCCATGCCGAAATAGATAAAATTGTCCCAATAAAATGAAGTTAGCAAGAAGGTGACTGGCAAACCGAGACCGGTAAAGAATTGGTTGGCTTCTCCTTTAGCGTCGAAATGCGGCACCTTATACCGGCCCATCAGGGTTGGCATGCGGTCATCGCTCAGCGGCACCCATTGGCGGGTGTCTTCCAGAGAAGACCAAATAATGTGCTGGAGACCGGCGTGCTTCGCTGCCTGAGCCATGGACATGGCCTCGGCCTGCTCCTTTCCAGGTGAGAAATGCGCCCAGAAAAACGTCACACAGTAAGCTCCGTAAGCACCTGCGAACGCTCGCTTTAAGCTCTCCATGTCATCGACATCAGCCGCGATAACCTCAGCCCCTAGAGCCGCTAATTCCTTCGCTTTAGTAGAATGAACATCTCGCGTCAATGCACGGGCGGTAAATTCGCCACCTGGGTCATTTTGAATAGCACGGACCAGACCACCGCCTTGCGCGCCAGTAGCACCCGCTACAGCGATGACTTTCTTGCCGGTCATAGCAATAACCCTCTTTTGTTGGATTAGAGACCCTGAATCGATTGTAGAAATATCAGACTTGCCTCTGTCATCCCGCCTTCCATTCTTCCCAATCCGGCATGGTACATCGTTGGGTAGCGGTAACGGCATGGCGCTGCCCTGTCAACGCTTGCGCCAGCCTAGTTCTGTGCAATGCTCTTCAATATCTCAACATATTTCCCGGCATCCGTTGTCCGGAGCAAACGACGCACAATTTCTTTCAATTCACCGGCATGGCTATCCTGAATGACTTTCTTGATCTCCAGCAAACCGGTGGGATGCATGCTAAATTCGGTTAGACCAAGCCCCAGCAACAATCGAGTATAGCGGGAATCGCCAGCCATCTCCCCGCACAGACTGACCGGAATACCTGCCTTCTGACCAGAACGAATGGTGTGGTGAATCAGGGTTAAAACTGCTGGATGCAGGGGATCAAAGAGATAGTTAACTTCGTCGTCCACCCGGTCAATTGCCAGTGTGTACTGAATAAGATCATTGGTGCCGATCGACAGAAAATTCATATAACGCGCGAACTGGGCGGCGCATACCGCCGCCGCTGGCACTTCGATCATCCCGCCGATTGGCAGATGTTCGTCGAAAGCCAGGCCACGGTCCAGCAATTCTTGCTTGGTCTCAGCGACCAGCCGCAGTACTTGAAAAACCTCGTGAATATTAGAAAGCATCGGAATCATCATCCGCACCGGTCCATGGGCGGATGCACGCAGGATGGCGCGCAACTGCGGGCGGAACATCTCTAGATCCTTCAAACACATGCGGATAGCCCGCAACCCCAGCGCTGGATTCGTAGTAACTGGCCCGCCACGCCCGCCGTCTACTTGCTTATCGGCACCCAGATCGGCTGTGCGTATGGTAATCGGGCTGCCTTCCAAGGTCTTGATTACATGTAGATAAGATGCTAGGTGTTCTTCTTCGTCGGGTACATCTTCCCGGTTCATAAACAAAAATTCTGTCCGGTACAGACCGACACCATCAGCCATCACATCCCGCACTGATGCCGCATCCTCAGGTAATTCAATATTCGCATACAAACTAATTGTCACTTCGTCACGGGTAATCGCAGGCTTACCCTTCAATTTATTCAATTCACGCTGCTGCTGGCGCTCTTCCCGTTGTTTGTGGCGATAGTAACGTAAAATCCGCTCATCCAATCCGACCAGGATCACCCCCTGGCGGCCGTCCACGATTACCGGTTCGTCATGCCCTAAATAACTACGGGCATTACGCACGCCTACAACAGCAGGAATGCCCAAGCTGCGGGCCAGAATAGCAGTGTGGGACAGCGGGCCACCATACTCGGTGACGAAGGCCTGCACCCCCTGATGCTGCATCAGGATGGTATCAGCCGGGGTCATGTCGTCAGCGACAATAACCCGGCCCTCTAACCGGCTCGACGCCAAATCGGCATAATCAGGATCGCTTAGATAAACCGGATCCTCGGTGGCTAGGATGCGCTGTATCCGCCGCACCACGTGATCGATATCATCCTTACGGGTGCGCAGATAGGGATCATCCATTTGCTCAAAAATTTCGATCAGCAAATCCCGCTGGATTTTGAGCGCCCATTCAGCATTGCAACGCCGTTCACGAATCAAATGAATCGGCGCTTCGGTAAAAGTCACGTCCTGTAACATTAGAAGATGGGCATCGATAAAAGCTGCGGCATCACCCGGCGCCGTCGGCGGAACCCGCACCCGGATATCCTGTAACTGCCGCCGGGCAATGTCCAGACTATTCAAAAAACGCTGGACCTCGTCCTCGACAATATTGTCGGGAATCGTGTATTCAGAAATTTCCGGCTGGTTACGCTGCAGCAGATAGGTTCTGCCGATCGCGTACCCTCGCGAAACTCCGATGCCATGCAGCGAAAACGGCATAGGGCACTCCTCACTCGTCCTCGTCGAAACGGCGCAAGATCAATCCTTCCAGATGATCGAGCGCCTGCTCGGCTTCAGGACCGCCAGCGCACAACTCCAAGCGGGTACCACAGGCTGCCGCCAACATCATAACCCCCATGATGCTTTTCCCATTCACCTCACGCTCGTTGCGGAGAAGACGGATTTCAGCATCAAAGCGAGATGCCAAAGTCACAAACTTGGCGGCAGCGCGAGCATGCAGCCCCAGTTTATTAATGATGACAACTTCCCGTTTCAGCACTACTGCCTACCTATAATCATTTAAGTTCTCGATGACGGACCATGACATGGCGCCGGATCGTGCTGAAGTGGCACCCTAATGTTTCAGCGATAAAAACCGAACGGTGCTGGCCGCCTGTACAACCAATAGCAACCGTCAGGTAACTCCGGTTGCTCTCCTCGAAACGAGGCAGCCACCCAGCGAGAAACCGGCATAGATCGTCAATCATGACAGTCACCTCAGGCTGGCTGCCAAGAAAATCGATCACGGGTTGATCTTGCCCAGTCAGGGGACGCAACTCGGGCTTCCAATGCGGATTGGGCAAACAGCGGACATCAAAGACGAAATCCGCATCCGATGGCACTCCATTCTTGAAGCCGAAAGATTCAAACAGCAACGACATCGCCTCCCCTGGCGTGTCATGCACCCGGCTATGAATCAATTCGCGCAACTGGTAAAGATTGGTATCGCTGGTATCGATGATCAGGTCAGCGCAGGCTACCACAGGGCCTAATAGCTGCCGTTCGTGACGAATGACCTCTCGTAACGGGACGCTGCCTAGATCCAATGGATGGCGGCGGCGGGTTTCGCTATAGCGCTTCAGTAACACCTCTTCTTCGGCCTGTAAAAACAGTACGTCAACGCTGAAATCGCTAGCACGCAGCTCAGCAAGTATGGCTGGAAACCGGCTTAGTTCATCAAAGAAGTTACGAGCGTCGACACCCACCGCTACCGTCGGCGGCAACGTCGCGCTGGCAGCGAGAATCTCCTGTGCCAATGGCCGAATCAATTTGAATGGAAGATTATCGACACAGTAACAATCCAAATCTTCAAGAGTCTGCAATGCAATCGTCTTTCCTGACCCGGATAGACCGCTCACAATGATTATGCGCATGGCCCAGTCTCCGCCATATTAGGTACGGCCTCGGCCATGGCTCGAGCCATTCGCGCCATCAGATCCTCATCAGCCTGATAGCCATTCAAACGGAGAATATGATCGCGCACCGCGCATTCCAGCAGCACCGCCAAATTGCGGCCTGGCGCAATCGGCAAGGTGATGGCTGGAATGCCAACACCTAGAATAACTTGAATATCACGCAATCCTCGCAACCGGGATTCATCCGACGGCACCGACTCTTCTTCCTGTTTAACCAAGTTGATCATCAATCGAACCCGCTTATTACGCTTGATGGCGCTGTCACCGAACATGCGGCGGATATTGAGAATGCCCAGTCCGCGTACTTCTAGCAAGTCAGAAATTGTTGGCGGACAGGTGCCTTCCAGCACATCCGGCGCAACCCGGATCAGATTTGGCGTATCGTCAGCGATTAGACGATGACCGCGGCTGATCAGATCCAGTGCCAGCTCACTCTTGCCAATACCGCTGCCACCGGTGATCAAGACCCCCATCCCGAACACCTCCAGCAATTCACCATGAATCACGGTAGACGCTTCAAGGCTGTGCCGGTAATGGTAAAGCTGTTCCAGAGCCGCAACCGACGATAAAGGGGTTAACCAGAGTGGTGTCCCGCTGGCATCAGCGCCAGCCTTTAATATTGCGGCTTGATCAGCCAAATTATCACAAACCAGAATCACCCCAGTCGCCGGCCCTAATAATTGATTGACCAGCACCGCCTGAACCACCGGTTCAAGCGAATTCAGGAAAGCGCTTTCTTCAACACCGAAAATTTGCAACCGGGGAGGATGGACCCAGTTCATCAATCCATAAAATGGTATACCGGCCTCAACCGGCGGCCACAGAATACGCTCCGCGCCAGCCTTGCCGCCGACCCAATGCACAGTCAGCAGCGCGCTTAACCCCTGGAAAATGGTTTGTGCCGTTGCTGAACGGTTCATGGCGGCATTGGCGGCTTCCAATCCCTGAGTCGCTCATACAAATGCTGGTTGGAATCGCTTTCCCGCAACCGCTGGCAGAATTCCCGGTCACTGAACATCTCTGCCAGATAAGCGAGAATTTTGAGATGTTCATCGGTATAGTGGTCCGGGACTAGCAAGCCAAACACCAAATCCACAGGTTGCTGGTCAATGGCATCAAAATCCACTTTTTTACGAAGCTTGACTACGGCGCCAATCGCCTGCTGAATCAAGCCAAATCGGCCATGAGGCAAGGCAACTCCTTGACCCAAGCCAGTGCTCCCCAGCCGCTCACGGCCAATCAGGCTATCGAAGATCGGCCGGGCAGTCAGATTCGCCTCTCCAGTCGCCAGCAGTTCACTCAAAACCTCAATAACCCGCTTCTTGCTGGTCACTTCACTATCACACACAATTCGCTCGCGGCTAATCAGGTCGGTTATATCCAAACTCATGGCTCCCTCCACTGGGCAGACTGGAGAAAAGGCATCGATTCACCCGCACAGCACAAACAAACTGCTGGCTGAGCCAGCAGCACCTTTGCTAACCATCGAGCGAATAAAGAAACCGCTTTCATCGAAATAATCGCATTCACACCCATCTATCAGGGCTGGGAATAATCGCGTGCCTTTTCGCTGCGGTGTTTTTCTGTCAATTTTTCCTTGTGCTTTTTGATTTGGCGATCGATCTTATCGCTTAGAGCGTCAATCGCAGCGTACAGATCTTCATCGACAGCATCGGCAAAAATTTCGTTTCCGGTCACATGGATAGTCGCCTCGGCTTTCTGGCGCAACTTCTCAACGCTGAGAATCACCTGAATACTGGTGACACTGTCGAAATGCCGCTCAATGCGTTCCAGCTTGCCATGCACATAGTCGTGCAGTGCCGGGGTGATTTCGATGTGGTGTCCGCTCAGTTTAATTTGCATGGTATGGGCTCCTGACTCGCAGGTCTGGGTCTGGCTTTGATTGGAAGGCCGGGGCGGAAAACTCCAGCCATTCAGACGAGGCGTTTACGATCTGAAGACGACGGAATAGACATCGCCTCCCGGTATTTTGCCACCGTCCGCCGGGCCACTTGAATCCCCTCGGTGCCGAGCAATTTAGCAATTTTTTCGTCACTGAGCGGCTTACCGGGGTTTTCCGCCTGTATCAGTTTGCGGATCATGGCGCGGATGGCGGTGGAAGAGCATTCGCCACCGTCACTGGTGCCGACGTGGCTGGAAAAAAAGTATTTTAACTCATAAATGCCGCGCGGCGTGTGCATATACTTCTGAGTAGTGACGCGCGAAATAGTTGATTCGTGCATCCCCAGAGTTTCAGCAATATCGCGCAGAATCAGTGGCTTCATGTACTCATCGCCATGCTCGAGAAATTCCCGCTGGCGTCCGACAATGCAGGTCGCGACCTTGAGCAGGGTCTCGTTACGATTTTGCAAACTTTTTAAAAACCAGCGCGCCTCCTGCAAGTGATTTTTGAGATAAGCAGTATCACTGCTCTGACCATTGCGCCGCGTCATGGCTGCGTAGCGGGCATTAATCCGCAGCTTGGGGGTGCTCTCAGGATTCAGTTCCACGCGCCAAGCGGCATGCTGCCGATAGACGAGAACGTCCGGTATCACATACTGTGGTTCATCATTCGACAAACGGGCGCCAGGATAGGGATTCAACGACTGGATCAGGCTGATAATCCCTTGCAATGTTTCGCGCGAGACCTTGAGCCGGCGCATCAATCCATTGAAATCGTGATTAGCGAGCAGATCCAAGTGCTGCTCGACCAGCTGACGGGCCTCAGCCAGCCAAAGCGTTTCCTCCGGCAATGCTTCCAACTGTAACAACAGGCATTCGGCCGGATTACGGGCAGCGACTCCTTGGGGATCAAAATGCTGGATCAGTTTGAGCACTGCTTCGGCTTCCACCAAGGTTACCGCAACTCCGTCCGGTAATCCCTGGCAAATCTCTTCCAGCGGCATAGCCAAATAACCGGATTCGTTGATCGCATCGATAATTGCGGTCGCCACTTCCAATTCCCGGTCACTGAACGGCGTCAGCCGCATTTGCCAGTAAAGATAATCGCGCAGAGATTCACTCGCGCCTGTGTAGCGCTCGTAGGGGTCCCATTCATCATCCTCACCCCGTGAATAGCTGGTGGCACCGTCATAGGATTCGTAGATGTCTTCCCAACCGCTGTCGACTGGCAGTTCTTCCGGCAGATTGTCGGTGCTGGCTGCACCGATCTCAGTTTCGGCGCTGGTGTCTGCTGCAGTTTGGGCTGCCAGAGTTTCCGGTTGCACAGGCAACTCGGGCAGCTCGTCAGACCGTTCCAACATCAGGTTGGAATCGAGAATAGTTTGAATCTCCGTCTGCAAGTCAAGACTGGACAGTTGCAGAAGGCGAATAGCCTGCTGCAATTGGGGGGTCATAGTCAGTTGTTGACCCAAGCGAAGCTGCAATGACTGTCTCATAACAATACGATCTAGCGTCGATCCATTGAACTAAGGCTACCTATAATCCTAGCCGGTTTTATGCATTCCGTGTTAAAGAAAAGAGAACGTAGCTATTTTACCCCGATTCACAACTGAAAGGATTCACCGAGATAAACTTGACGAACCTGCTGGTTAGCAAGGATGGCGGTCGAATCGCCTTCAGCGATCACCCGGCCTTCGCTAAGAATGTACGCACGATCGCAAATACCCAGCGTCTCCCGGACATTGTGATCAGTAATCAACACGCCGATTCCACGATCGGAAAGATGACTGATAATGCGCTGGATATCCAAAACCGACAAGGGATCGACACCGGCAAAGGGTTCATCAAGCAAAATAAACGCTGGATTAGCGGCCAACGCCCGAGCGATTTCCACCCGCCGGCGTTCACCGCCTGACAGACTGATACCCGAACTGCTCTGCAAGTGGCCGACATGCAGTTCATGCAGTAATTCCTCAGCCCGCGCGCGGCGCTCAGTACGTGAGAGTTCACGGCGGGTCTCCAGAATAGCTAACACATTATCCAGAACACTCATGCGGCGGAACACCGACGGTTCTTGGGGCAGATAGCCCACGCCTAACCGGGCACGAGCATGCATCGGTAGATGCGTCAGGTCACGATCATCCAGCAACACCCGCCCTCCGTCGCAATGAATCAGGCCGACAATCATGTAAAAACAGGTTGTTTTACCTGCGCCATTCGGCCCCAGCAAGCCGATAACTTCGCCACTGGCGACGGTCAACGAAGCCGCATCCACTACGGCTCGCTTGCGGTAGTGCTTGACGATTTCGCGGGCAACCAACTGAGCCATATTTAAGGCTTCCTGGCTGGCGGCCCATTCTGGGTGCGCGGCTGGATAGTAAACTGGATACGGCCCTGATTACCGGCACCGCGAGCACGCACTACATCATCCTTAAGATCGTATTCAACCCGGTCACCGGTAAACACATCTTGGCCCTGGGTTAACCGGGCACCACCGCTCATAACAACCTTGGCGCTGACTACATCGTATTCGACCCGCGGGCTGGTTCCCTGAATTTCCGGTTTATCCACTGCTGGCCGGTAACGGAGGGTCGCTGGCTTGCCAGCCGCCTCCATGCGCTGGAAACCGCCCTCCTTGACATAAATAGTGGCGGTGTCAGCGGTCAGCCGCATAGAACCTTGGCTGATCACCACGTTGCCCTCGTAAATGCTAACACCGGTCTTCTGGTCGATTTGCCCGCGGCTGGCTTCCAGTTGGATGGGTTGGTTGCGGTCTTCTGGGAGGGCAATGGCCAACGATGACGCCAGCGCTAATGCTAACGCCCAGCCAAATCTAGGGCTTGGGGGGTTCATAAGTACCTCTTACTTCGGAAAGCAGTTCCAAACGTTCCTGATCCAGCCAGGCACGGACTCCAATAGCGCGCAATTCGCTACCAGGGGTGATGGCCTGCGCCGGCGCGGCGGTTTCAACGTAACGCTCACGAGTCCGGATCAGCACGTCGTGAGTGGTCACGGTCATCGGTGGTTTGCCGCTGGTGGCAAGCCGGATCATCGTCACTGCCCCCTTCAGGCGCACGATCTGCTGGTCAGCGGCAACCCAGCCTTGTTCCGCTTGTAACCGCCACTCGCGCGTCAAGCCATCCAGTTGATACCAGTCTAGCACCGGCCATTCGATCTGAGTACCAAGTTTATCAGGAAAATTAGACAGTTGCGGTGCTTCAATGACATATTCCCGTAAACCGATAGTGCTGAGACGCACTGCCCGGAAGCGATCGATAATCATCACCGGTTCTTGGCTTTTAGCGGGTTCCGGCTCACGTAACCCGGATTCCACCCAGCGCAGCAGGCCATAGCTCAAACTGGCCAGCAAGGTCAACCCGATCAGATAAAGGACGCCGCGAGCCGTGATACTGGAGGGCAACGTCAAAGGTAGCGGCTCCGCGCTGATCTCAGCTGACCACGCGCTTCCAGCACCAGCTCACAGACATCACGCGCTGCACCATACCCGCCCCGATGGGGAGTTTGCCAATGAGCATATTGTTTGACAAAAGGATCTGCATCCTGCACGGCAATCGCCAGACCGGCTTGAGTCATGACGGGCAGATCGATCAAATCATCACCGACATAAGCGACTTGATCAGCAGTCAGGCTCAATCGTACCAGCAGATTGTTGAATGCCGCCCGTTTATCCTGTACCCCCAGATAAGCATAACGAATGCCCAGGTCGGTTATGCGCCGCTCTACGGAAGCTGCATGGCGACCGGAGATGATGGCGATGTCCACCCCGGCATCGAGCAGCATCTTGATCCCGTGACCGTCGCGGATATGAAAGGCTTTGAATTCATTACCGTCGTTACCCAGATACAGACGGCCATCGGTGAGTACTCCGTCCACGTCGAAGATAACCAATTGAATCTGGGCAGCCTTGCTCAATACATCGTGCATCGCCTGTTTCCTGAGGGTCGGAGGCTACTACAGTACACCAGCGCGCAATAGATCATGCATGTTAAGCACACCGGCCAGTTTTCCGGTAGAGTTTACCACTGGCAGGGCGTTAATCCGGTATTCCTGCATCATACGCAGGGCCTCAGCGGCCAGTGTGCCCAGCGCGATGGTTCTGCAAGGATGTGTCATAACTTGAGCAACCCGGGCGGTATGCACATCCACTTGCCGGTCAAGCGCCCGGCGTAAATCGCCGTCGGTAAACACGCCCAATATCCGGTCTTCTCCGTCCACCACCACGGTGGTTCCCAGGCTCTTACGGCTCATTTCCAACAGAGCATCTTTCAGCAGATCGCCGGGAGCGCTGCATGGCATCTGCTCACCGGTATGCATCACGTCATCAGTCAGCAGCAGCAGGCGGCGCCCAAGACGGCCGCCTGGATGAGAACGGGCAAAATCTTCGGCGGTGAAACCTCGCGCTTCCAGCAACGCCACAGCTAAGGCATCGCCCATCGCCAGTGTGGCGGTGGTGCTTGAGGTTGGCGCTAGCCCCAATGGACAGGCTTCCTGGGGAACACTAACGTCGATATGAACCTCGGCAGTCTCAGCCAGCGTCGAAGCAGGATTACCGGTCAAAGCAATCAGGGGAACACCTAAGCGCTTAATTAACGGCAGTAGGGTCAAAATTTCATCGGTTTCGCCGGAATTTGACAGTGCCAGCACGACATCCTGAGCAGTAATCATACCCATATCCCCGTGGCTGGCTTCGGCAGGATGAACGAAAAAGGCTGGACTGCCGGTGCTCGCCAAGGTTGCAGCGATTTTGCCGCCGATATGCCCGGATTTGCCCATGCCGAGAACCACGATCCGGCCCTGGCAATGGAGCATGAGATTGCAAGCATGGACAAAGCGGTCATCAATACGGCTTTGCAACTGTTCAACAGCCTGAGCTTCAATCGTCAAAACCTGGCTGGCCAGACGTTTCAGTTGATCGGGGTGCATGTTTTAGTCGAAATCAGATTCAGTTATCCAGTCATCTCTGCAAAGAGCATTTGCTTCCATTTTGATCCGGAAGTTTTATCAAAAAACAGGGGCGGCCGCAGCCGCCCCTCGCATTCTCAACAACGGCGCTGCTCCACGCAACGCCGCCGCTCATTATCAGCCGCTGGTAGCGGGCTTAAATTCGCCTTCCAACAACTTGGCGTGCG